>ERZ779889.1280-NODE-1280-length-25794-cov-5.113641_pt1 | contig 25794 bp, 23 predicted proteins | sample MGYA00511030_ERZ779889 | MGnify/ENA primary metagenome ERZ779889 (study PRJEB29588, sample SAMEA2160616) | human gut metagenome | biome: human gut; feature: human-associated habitat; material: faeces | place: Denmark | collected 2008/2010 ...
GGACCCTCTTTTCCTTCACCCCTTTTTCCCTTTTCCGCACTTTTAACCTTGATATAGTCGGAAGTTGGTGCGCTTATTATCACTGCCGTTCCTTGATATGACATTGTCCGTACTACAAGGATAGATGTTCATTATTACTTTGTACTCCTGCTTCTAAACCCATTTGATACCGTGTTCGCCTTTGTTGGTTGCCGTGGATGATGGGGGAGCGAGTGCGTGGTATCAAGCTTGAGTGATTGGAAGATTTTGTTCCTTGATGATGGGATGGCGAGTGCGCAGTGTCAAGTTGAATGATTGGAAGATTTTGTTTGTTGGAATGTTTCGGGGGGATAATTGGGGGAGAAATGATAAAAGCGACAGCTTGGTACGAAGTCGGGGTACGATGTTGCCGGGTGAAAACTTCGTACCTTTCGTACCTTTCAGACACATAAATAAGATTAACAGCCTTACAAGTAGAATAAAATAGTTTATAATTATGTAATAAATAAAGAAAAAGAGCAGATTTAATCGCTTTTTCTATTAATTACAGCGCTATTAAGGCAATACAAGTACGATAGGTACGAAAGGTACGATAATTTAAGTAGTAGAAAACGTACCTCTGTTATGTTATCTTGAAAAGTCTGAATCCTCTTTCACCACAAATCTTTACAGGACACGTGCCGGAAGTAACTCTCTGAATCATATACCCCAGCCTTTCCTCGCCCTTGTAGAACATCTGTTCGTAGTCAACCTCTGCCCTTGCGGACTTGGAGGCTTTGCGGCTGTTGACTGCCATCACGTAATCCTCGGCGGTGACATCACTTTTGCCGACTATGCGGTTGCCCGCTGAGGATATGTTAAGCTCTAGCGACCCGGCATTGCGTTATGTGCAAGTGCCATATCTGCTTGGCGTTTTTATACGAGTTTAGTATGAGATATTTATACGCCGCTATTTAACATATCCTGCAATCGCTTCCGCAAGCTTGTCGGGCTCGAATCTTCCCCCGACACGCCTTTCATTATTCTCGGTGGTGGAATGCCACAGGTATTCAATCTCCGGGACGCCGCGCGTAAGTCCCAGCGAATCAAAGTAAACGGGTCCCTCAGCGATGTCATAAGCGTAAATCACGCGGTCTATGGGCGAGCGCATCAGCGCAAATTCCAGCTCGTACACCGGCAGGTAATAGCCCTTGCCGCTGTCATAAACCGCTGCGATGAACCGCTCTCCCTCCGCCCATACAGGATATCCCAGATACTGCTCCGAGCCGTTGCCGTAGTGCCAGAGGGTTATATTTGAGGATTCCACGGCGGCTTCACCCGAGCCTGCGGTGAAATCGTTCAGGACACGCAGGGTGTAGAGCGTGCCGTCCGTCCTGCCGGATACCTCGGCGGCCTTTTCATCCGGGAGGATGTCTGTAACCTCGAACTCAATCAGCCTCAGCCCCGGCTTGCCTTTTAACAGCTCCGCCGAGATGTCCGCGAAGTCGTAATTTCCCAAAAAGTCCGCTTCTGCCGAGAAGCTCGGGCGGTATTCGGTCAGCTTCACATCGTGATACTTAAACAGCTTATGGCGGTTTTCCGAATTGTCGGTATCGGGGATGTCAAAGCCTTTGAAGGATATTCCCCGCGCCGCCCAGTCCGCGCGCATAAAGCCGGTGAGGTCTTCCAACGTCATCTTGTAGGTGTAGACCGCAGAATCCGGGTCGGACGGCTTCAGGACAAGCGCTTCGGACGCCGCCATTGCAAGGTCGAGGTTGGGGAAATCGCTCATGGAAAATCCCACATCGGGATAATTGCTGTCTGCAAGCTCGCTATAAAGCGCGTTCGCAAGCGCTATCCACTTGTCGCCGCGCTGGTAGGCGATATCCCTGCCGTTGACGTTGTAGACATCAAACAGCATTTCAGGGAGGTAATAGCCGTACTCATTCGGTTCGGAGATAATCGCAATGCTCTCGGCGGCGGAGGTTATGACGGTGGGGGCTATGAATATCTCCTGCGTAAGCTTTCTGCCGTTAAGATAATCATATGTGATGCGCGCTTTAACAAGCGCTCTTACACCCGGATATTCTGTAAATGCGGTGTTGCCGGTGATTTCTGCGGCTTCGGCTGGGGTGTAGGTCTCTATCGTCTCCAAGCGGACAAGCCCGTAAGCCTTACCGGAGCTGTACATATCCTCGGCAAGCTCCTTATACGAGAATGTGCCGCCGGTTGCGGAGTTGAAGATTATCAGGTCGGTGTCCTCATAAACCGTCTGCACTGGCAGGGTGTTGACGTAATCCAGACCGTAGATATCCGTCCAGCACTTTACAAGGCGATTGAGGATGGTGCCCAGCGTTTTGGCTTCATATATGCCGTGATATTCTGCCGGGTTTTCGGCGGCGGTGGTCACTCTTGAAAAGCTCTCGGAACAGCCATAGAGCTCCTTGGCGACTTCGGGATAGCCCACCCCGCGCGCAAGGGCGAAATCATAATCATAGACGGTGACAATATCATAGATAAAGGCGTAACCGCTTAAGGGGCGGGTTATCTGCGAGCCATCCTCTTTATAAAGGAGCAACGCCGCGATTACATCGCCCTTTGCATATGGCGGCTGACCGGATACCTGATTTTCGGGGGTTCCCGGCAGGCAGATGATCACTTCGCGGTCAAGAGTTTCGCGGTCGATGTAATCATATGTGATGGCGGCGCGGTAAAAGCTCGAATCCGAATCCTCATTCGGGCGATATCCCGCAAGCTTACGCGATTCCTCGGCTGGGATAAGCTCTGATATCTCTATGCGGTAAAGCGAGTCGATGTCGCTGTCGAGATTGCAGCAGAGCTCTTTTAAGCTATCCGCCGGGAGCGGGTCACTCTGCGAGACAAGCTTGCCGTCATACACGCCCTTATTCTCGTATTCCGGGACATCCTCGGGGGTGAGCAGAGGCACAGCAGGCTCGAAGGGACCTTCCACCACCGGGGTTTCATCGTCGTGGGCTGTGCTGTCCGGGTCATCGGGGCTGGGTGAGGGCTCATGAATGTCTGATACCCCGCCAACGCCGGGGGTGGTGTCGCCGTCCGAGGGCGAAGTGACGGTGCTGTCAGCATCGCTTGGTGATGTGGCGGCAGCAGCTCCGTCCGGGACGGTCTGCGAGGTTGTGGGCGTGCTGACATCGGTTGAGACGTTTATATTGCCGTGGGCGGGCGCATCTCTCAAAAAAGCAAAGGCTAAAACAGCCGCCGCCGCGACTGCGCACGCCGCTATAGATATGTACTTGATACGGTTGTGGGCGGCTTTCGGCTTGGGTGCGCAGGCCTCGGTGCTTTCCGCCTGCTCTATCAGGTCGGAGTCGATTTCCGAAAGCATGAAAAGCAGATCCTTTCCTCTCACAGCGTTATGCCCTCCTTTTTAAGATATTCGCGGAGCTCTGCGCGGACCCGGCAGAGCGTGGTTTTTATGTTTGCCTCGCTCATTCCGAAGCGCTCGGCAAGCTCGGCGGTGGTGTCGGCATACCAGTATCTTCGCAGGAAGATAAGCCGCTTGCGCTCGGGGATATCCCGCAGAAAGGCGCTGACAAGATGTGCAAGCTCACGCGTTTCGACCTCGCACTCGGTATCATCCGGCGAGGAGATGAGCTCTTCAAGCTCGTCCGACAGCGTGACGAGGTCGCTCTGCCGCTTTAGGCGCTTGGAATCCCGCAGGCGGTTGAGGGAGATGTTGCGGATTATCCGTGCCATAAACGCAAAAAGGCAGTTTACAGGTCTTGCTGGCGGGATAGCGCCCCACGCCGCCATGTATGAGTCGTTTTCGCACTCCTCACTGGCGCTGCTGTCGCGCAGGATGTTATAGGAGACTGCCCGCAGGCGGGTGCCGTATTTATCACGCGTGTGTGCGACGGCGGATTCGTCGCGCGAAAGGTATAGGGTGACTATTTCTTCATCGGTCATGGTGGGGAAGTCCTTTCTTTTGTGTCTTCATTTATTATAACACTGTTTGGGACTAATGGTTACAGCTATTTTGCAAAATTGTTTGGAAGATTTTTAGTGATATTTCCACTTGACATTTGCGAAAAAATAAGTATTATAGTAATTAGAACATATGTTTCTTACGGAGACGTCCGGCGGAAACAGGTGTTTTTTTATTCGCAAAAATTTCTTTTGATGTAACGTTTGGGATACGTTCGAGGTACTAAAGTGATACGAAACTTGTACGAAACTGAACCGAAACTAAACCGAAACTGATACGAAACTGATACGAAACTCAACCGAAACTTAAATACTTTCAGGAGGACTACATTATGAATAATCAATCTGTCAGAACATCAGCGAAAAACGCCCCCGGCTTTATCTTTTATCAGAGCTATTATGAAGCACTATCCCAGCTCAAGCCCAGACAGAGGCACGCCGTCCTTGACGCCATTCTTGAATATGCGTTTACCGGCGTCAAGCCTGAGCTTCCCGCAACTTCCAGCGCGATTCTTGCAGTCATCCTGCCGAATGTTGAATCCTGTCAGAAGCGGTATAAAGGTGCGGTTGAAAAGGCTAAGAAATCGGCTGATACCGCGGCGGATGAATCGCAGGAAAATCATGAGGAGAATAAGGAACCTTGTGAGAATAAGTCAAAGGCACAAAAATCAGAAATTTGCGAAAAGCTTATCATAGAGAAAGAGAAGGATAAGGAAAAAGAGAAAGAAAAGGATATGGATAAACGAGTGTATACGGATAAGGAGAAGGAAACCGAGAGCGAAGCCGCGTCCAAGTCCGCGCCTGAAACGCCAGCGCCGCAGAACGGCGTTCGGAGGACTTCGCCCTCCGTCGGGGACACACACGCCTCGCAAAGAGAGCTCTCGATGAAGATAATTTCGGAATATGCCGGTGGGGATTCCGAGCTTCGCTCGCTGCTTGAAAGCTGGCTGGACATAAAAAAGCAGCGCAGTCAGCCGATAAATCCCGAATCAATACGCCTGAACCTTGAAGAGCTGACACGGATAACCGCAGGAAGCGACAAAAAGGCGTATATGCGTGAGGTAATACGCCGCGGCTGGGGGACATTCTTTGAGCTGGAAAAGAAGCCATTCAAGCAGGGCGGCGGGAAGGACTGCAAATCCGGCAAGAACACCGGTGGCGCAAAAGGCATCAAGCCCGGCGGATACAGCATAAGCGACTGGGGCGAAGATTGCGAATCCAGCTTTGATATCGAGGAGTTTGACAGGTTTACTTTGGGGCTTTGATGGGGGATGGTGCGTCAAGGGAGGTTTTGGGGTGATGATGTAGATTTTATTTTTCCCAGACGTTGATTGCTTGAACATTGTTCAACGGTTGTGCGCTTTTGCAGACATTTTTAACGGGAAATAAGTATAAAACGGTACGATTTTGGTACGCTGAGCAAAAAAATAAAGCCGAAAACCCTGATGGATAAAGGGAGTTCGGCTGGTTGGTTATTATTCCCACTCGCTCCTGAAAAATAAATCTTAAACAGATTTGCTTATGGGATTTAGCCCGGATTATTTATATTACTTTCATTATTCAGATAGTATGGGCTATCTGATTTTTTGTTGCCATTCTGTTGCCACGAGAGCATAGAAGAATTATTGATATACTGCTATAGGAAGAACAAGAATAGCCGGCCCTTTGATGACATCTCGAAGCTCTGCAGGGTTATTAATGTTTTTCGGCATGGTTCTTCGTTGCGCTCTGTTAAGCGGCATTTTCTTAATATCATCAAAGATTTCATCTAACTTAATGCTTTGACCTTTGGGCACTTTGCGAATGATTTTGCACAACAAATACGCTTGTCCAACAAAGTTATCTTGCTCACATCTGAAATAGCTTTCATCCAAATATGCTACCAATGGATGGTTACCATCTTCGAACTCAAAGACACAAGAAATCTCTTTGCCAGACTTCATCTGTCCCAATGCAGAAAAGCCGTTTACTGCTTCTGTAGCCTTTTTGTCTAAAATTTGTTGATCGGTAATTGTTTCGAAGACCGCTGCTAATTCAGCAATTTTCTTCACACTATCGGTCAGCTCTTTCATTTTTGAAAAGCGTGCTGTGACTAAAACCTCAAGAAAATCATCACGGTATAAATTATTGTATTCCGTTTCACTAATGAACTCATAATACTTGAGACCATCTTCCTCATCAGAACGCAAATATTTATAGATTTTCTCGAACTTTGCGGCATCACTAATGTGAACAGAACGCTTCACTTCTTCGGATTGCTTACCCGTGTGCGAGCCATTTCCAGATGCAACACCAATAGCTCCTTTTCCTGCTACAGTATTCTCTGTACTTGTTGCAATTGCTTGGGATTCTTCATCGTATGTATAACCATCAATAGCAGAAATATAATCTTCAACCACTTTGGTATTTAAGTATAGAAAATTTCGTAGTTTCATTTGATTGTTTACCTTAACGTTTCTTTTTGTAGCCACTTGGTTTCGTCTGGTGTTATCACAAGAATATCGACAGATCCTCCCACAGTTTCTACAACATTTTTGAAATGCATAGTTTGGATTGTTGTTTCTACTGCATAACGTGCGAAATCTATTGCATCTTGTAAGGTAAAGTATCCCCACAATATGTCCTCAAACGGCAAATCAATATATTTACCCTCATTTGTTTTTATTGCTACGTTTTGCACTAATCTCGACAAGGTAAATGTTTCTCCATCCCATGATGCACCTTGACTCGTTGTATCGACTTTATTTATTGTTTTGTTTTTGACATTTACTTTGTACAACAATTGTTTTTTCCCATCTTCCGTTGAATCGTATCCAGCAACTAAAAAATTAGTATCTGGAACAATAGAAAGAGCATTGAAATAATCAATTATTATTTGAGGAATGTTCTCTACGAGACAATCTTCGTCAATTTTTGAACGTATCATCTCTTGAATATATCCAGTAATAGGCTTTCCAAGAAGAGATGCATCTCCACAGGTAGATATTCCTGCGCCGTTAGGACAAACAAAAGTTTTATCTGTAGAATTTGTTGTATGTATACCTATGCGTTGAACAATGGTATCTCCAAGCGATTGAGTATTTGTATATGTTGTTCTCCGATCGCTTGCAAGCACAATTCCTTCATTAACATGTACTGCTATCAAAAAAGACATTTCATCGCCTCCTTGTAGATATGATAATTTTTACGCATTAGTAACAAAGCCCTTATAACTACCGAATCCGAGCATATATGCGGCCATAGCAATTGCCAAATCATCAGATTCAAGATTCTGTTCACTTGCCATAGCTCTGAGCTCATCAATAACCGTATCGTGGGGGACGATACTTCCTTCAAGCTCTTTTACAGCTTTTTCGATAATCGAGGGCAGAACCATGCACATCTGATAGAAAGCATCCTCTTGGCCGGTAACAAGGGCATAGAACTGATCGAGGCTTACTCTGCGAATCAGCTTATGTCCTACTTTCTTTTTATCAACAGTTGTTTCCCATTTGATATTTTGAGAACGCTGTGCAATAGCTTCAACCAAAAAACAAGCACAATCATCATCGTTGAGCAGCTGATTCTGCATTTTGATAAATGTTTTACCAGCAGAAGCAGAGTTCATTGTGTTATGCTTATTCTTCATTTCCACATAAACGGTATGAACATTTCCTGCATCAGGGATAGCAATGCCTTCAGCGTTTTCATAAATTACATCCCAGCCACCTTCTTCTCCGTTTGGAGGAACATGGCAATTTGCTATGTACTGGAAAATTCTCTGATGGAAATAACCAATATCATTGTTGTTGGATTTATCTCTTTGACGGAAAATCTCATTACTTACGATCTCATCCCAAGTAGAACGATAAACCGTTTTGTCAAAAATCAACTTGATAGGATCAATGATATTCTTGTTAAAACGCTTCAAATCAAAGGATTCCAGCTTCTCACCATATTTTTCAATTGTTGCTTTTACATGGTTTGTAAAATCTTCTTCACTTATAAAATTCAAGGTCCACATCATACATTCTCCAATGCTTCTTTAATTTTTACAGCTATTTCATAAGCCAAATTTACAGGAACTGCATTACCAACCTGTTTGTATTGCGCTCCTACGCTTCCGCAGAACTGCCAATCGTCAGGGAAGCTCTGACAACGAGCATTTTCACGAATAGTAAAGGGTCTTGCTTCTAATGGATGACATCTATCTGTCTGCTTCTGGCTTGGAGAAGTAAGAACAGCCAAAGACGGCTCATCAAGACTTAGTCTGCGCAAAATACCGGTCCTGCCGCCCTCCATATACCAGCAGCTTTTCATGTACTCTTTTGCTACATCTTCGGGAATATCACGCCAATATCCGCCGGGAGGAACCATTTCGAAAATTTTGCGCTTATATTCGGAATAAGGAGTACCCTCACTTTTGGGGCAGTCAAGCAAAATATCTCTTAAAACCGGTTTGTACTTGTGAGGTACAGGAAATTCAAAAGTAATCTTGTCCAGCAAGTCATTTCTAATTCCGATTGTGATCAATCGCTCTCTCTTTTGAGCAACACCATAATCCCATGCATTCAAGACTTGTTTTTGAATGGTATATCCTGTGCTCTCGAAAATATCCGTAATGGTTTTATATGTACGACCGTGATCGTGCGTGAGCAAACCACGGACGTTTTCAAATAAGAACATCTTCGGCTGAAGCTGTTCCAAAAATTTTGCGTAATGGTAAAATAAAGTGCCACGAGCATCTTCCAGGCCCAGTCGCTTTCCTGCATATGAAAAGCTTTGGCAAGGAGCACCACCGGAAAGCAAGTCCAATTCTCCCTTGGGTATGCCGAAATACTCGGGTAAATCCAAACATGAGATATTAGCGATATCATCATTGATAACTCGCCAATTAGGACGATTGCAACGCAATGTATCAGAAGCATCCTTATCGAACTCGATCAAACCAATCGTATCGAACCCAGCCTTTTCAATACCAAGAGCTAACCCTCCTGCACCAGCAAATAATTCTATGGTGGTGGGTAATTTCTCTGCAGGGGTTTCGTTTGTATCCTGCACGATTTCAATAATATCTCCGATATTGCAATTTAGAACGGAACATATTTTTTCAATGCTATCAAAAGAAATTGTCTCATTTTTACCCATGCGAGCCATTACGTTGAAACTAATTCCTGCAGCTTCTTTTAATTCAGTTTTATTCATATTCTTATCAATCAGCAATTTCCATAAGTTATTGTAACTAACAGCCACAACATACCCTCCATATCAAATAATCCAAATACACAAAGTTGGGTTATCCATATTATAGCATATTTCGACTTAAAAATCAATGCTTCTCACGATTTCGTTAGAAAATCTTTTGCAAACTTTTATTGCCGCAGAAAAGAGGAGTTTGTCTCCCCACTTTTCTGCGGCTACTTTAATCAGTTTTCAAATGGCTTATTCACGGTTACAGTTTTCAGATAGGTTTCGGGATCGCCGTTGAGTATCAGCTCGGCATAGGCTACCGGATCATTGTAGATCAGATAGTCCAGTTCCGACCGCTGATACATATTGTCGGCAACCTCGTTTTCTACGGCGGCACAGTCGATGGAAATCATCGTGCCATCTGCCAGTTTCAGCTCAACACAAGCGGTATCCATATTGAAGGCACAGGATATGATTTTCATTGTTCTTGCCTCCTTAATCTTTCGGTGTTTTTCTTTGCCAGTTCACTTGCAGCCTTGCGGCGGCTTTCGTCATAGGGTGCGGTCAGTTTGAACCCGAAGCGCCCCTTGCTGACCTCAAAGGTCAGACAGCCGTTTCCGTCATCGTCGATCAACCGGCACTCAGAGGGATATTTCCCGGCAAACTCGGTGAGCCTCTTTTTGAGTGCAGTATTGTAGGTGCAAACCTCAACCATGCTGTCTGCTTCGTTAAAATATACGTTGGTTGTTTTTTGTTTCTTGGAAAGACCTGTTTTCATAAAACCTCCTGTTTTTCGCGAATTTTTCTCAGCTCATCACCTGTAAAAGTGGGCTGATTTTTGGATGGGGAGCGCCCAAACGATGTGCGGTACGATTTGAACGCTCCCATTTGACAATTTGCGTTTTTTCCAGCTCTACACGGGAATCAGCGGGCATCGTCCCTGTTGCGGTTTTTGCCACGGCTTCCGCTGAACAAATGCCACAGATTATTGCGGGAAATCACTTCCTCATAGGTTCGGACTCTGCTGCGGAGACGGTCATTTTCCTGCTCCAGATCCGCTGTGCGGAGCTTGCCACGGACAGACTTGTATTCGGACAGCTCCTTGGTTGCCGCAGCCAATTTCCTCGTGAGATCGGCAATGGTGTTTTTCAGTTCAGCAATAATTTTGTTTGCGGCATCCAGGGCTTTCTGCAATTTGTGTTCTTTTTTCTCTTGGGCAACATATTTCTTTGCGGCGGTTGATAGGCTTTCGTACTCCGAGCGTTCCAACGTAACCTTTGAAGAAAGTACCATCGGTTTTGCCTCGATTTTCTCAACGGCTTCGATTGCGACATTTTGTTTTTGAATCTTCTCCACTTTCTTTTCCAAAGCGGAATACTCTTGTGCTTTCTGTTCCGTCTGCTGTGTCAGCTCGGCAAGTTCCTCTTGGCGTTTTTCTCGCTTATATTCCAAAACGCTGAGATGTTCACGCTGCTCGCCTTTTTGCTCCCACTCGATACCATGCTCTAACATGATTTCTGCAAGGGCTTCTTTTTCCTTCTGTACCCACAGATCACGCTCTGTCAGAGAACGTCCTTCCCCGGTAATTCCTTGATCGGCAAGTGCCTGTTTCAGCGATACACGGGTGGAAAGTCCTCGCTTGCTTCCGGTGGTAAAGGGAATGAAGTCGATGTGAAGATGTGGCGTTGCTTCATCCATGTGGAGATGTGCGGAGTACACGTGGAGCTGCGGATTGCGTTCAAGGAAACTGCGGTAAAACTTATCCAAGATGGTTTTTGCCAACTCTGCGTTTTCTCCTTCGGCGGACATATCCTCTCGGTTGCCTACCTGGAAAATTACTTCATAGAAAGTTTTTTCCTGTTTGCCATCACGGATTTTTTCGTAGTAGTTTTCGATGCAGCGGTCTTTGCGTTTTTGCTTTGCGTTGAACTCTGCCAGAGCTTCATCGAACAATTCGTGATACACTTGTTCTATGGGAGTATAACAATACTCGATATTCAGATGAGTGCGTGTCGGGTCAACATTTTCTGCGGTGTAGGTTCGGCGGTTGTGAGCAACTACGCCATCACCGGACATTGCGCTGATTGTTCGTTTTATAGGCGTCACCTCCAATTTTGCGGTAGTTTAATTGAAATACCTTTCGCCGCAGCAGCGGCGGGTTTTGTTACTTTTGCAAAAAGTAACGCAAAAGCACTTTTGACAGCGGAGCCATCAAAAGAGCATTGCGCTCTCCGAGGGGGTATGCGGCTTCTGCGGAAGCCTCTGCCGTCTTTTTCGGCTTGCAGGTAGTACCCACATCCTCAAAATACGGTGTGACCGTCAGCCTTTCCGCAACCGAATTTGCTTCAACGCTGCCGCCCACAGGCAGAGAAGATTTTGAAAATCCTCTCTGCCATCCATCTCCAAATCTGTGGATTTTTCGATGGGGACGGGAGCTGCGGTGGGGTCTGTGTCAGCCAACGCTTTGCCTTGTCTGCCATTCACAGGAGCGTGGCACGCTCCTGTCATAGCTCCCAAGGAGAAGTAGTCCAGCGGTAGCTCTGCGGCACTCCACGGCAGTCAAGATATTCCTGCCTTGCCTGCTCCCGCTGTTCCTCTGTCGGGGCTGTCTTGTATTGAGAGTAGAGCTGTCTGTTGAGCATGGCATCCAGCTTTTGCTCCAAGCCTTGTCGGATTTCTTCATCGAAATCATCCTCGCCGTTCAGATGGTAAAGCACCAGATCGACGAACAGCTCATAGGGTATCTGTACGTTTTTCATTCGCTTCGTTTCCTTTCGCTTCCGCAACGATAGCGACGATTGCGACGGTGATTTTGGTGGTATCGTTTTAACCGTTGCGACCGTCGCAACCGTCGCACCTCGGTTTATTTTGTTGTGTAGGTCAGCCTCACACGCCTGCCAGAGTGCTTGGCTTTGTTCTCATAACTGATACCGTATTCGTCCATCAGCCTGCCGCATTTGACATTCAAATACTTTGTCAAAGCATTTGCCGCCATCCCGGTATCGAGCGCTACCGCAAGCTCAGAGGGAGAGCCTGTCCACTCCGGTTGTTCTGAAGTGACCAACCTCGCCACAGCCTCCAATACAGGATCGGGCGGCTCTTTGTGAAGCTCTGTTTCTGTTTTATCCAAGTTCCAGATTTGTGTGTTCGGGTCTTTGCTCAGATAGAGGATTTGGTCTTGCTGATCTCGACCAACCACGTCAATGGTTGCCTCCAACGCTGTTCGCTTTTTCTTCTGCATGAGCAGGGAGCCGTCGGCACATCCGAGCAATCCCGTTGTACCGGAGATCATTTCAAAGGTATCTCCTGCAGGCTGTTTTCTTGTGTGGTGGACGATCAGAACACAGATGCAATGCTTGTCGGCGAATTGTTTGAGCCTGCCAATGATTTCATAATCGCTGGCGTAGCTGTATGCTTCGCCGCCAACCTCACGGATTTTCTGCATGGTGTCTATGATGATGAGCTTGGTGTCGGGATGCTCATTCATAAAGAACTCAAGCTGTTCATCAAGCCCGTTCCCGATTTTATTTGCTGCTGTTGCGAAGTAGAGATTGCTGCTGTCCTCCACGCCGTACATCATAAACATTCGGCTTTGGATTCTCTGGTAATCATCCTCCAATGCGAGATACAGCACCGTTCCTTTGTGTACATCGAAGTCCCACAGCTTCTCGCCTGTGCTGATGTGGTATGCGATCTGTGCCACCAAGAACGATTTGCCGATCTTCGGCGCACCGGCGAGGATATACGCCCCTCCGTAGAGCAAACCGTCGATGATCGGCGGTCTGCTTTTGTAAGGAGTCTGATACAGTTCAGTCATGGAGACTGTGTGCAGATAGTGCGGATGAGACATTCGGAAGAACATTTCCTGCAAATTTTCTTCATAAATTTCGCCGGAGTCATTGAAATGTTCATCGATTGTGGGTATAATATTATTAGAGTTTTGATTGGACTGCCTTTCATCTGCGCCAACAGATGTTGCAAGGGCAGTCTTTTCTTTTTCGTTAAATACCATAGGCATCGTCCTCCTTCATTCCATCCATAATGCTTGCAATCAGATTGATGGTATCCAGTAGTTCGTCGTTCCCCCCCTCACCGGCTTCAATGCGTCGAAGCTCATCCAGGACGGCGGCGAACTGGTCTCTGAGTGCCTTATACACTCTCGGATTGCCCTGTACCACCACATCCTTGCAGAGAAGTCTGCGAGTGATATAGTCCTGTTTGGTAAGCCCTGTGAGCTTTACAGCGAGGTCGATCTGTGCGTTTTCTTCATCTGATACTCTGAACGCTACCGTTCTGTTCCTCCATCGGTTGTGGTTGTCCATGTTCTTTGCTGACATATTAGTTACCCCTTTCCATATTTAATTTATCTGCCATTTCCGTCTGCTTGGACGGGAACAGGTGTGCGTAGTTGTAGGTGATGTCGATGCTTTCGTGTCCCACACGGTCTGCAATCGCCGTAGCCGAGAAGCCCATGTCGATCAGATGGGAAACGTGGCTGTGACGAATATCGTGGATTCTGATACGCTGTACGCCCGCTTCCTTTGCGCCTCTTGCCATTTCTCTGTGCAGGCTGCTCTTGGTCACAAGGAACATTCTCTCGTCCATACCAACATCGTAGAGCTGTCTGAGATAGTCCTGTATTTCCTCAATGAGAAACTGCGGCATGGTAATGATACGGTTGCTCTTTTCTGTTTTGGGAGTGGTGATAACATCACGACCGTTCAAACGCTGATAGGACTTGTTGATGCTCACCGTACCTTTCTTGAAATCGAAATCTGCCGGTGTGAGTGCCAACAGCTCGCCCTCACGGATACCGCACCAGTAAAGCATTTCAAATGCGTAGTAAAACTGGGGCTTGTCCATCATCACTTCTGCGAATTTCAGATATTCCTCTTTCGTCCAGAACAGCATTTCTCGGTTTTTCTTCTTGCCCATGCTGCCGGCTTTCCTGCAAGGATTCTCTTTGAGGTTATAGAACTTTACAGCATGGTTGAAGATGGCGCTGAGCTGATTGTTGATCGTTTTGAGATACACGGGCGAAAGGGCTTTTCCGTTTTCGTCTTTGTAGTTCATCAGCTCGTTTTGCCATGTGATGATCTGCTGGGCGGTGATGTTAGACATCTTCAGTTTGCCGAAGTACGGCAGCAGCTTTGAACGGATGATATGCTCCTTGGTTGCCCATGTGTTTTCCTTGATGCGGGTCTGCATATCTGCCGTGTACTGCTCCACGAAGCTCTTGAAGGTCATATCCAGATCGGCTCTCGCTTTATTGAGCTGTTCACGCTCCCAAGCCTGTGCTTCACGCTTGGTCTGAAAACCACGCTTCTGTGTCTGCTTCTTTTCGCCCGTCCAATCGGTGTAGCGGTAAATCACTCGCCAAGTGCCTGTTTTTTCTTCTTTATAAACTGCCATTTGATCACTTCCTTTCCGTTCCGTTGTAGCAGAACTTTTCCATAAAATATTTGCGGTTGACCCTTCCTGCGATGGTCATATACCCTTTTGCTTTCAGCTCCTTATTGAGCTGCTGCATGATTTTGTAGGAATGGGAGATGGAGATCCCAAGTTCCTTTGCTACGTCCTCGGCTCTCATAAAATTGTTTTCGTTCAATAAGTGTACCTCCTGTGAATTGTTGATCTGCGGTTGATTGATGGTTTCCTGCGGCTGTTATTCAGTTGTATTGGTTTTGCTTTGTAAATCACCCCTTTCACTAATTTTTCTCTCTGAGGTTTTGACATAATAATCCTTATTTCGTGTCGGATACTTTCTTGTCGCCTCCGATTTGCCCGAGCGAGTATTATCATGTCGTTATTAAGCGCTAAGCTTATTTGTTTAGCTTCACCATCATTATACTAAACATTTATGTTTATGTCAAGAGGCTTTCAAGAAAATATTAAACAAATTTATTTAATTTTTCTTGACTATCCTAAACAAATATGCTATAATACTGAAAACAGGACATTTACGATAGGAGAGAATGATTATGGCTATCGGCGAAAGAATCAACTTTTTCCGCAATATGCGTGGTATGACGCAAAAATATCTTGGTATGCAGGTGGGCTTTCCGGAGAAGTCTGCCGATGTTCGTCTTGCTCAGTATGAAACAGGAACAAGAACTCCTAAAACAGATCTGACCGCAGCATTGGCAGATACTCTCGACGTATCTCCGCAAGCACTTGCTGTACCGGACATTGACTCTTACATAGGTCTGATGCACACCCTGTTCACCTTGGAGGACAGATACGGACTCCATATCGACGAAGCCGATGGGGAAATCTGCTTGAAGGTCGATGTGCGAAAGAACAAGGATGCCGCACAGCTTCACGAAATGCTGTGTGCTTGGCGGCAAGCTGCCGCTATGCTCAAAGCAGGCGAGATCACGCAGGATGAATACGACCGTTGGCGTTATCGCTATCCCGAATTTGATACCACTCAGCGTTGGGCAAAGGTGCCTTCCCAGGCGCTCAGCGATATGCTTGTTGAGGCTTTGAAAGACGAGGAAAAATAAATCCCTCTACTTAACGCCATTTTTGAGCCGTTTTTACTCCCTGTTTTGAACTGATATTTGAAAACAGCGTATATCATTGGGCTAATTTGTTGGTAACGACATAAACGCTTGGTTGTCATCTTCTCAAGTGGTAGCCGATGGCAAAACCATTTTTAGAACCGTTTTTCAAAAATATCTCTCAAGTGGTAGCCGACGAGAATGGCGTTTTTTTCACCATTTTTGAAAAAATTCACAAAAAGTTAAAAAACAACAAAAAAAGAGCTAACTGACTTAATCAAAATCAGTTAGCTCTTTACTTATGAATAATGAAGTTTTGTTGCCATTTCGTTGCCACGAATGGCTCAAATCCTTAAAAAGTCCGGTGATGACTGGGCTTTTTAGACCTGTGAGATCACTCCCACTCAATAGTAGCCGGTGGCTTAGTAGTAATATCATAAACCACCCTATTGATATGCTTAACCTCATTAACGATTCTCGATGCGCACCTTTCCAGCACGTCATAAGGAATCCTTGCAAAGTCCGCAGTCATGAAATCGGTGGTGGTGACAGCCCGCAGGGCAAGCGTATAGTCATACGTCCGACCGTCGCCCATAACGCCCACCGAGCGCATGGTGGTAAGCACCGCAAAGTACTGGCTGATGCCCTTGTCGACGCCGCTTTTTGCAAGCTCGTCGCGGAATACCCAGTCCGCGTCGCGCAGGATCTCCAGCCGCTCGGCAGTGATCTCTCCAATCACCCTGACCGCCAATCCCGGACCGGGGAAGGGCTGGCGGGATACCAGCTTCTCCGAAAGTCCGAGCGTCCTTCCGAGCGCTCTGACCTCGTCCTTGAACAGCAGCCGCAGCGGCTCGATTATCTCCTTAAAGTCCACATGGTCGGGCAGACCGCCGACGTTGTGGTGGCTCTTTATAACCGCAGCATCACCCGCGCCTGATTCTATTATGTCGGGATAGATGGTTCCCTGCGCAAGGTAATCCACCCTGCCGATCTTTTTCGCCTCGGCCTCAAATACGCGTATAAACTCCTCGCCGATGATTTTGCGCTTTGTTTCGGGAGCTTCCACCCCTGCAAGCTTTGAAAGGAACAAATCGCTCGCGTTCACGCGGATAAACCGGACGTCCCAGTCAGCGAAAGCTTCCTCAACCTCGTCGCCCTCGTGCTTGCGCATAAGACCGTGGTCGACAAAAATGCAGGTGAGCTGGCTGCCGATGGCTTTCGAGAGAAGCGCCGCGCAGACCGAGGAATCCACTCCGCCCGAAAGTGCCAAAAGAACCTTGCCGTCCCCGACCTTCTCTCTTATTGACGTGATTGCCGACTGTGCAAAGCTTTCCATAGTCCAGTCGCCCACACAGCCGCAGACATTGAACAAATAGCTTTTGAGCATAGCTCTGCCATGCTCGGTGTGGTTTACTTCTGGATGGAACTGCACCGCGTAGAGCTTGCGTTCGGCACACTCCATTGCCGCCGTCGGGCAGACGGATGTGTGCGCAGTGGTGCGGAATCCCTCAGGAACAGAAGCAATGTAATCGGTGTGGCTCATCCAGGTTATGGATTTTTGCGGGATATCCGCGAACAGCACCGAAGTGGTGTCAAACTCAGTTTCGGTCTTGCCGTACTCGCTGGTAGGAGCAGTGGCGGCAGTTCCGCCGAGGGTGTAGGCCATAAGCTGGGCGCCGTAGCATATGCCCAAAATCGGTATCCCCAGCTCGAACACGCCCTTGTCGATGTGCGGCGAGCTCTCGTCGTAGACGCTGTTGGGTCCACCGGTAAAGATGATTCCCGCCGGAGCTTCCGCCTTGATGGATTCTACGCTCGCTTTTCGGTAGGGGATGACCTCGCAGTAGACCCCGCACTCTCGCACGCGCCGCGCGATAAGCTGGTTATACTGCCCGCCGAAGTCGATTATCATTATTTTTTGATGCTGCAATTTTACCACCTTGCCTTATCTTTATTGTGATTTTTGATTGATTATCATATACACTCGCGATTGTGTTGGGTCACGGGGCAGGGGCCGCACAAACTGCCCTTATAATATAGCTCCTCGCAAACTTCAAAAGCAACTAAACAAAAGTCGGGCGTTTACGTCCTGTAATTGCAAGCAAACAAGCGATATGTGCAGAGGCTTTCCCACCGCTCAAATGCTATACCAACGACGGAGTAAACGCGGCAGACGGCAAAACAATAGTACGAAGATAACAAAGTTAGAGCCGTCTGATTTCAGCCAGCACCCCATAATGGTCGCTCGCCGAAAGGTGCGTTTTCGGGGAGATATCCGTGCCGAATATCCCAAAATCCGCAAGCACCGGGAAATCTGCCGGATAAGGGTTTTTGAGCATTATCCAGTCCACCCGCTGATTGACCTCGATGGTATTTATCGGCTGAGCCACACCCCAGCGCGGATTTTTGCGGAAATTAAGTGTTGCCTGCGGTCTTTCCCCAGACATCTCGGCAAAGACCTCCGCCAAGTCAAAATAGTAAGCGTCGCTCCCTGAGAGAGACTGTTTATTCGTCAGATACCGGTGCACCGACGAATCGTCCGCGCAGTTGAAGTCGCCGGTCAGAAATGTAAGGTCGGCTTCAACGTCCGCCGTGCGCTTAACTATATCCACGATGGATTTCTCACGCTCGGCTATGCTTTTCCAAGGCAGATGAACGTTGACTATAAGCAGCATTTTGCCTTCAGATTCGGCGACTGTGTATGTTCCGTAATCAAAATCGGATGTTTCCATTATGGGATATCTGCTTAAAACGGAAAGCCCCGTCTGCGGCTGATGGTGCGAATAGGAATACCCACAAAGCCCTGAAATTCTTTCGTGAGCCGCGCGCTCGGCGACCTCCTGCAAGCAGACAATATCCGAGCCGGTATTTATGATTTCATCGGTGATCTGCGAAAAGCGCTCGGGCATACCCGCCTCGCTGTCCCAGATGTTGTAGGACGCTATTTTCATGGATTATTATTCCTTTCATGGAGAACTATTTGCCGGCGGGATATCCCAAAACGCCGTATCACATATGAAAATCAATACAAAACAAAAATTATCAACACTAATGAAGACGTACCGCAGATCCGGCTGTATAATAAAGCTGTAAAAGGGGGCACAGAGCGAATACAGCTCAAATCATGCCAGCGAAGCGAATCACTTATCACTTACTGCGCAAGCCGTACCATTACGCCATCCTGCGTAAACTCCACTCCATTCGGCTTGCAAAGCTCGTTCATCAAATCGATTATCTGCCCATACCGCGAAGCATACTTGCCCGCGTCCCTTTCAAGATAGTATACCTTATAGCTCTTGATAAACAGCGGGTGAAGCTTAAGCGACTTGAAGCCGTCCTTATCCACGGTGATGTCGAAGATGCAGGTCAGACCGTCGATATCGTCGTCGATGTGCCAGAATATAAGGTTGCCTATGCTGTAGAAAATCGGCTTGCCGTTGTAAAATTCGATTGGCTGGAGGGTGTGAGGGTGCGCCCCCACAACTATGTCAACGCCGTTGTCTACCAGCGCCCGCGCAAGGTTTTTCTGGTAGGAATTGACCTCAAATACCTCCTCGGTTCCGGCGTGCATGAAGACTATCAGCACGTCGCACTGCGTATCGTACTCCTTGACCTTTTCTAAGAACGCAAGGGTGCGTTCATCGCTCATCTTATATACCATGTTGATTCCGGCGTGATCCTCGTCGGCGGCGCAGTCATCCGGAAGATATACGTAATTACAGCCTGCAAAGCCGATTTTAACGCCGTTGACGGTCTTCACGACCAGATCCTCAGCCTGCTCCTTATTGATTCCGGCGCCGAAATAATCTATTCCGTAGTTTGACAGATACTCAAATGTATCGGTCAGTGCATCGTACCCGAAATCGCGGGTGTGGTTGTTTGCAAGATTTACCATGTCGATTCCGGCGTTCACAAAGCCCTCCAGCATTTCCGGCGGGGTGCGGAAGCCGTAGCCCTGCCGCTTTTCGGATGTACCCCTTTCGCTGACGCAGGTTTCAAGGTTCACAATAGCTAAGTCCGCGCCCGAGAATACCTCTGTGACCTCCTTCCAGGGGTAGTCGATGCCCCACTTGTTGGCAGCGTCGGCAAATTCGGAATCGATAGAAGTGTCACCGCCGAGGCAAAGCCTTACTGTGCCCGGCTCGGAGGATGTATTTTCAGGATTGTCCGAGACCGGCTCCGCGATATCCGGTGCCTGACCGTCATCAGGTGCAGATGGCTCGGTATATGTATCGGCATCGAAGGACGAGGCGGCGGTTTGGCTGTCGCCCGTTGGGGATGTCGTGGAGACTACCCTGTCCGGCACTCCTGGTTGGTTGGTGGATTCAGTAACGGCGGGAGCGGGAACGTCGGGGGATGTGACATCTCCCTCGGCAGTGTTCGCAGGATCATCCGCTGATTGCAGGGAGTTATCAGGATCGTCTGCTGTCGGCGCAGTGTGTGCGGGTATCTCTCCTGTCATCATGAAAATACCGACACTCAGCGCTATAAAAAGCGCGCACAGAGTGATTATTATGATTCTTCCTTTTTTTGACTTCATCCGACGGCCTCCGATTTCATTTTATTTCCGTTTGGGCGGTGTTCGCACCTGCGGTTTTTAATATGTGTATTATAGCACAGGATGGGGAGTTTGTCTATATTAAATTGAGCGTAGAGGACAGCAAAGTTATTTGAATTTTTTATTAGGCTTTTGGATTTTTTTGTGAGGGTGCGTCAAGCTGTTTTACCTGTGCCGTTGAAAACCGCTCATACTGATATTCTTCTAAAAATCGTCCAAAAACCGTATTGCGCAGTTACTTTCCGCCATTTCAAGGGATGCGCTGGAGCGTAAGTAGCATATTGTCCACAAAAGGGCTTCAAAGTCGGTTGAACAAAGGCAGCAATATGATACTATCTTGTGCAATAGCAACCTGTCACCAAGGCACGGCAGTAAACCCAAGCCAGCGAACAGTGGCGCTTGCAGGCAGTTAAAAGTGCGGAAAAGGGGCAAAGGGGTGAAGGAAAAGAGGGTCCAAGGGGGAGAAACGTGATGAGCAGTAAATGCTTACGCATTAACTGCGGACGGGGGAAATCCGCACTTTTGTTACAGTTTTGGCGTTCCCCTCGGGTGCAGTTAGCACGTCAGTGCTTACTGCTTGCCTTAGTTTCATCCCCCTTGATACGCTCAAACTTATACAGGTAACAAACGGCTCATCCTTTGGCGCAAAGTTTCCTTACAATTAGTTCAACGCACAAATTAAAAGAGGCTGCAACGGTTTTGTGCCCACTTTTTACTATCATTTCAGACGAAGATTAGTATCAGAAATCCATCCTTGCCGTATCCTGGAGAAATAAAAAATCCTAAAAATTTATACAATATAACAACAAACTAATACGAAACTATAAAATTTTAAAAAATGTCTTGCAAAATCCCCACGATATGCTATTATAAGCATAATAGGAATAATAAAATCAGCTGTTGAAAGGAAGGTAATATCAATGCAGAATATAAGAATTTTCGCCTTTGCAGACGAAGCAAGCGGTACTGTTGACGGTCAGATCACCGCCATGAAGCGCAACTCGCTGGACGGTGTCGAGCTCAGGGGAACCGAGCTTGGAAACGTCTCCGATTTAAGCTTTGTTGCCGCCTGTCTCATCCGCCAGAAGCTCAACGATGCCGGACTTAAGGTATGGTCGCTGGGCAGCCCGATGGGCAAAATCGGCATTGGGGATGATTTTGCGCGTCACCTCGAAAAATTCCGCGCCACCCTTGAAATCAGCAAGGTTTTAGGTGCGCAGAACATCCGTATGTTCTCGTTCTACGTCCCCAAGGGCAAGGAGGACGAATACCGCGGCGCCGTTATAGACAGAATTGGCAAGCTTGTGGAGATGGCTGCCGACTACGACGTCACCCTCTGCCACGAAAACGAGAAGGGCATCTACGGCGACAATGCCGAGCGCTGTCTGGATCTTCTTAAGACCTTCCCGCAGCTCAAAGGCGTTTTCGACCCTGCAAACTTCGTCCAGTGCGGAGTTGACACCCTTTCTGCGTGGGAGATGCTCAAGCCCTACATCAAGTATATGCACATAAAGGACGCTTTGGCGGACGGCAGGGTAGTCCCCGCCGGCGCAGGCATCGGAAACGTTGCCAGAATCACCGAGGAATTTATCGCCATGGGCGGCAGGGAATTCACCATCGAGCCGCATCTGACTGTTTTTAAGGGACTTTCCGAGCTCGAGCGCGAGGGTGAGAAGTCCAAGGTCGGCGATTACTCCTACCCCGATTCCGACACTGCCTTTGATGCCGCCTGCAGCGCCTTCAAGGATATCCTGAAAGGAATAAATTTATGAGACATGATAATCTGAAGGTGGGCGCACAGCTTTACACCGTCCGCGATTTCTGCAAGGATCTGGACGGCTTTGCGCTAACTCTTAAAAAGATTGCCGACATCGGCTATAAGTACGTTCAGGTATCGGGAACCTGTGAATTTGCTCCCGAGTGGCTAAAGTCCGAGCTTGAAAAGAACGGTCTTGAATGCGTCCTTACCCACACCCCGGCAGATAAGCTTTTGGGCGATCCTGCCGCCGTTGCCGCCGAGCATGATGTCTTCGGCTGCAAGTACGTCGGCCTCGGCTGGAACGCTTATAAGCTTGCAGAAGGGGACACCCCTGAAGCGTTTTATGAGAAGTACATAAACACCGCCCGGGTGCTTAAATCCTGCGGAAAATACTTCATGTACCACAACCACGATCAGGAGTTTCAGCGTCACAACGGCAAGCTGGTTTTAGAGCATATGGCAGAAAGCTTCGCCCCGGACGAGATGGGCTTCACGCTTGACACCTTCTGGGTGACTGCCGGCGGCGGAGATCCTGCGCAGTGGATAGAGCGCCTTGCAGGAAGAGTTCCCTGCATACATCTTAAGGACTTCGCCTACGGCAGAAAGATGTCTGTAGTCGGCGAGGGTAACATCAATTTTGACAGAGTATTCCAATGCGCCGAAGCCGCCGGAACAGAGTATATGCTGGTTGAGCAGGATGACTGCAACGGCGAAGATCCTTTTGACTGCTTGAAGCGGAGCTATGAGTATTTAAAAGCTTGCGGGTTTGATTCTTGATTTTATGGATTGAACTTGATATATGTGCGAGAAGGACAGATTCTGTCATTGTGGGCTGCTGAACTGCATTTTGATAGCTGTAGGGGTTGCATGGCTATACTAATCACAGCTAAGGGATAATCTATATCCCAAAACTTTGCTTGCAATTGCGACCGCCAGCAGTCATGGACGCACTCCGCGCGCCCATAGGAGGACCCCCGGCGAGGGTCCTCCCACGTAAAAACAGTCCACCGGACTGTTTTTACTCCCACTCCTGCGCTTGCTTGCGCTGGGAATTTCGCGCTCTGCGGAGCGCGACTTGGGGCGCCGCCCCAAGACCCTGCCAGCCTTTCGAGAAAGGCTGGATCTAAAGCTTTTTTATTTGTGCTATTGAAACTTTGAACGTTCACTAATCTGAAAATATAAAAACAATATAATTCAACAGGAGATGACCAACTATGTCAACAACATCAAAAATCCGCCTCGGCATAATCGGCATCGGCAACATGGGCTCCGGTCACGCCGGAAGCATCGTCGCCGGCAAATGCCCCGATTTTGAGCTAACGGCCGTCGCGGACATCAACCCCGCCCGTCTTGAATGGGCTAAAACCGCTCTCCCGGGTGCAAAAACCTTCTCGACTGCCGAGGAAATGCTCGACTCCGGGCTTATCGAGGCTTGCATGATATGCGTGCCGCACTACGACCATCCCAAATATGCCATCGAGTGCATGAAGCGCGGCATCCACGTTATGTGCGAGAAGCCGGCGGGCGTTTACACCCTCCAGGTCCGCGAGATGAATGAGGAGGCAAAGCGCCATCCCGACGTCGTTTTCGGCATGATGTTCAACCAGCGCACCAACTGTGTATACCGCAAAATGCGCGAGCTTGTGCAGTCCGGCATTTACGGACAGATCCGCCGCACCAACTGGATAATCACCGACTGGTACCGCCCGCAGGCATACTATGATTCGGGAAACTGGCGTGCAACCTGGTCGGGTGAGGGCGGAGGAGTTCTTTTGAACCAGTGCCCCCACCAGCTGGATTTGTGGCAGTGGATATGCGGTCTGCCGGTAAAGGTCGAAAGCCATCTCCACTACGGCAAATGGCATGATATAGAGGTCGAGGATGATGTTACCACCTACGTTGAATATGCCAACGGCGCAACAGGCGTATTCATCACCACCACCGGTGACGCAAGGGGTACAAACCGCTTCGAGATTCAGCTTGACAAGGCAAAGATAGTCGCCGAATACGGCAAGCTGACCGTTATCGAATTTGATATGACCGAGCAGGAGTTTTCTGCTACCAATAAGATTCCCTTCGGAAACCTTAGCGCGCATCAGGTAGATGTCGAGTTGGATGGCAAGAACGAACAGCACGTTGGGGTTATAAATGCCTGGGGCGGAGCGATCCTGCGAGGAGAGCCGCTCGTCGCCGACGGAAGCGAGGGTATAAACGGTCTTATGCTTTCCAATGCTATGCATCTGTCGTCGTTCTTGGGCAAAGCGGTCGAGATACCGTTTGATGAGCAGCTTTATAAGGATGAGCTGATGAAGCGCGTTGCGACATCCCGCCGCAAGGTTCAGACCGAGGCAGTCTTTGCGGATACCAGCGATACTTACGCGGGAAACAAGTAGGCGCGCCCTCACAAAGCCGGAGCAGCGGAGGTCTGGACGCCAATGGCGTCCTGGCGGTGAAGCCGCCCACGCGAAGCGATAACAGTGGGCAGGGTACCCACTGTTAATGCTTCGCGTAGACCTCCGCCCGCACTCGGCACGGCTCCTCGCAAAACTGCGATAGAACATTATGCTATAGGGCGCGACGGTTCGGAATGCACAGACTTCCCTTGCAATATAGCTTCACGCAAACTACAAAAAAGGATAAACAAAAGTCGGGCGTTTACGTCCTGCAATTGCAAGCAAAATAGCAGTATATTCAGAGACTTTCTGACAAAACAGAGCTAAAATCAACGACGGAGTAAAGGCACTGCGCGACGGCAGACAATGGTACGACGATTACAAAGTTTGTGCCGTCGCCTACCCTCGCCGGGGGTCCTCCTATGGGCGTGCGGAGCACGTCCATGACTGCACAAACTTGCGGTTAAGACAAAGCAAAATATACTGCAGAACGTCCCAGTCGCAAAATGTCTCAACCACATCCCACCGACATTAAAACGACAAATAGATATCCTCCAAAAAGGCAGGTTCAAATAAATCATGAATCAACTAAAAATCGGAATAATAGGTCTGGGTCACATAGGCACAGCCCATGCCAACAGAATATTCTCAGGAAAAATAGAGGGCATGACCCTTTGCGCGGTCTGCGATATCGAGCCATCCCGCATCGCGTATGCCAACGAAAAGCTCCCCGGTGTTAGAACCTTTGAGGTCTGGCAGGAGCTTGTGGAGAGCGGCACTTGCGATGCTGTCATCGTATCCACCCCGCACCGGCTGCACACCGAAATCTCGGCGTTCGCCCTTAAAGCCGGACTTCACGTTTTAAGTGAGAAGCCGCAGGACATAAGTGTCACCCGCGCGGCGTCCATGAACTCCCTTGCCGGCAAAAGCGACAAGCTCTACGCAATAATGTTCAACCAGCGCACTGACCCGCTGTTTATCCGCCTGCGTGAGATGGTAAAGGGCGGCGAGCTGGGTGAAATCAAAAGCTTCAGCTGGATAATCACCAACTGGTACAGAACCCAGTACTACTACGACGAAGGCTCCTGGCGGGCAACCTGGTCGGGCGAGGGCGGGGGAGTGCTCTTGAACCAAGCCGTCCACAATTTGGATATCTGGCAGTGGATTTTCGGGATGCCGTCCGAGATAACCGCCTTCTGCGACGTCGCGCGGTATCACAGCATCGAGGTGGAGGATTCCGCCACCATCTTTGCAAGATATCCCAACGGCGCGACCGGCACATTCATCACCTCGACAGGCGAATGCCCCGGAACCAACCGCCTTGAAGCCGCAGGAACCCGGGGCAAGGTAGTCATAGAAAACGGCGTTCTGAAATGGTGGAGGCTTTTGGAGGACGAGCGGGATATATGCCAAAATGTAAAGATTCCCGGTCCTCAGCCCGAAACCGAATACTCCGAGTATAAGCCGGATAATGGCGGCACTGCCCACGCA
>ERZ779889.1289-NODE-1289-length-25685-cov-4.269762_pt1 | contig 25685 bp, 22 predicted proteins | sample MGYA00511030_ERZ779889 | MGnify/ENA primary metagenome ERZ779889 (study PRJEB29588, sample SAMEA2160616) | human gut metagenome | biome: human gut; feature: human-associated habitat; material: faeces | place: Denmark | collected 2008/2010 ...
AGCACCTCCTTGCCAAGGAGGGGGTCGCGAGTTCGAATCTCGTTTTCCGCTCCATATTACGGCGACATAGCCAAGCGGTAAGGCAGAGGTCTGCAAAACCTTTATCCCCGGTTCGATTCCGGGTGTCGCCTCCATAATTTTGCCGGAGTGGCGGAATTGGCAGACGCAAGGGACTTAAAATCCCTCGGGGAGTGATCCCCGTACCGGTTCAAGTCCGGTCTTCGGCACCATGCTGAAATACAAGCAGTGTTACATAATAGTAGCACTGCTTTTTTGTTTACTTTACTTTTACGCTATATTAACGGCGTTTTGTTGACATTGCTTTTTAAAAATAATATAATAGATTAGTCGCATAGAAAGTTTTGCGGCGTTTGTATTTTTTAGCATTACCCCGCTGCCGTGAGCAGCCAGCAAGAGAGGAAGAAAGACTTTTATGATAAGAAATGATTTGCGCAACATTGCCATTATTGCCCACGTTGACCACGGCAAAACTACCCTTGTAGATGCTATGCTGAAACAGAGCGGCATTTTCAGAGCCAATGAACGAGTTGAAGAGCGCGTTATGGACTCTAACGCTTTGGAACGTGAACGCGGCATTACGATTCTGGCAAAAAATACTGCTGTAATGCACAACGGCACTAAAATTAATATTTTGGATACTCCCGGCCATGCCGATTTTGGCGGCGAGGTAGAACGCGTACTGACCATGGTTGACGGCGTTTTGCTGCTGGTTGATGCTTACGAAGGCCCGATGCCGCAGACCAAATATGTTTTGCGCAAAGCATTGGAACGCAACCTTAAACCGATTGTTGTTATCAACAAAATTGACCGTCCTGACCAGCGCGTAAACGAAGTTATTGACGAAGTTCTTGATTTGTTCATTGAACTTGACGCTAATGATGACCAGCTTGAATTCCCGGTAGTTTTAACTTCTGCCCGCAACGGCATTGCCAAACTTTCCATGGAAGATGAAAGCGACAATCTGGAGCCGCTGTTCCGCGTTATTTTGGAAAACATTCCTGCGCCGGACGTTGATACCGAAGCTCCGCTGCAAATGCTTGTAAATACTCTTGATTATGATGATTATGTAGGACGTATCGTAGTAGGTCGCGTGGTTCGCGGTACTATCCACAACGGCGAAAACATTACCTTAATGGATAACAACGGACAGCGCAAGGCTAAAATTGGCCGCCTGTACACTTATCAGGGCCTGAAACGCGTTGAAGTTGATGAAGTTGCCGCAGGCGATATTGTGGCACTGATTGGCCTTAACGATGCTAATATCGGCGACACCATTGCCGATGCCGAAAATCCGGAAAAACTGGAAGGCATCAGCATTGATGAACCTACGCTTTCCATGGTATTTTCCGTTAATACCAGCCCGTTTGCCGGACGCGAAGGCGAGTTTGTAACCAGCCGCCATCTGCGCGACCGCCTGTTTAAAGAAGTAAAAACCAATGTTGCCATGAGGCTTGAAGAAACCGAAAGCCCGGATTCTTACATTGTTAAAGGTCGCGGCGAGCTGCATCTTTCTATTTTAATTGAAACCATGCGCCGCGAAGGCTATGAATTACAGGTTGGCAAACCGAAAGTAATTATGCACCGTGATGAAAACGGCGAACTGCTTGAGCCGATGGAAGCCCTGACGATTGACGTTCCGCAGGACTTTATGGGCGCTGTAATGGAAGGTCTGGGTCTGCGCAAGGCAGAATTGCAGAACATGACCGAAATGGCAGGCTATCTGCGTATGGAATTTTTGATTCCGGCGCGCGGACTTATCGGTTTCCGCAACCAGTTCTTAACCGATACCAAAGGCAACGGCGTTATGAACCACGTTTTTGCAGGTTATGCGCCTTATAAAGGCGATATTCCGGGACGTACCCGCGGCAGCCTTGTTGCATTTGAAGCAGGCGAAACTACTTCTTACGGCATCAGCAATGCACAGGAACGCGGCACTATGTTCATTGTTCCGGGTGAACAGGTTTACGAAGGTCAGATTATCGGCGAAAACAGCCGCGAAGACGATATGGACGTTAACCCCTGCAAAAAGAAACATGTCAGCAACATGCGTGCATCCGGCAGTGATGAAGCTATTCGCCTGATTCCGCCCAAAACCTTCTCTTTGGAACAGGCTTTGGAACACATCAACGACGATGAACTTGTAGAAGTTACGCCGAAAAGCATCCGCATGCGCAAAAAAGTTTTGGACCGTGTTGAACGTGGCAGAATGCGCGCACGCAACAAACAATAAAATTTTCTGAAAAAAAGCAGGATTTAAAAAACTTTTGTAGAAATATATCAATTACATTAGTCGATTTTTACTTGAGACGGAGGCACAGGAGATGGATTTGAAAAATACTGCTTTAAAGTTTTGGCATACGGATAACGAAGAAGCTGCTTACGGCGGACCTTGCCTTGTAAAATCCGAACATATGGATATTTTGGTGCGTACACCGCGCCAGTTCAGCGACGTGCGCGAATACGCCGATGCATTAATGAGCGGCGCAACGCTGATGGTATCGTTTGAAGCTGTGGACTGCGTAATGCGCAACCGCATTTTCGATTACCTCAACGGCGTAAGCTATATTATTGGTGCGCGCGTATCCAAAGTGCAAGACGATATGCTTTTATATGCCCCTTCTTCCGTAGAAATTAATAAAGAAGCAGGCAAAAAAACATCTCGCTCCTGGCTCGGCAGATAAATAATATAAAACTTAAAACTAAAACCCCGGTACTTATGTGCCGGGGTTTTGTGTGTTATTTAAAATGTATGATAAAAAAACTGCTGTTCATTGAATAAATAGCAGTTTTTTTATGTCTGTTTATGAGATTAAATATTAAAACCATAAAGTGCGTTATGTAAAATTTTTAATTTATTTGATAGAAAAAACGCTGCCGTAAAAGTACGAGTTACCGTAACCTGCGCCGCCGCACAATCGTACCGGTAGGAATAAAGTTTTCACAAGACCAGTAAAAGTAAGATACAAGCAAAAAGTAAATGTCTTGCGGGGGGGGTAAAGGTGTGGTATAATTTTAGGAGCGCCAAGAAATTGTTTTATATAAATTAATGGGCGCAAAAGGAGAGTATTTTTATGAAAACAAAATTAACATTAAGTACTTTGATGGCTTGCTTAATTGTAGGAAATGTAGGTTTTGCCCAGGTAATTGAAGTTAATGGAAATACAGAAAATTTAGGTACCGGTAATTATCAGGGAATTAAAGTAACCGGTAATGGTGAAGCAAACATTAATGCCAAAAATAATGAAGTAGTGTTTGATGATAAAGAAGTTGTTATTACAGCATCTGATTCTTATACCGGATTATATGCAAATAATGGTAATGTAAATATTAATGCAGATAAACTGACTTTTAATTCTTTAGAAGAACCGAAAGATACAGGCAATGGATTAACCGATTATGCAGGCATAGATAATTTTGCAGGCTGGTTTGACGGGAATACTAATATAGAGATTAATGTAAATGAACTTTATCTTGGCAGTGCTGAAATGGGCGGTGACCGTGGGTTCCAACTCAAAGGAGCAAACAACAAATTAAATATTAATGCTGATAGAATAATTGCATATGTTGGTGATGGATTTGTAAATGCACAAGGCGACAACAGCGGTTCGTCTGTTGTTAATATTGGTACAGCGGATGATAGAATTGAACATTTTGAGGCTCATACTACATTCGGCAAAGATGATTACGGTGTAGCACTTTTGCAGGCTAATGAAGGAAATGTTGTAAATTTATATGCTGATACTGCTATATTAGATGGTTCGAATAATATTAATGGAGGTGTTATTGGTTCTGGTTCTTGGGGGACTGTTAATGTTATTGCAAATGATTTGACTATTGATGGTAATATTTGTGGTACTTATGGTACAATGAGTAGCCTTGATGGAAAAACTTTGGAATTAAATGTTACTGCTGATAATTTAGATATGAAAGGCGATATTAATTTAGGTACCAGAGGTGAAGGATATAGTAAAATTAATAGAGATTCTAAATTGAATTTAAATGTTAACAATGGTATTATTGATGGGAATATAAACATTTTAAGCAAAGATAGTGAAAGTGGATTAGGTGATGCCGTTGCTGAGATCAATTTTGCTGAAAGTGGTAGAATTAACGGTAAAATTACTGTTGATGGTTCAGGAAATGATTCAGTAAATACAATACTTAACCTTGGCGGTAATGCTGATATGACTTCTTCAAGTGGTATTTATAATGTTTCTAATGGTGGGCACGTAAACTTTACTGGCGGCACTTGGGCACTAAACGAATGGAATGGTACGGATGGTAATATTGGTGTAGGTAAAGATGCTACTTTAAATATTAATAATACCATTACTGTAGCAGATGCTAAAATTGATGGTGATGTTATAATTGATACTGATAAAGTTAGCGGAGAAGCAATTATTGCAAATAACAATGCTTCATTAAGTAAAGATTCAAATATTATTTTGGCAAATGTTGATACCGGCGATGTTTTAACAACTAAATTGTTTGGTGGTACTGCGAGTGATGTTGATGATTTAAATAAACAGGCTTTAGGACAAATGAAAACCGATAATTTAATGCAGAATGTTACTACTGATGAAGAAGGTAATATTGTTGTAAGTGTTGCAGATGCTTCTAAAGTTCTGCCGAATGTTGTTATTGGCGGTATTGTAACAAATCTTACAGCAAATAATATTCATAATGATTTCTTCGATGATGTTTTAAAATCCGGTGATGCTGATAAGGCAACAGCTGCCCTTAACAGCGTAGCAAACATGGGTGAACTTGCCGGTGTAAACCACGGCACTTACAGCATGAGCAACGCTATGACGGATGCTGTTGCACATCATTTAAGCATTGCAACCCATGGCGAACAGGATAAAGACATCTGGGCACATTACATTCATAACAAAGAAAATATCGACGGTATGGATTTGGGCGGTATTGAAGGCAGCTACGATGCACAATACAATGGCATTGTAGTCGGCAGTGACCTTTATAAAAATGGCAAAGTTACTGCAGGCATTGCTTTAAGCTATGCCGATGGCAACATTGACGGCAGCAATATTGCAGCTACTACCAAAAACGATGCCGAATACTATGGCGCAAGCCTGTATGGGCGCATTGATAACGGCAACAGCGCAATTCTTGGCGATATCAGCTACCTGCATAGCGATAACGATATTACCCAAAACAACAGCGGTCACGAAATTACCGCTTCTGCTGATGCAGATGCATTCAGCATTGGTATCCGTGCAGAACAGGCATTTAATGCCGGTGCAGGTAAATTTGTGCCGTATGCAGGTATCCGCTACATGCATCTTGGCGCAGGTAACTATGACAACAGCCTTGGCATGAGCTATGACGCTGATGACCAGAACCTGTGGCTGCTGCCGGTTGGCGTAACTTACAGCGCAGAAGTACAGAGCGGTGACTGGACAGTAAAACCGGTTGCGGAAGTTGGCTATGTATGGACTATGGGCGACCGCGATACTGATATGACTGTAAGCCTTAATGGTGCAGCAGACAGCTTCGGCTTTGAAACTACTGACAGCGGCAGCTTCATTGGCAGACTTGGCATTGAAGCCGAAAAAGCAAATGTAACCTATGGTTTAGGTTATGAATATCAGAAAGGCGATACCGTTAATGCCAACAAATGGATGGCTAACCTGACCTTCAGCTTCTGATAAAATGTGTATTTTACGCAGCTTAAAGTATTATAAAGTTGCAAAAATGTAACGATAACAGATACGCAAAAATTAACAGATAATTAAACAAAAAAGAGCAGCTTTGGCTGCTCTTTTTTATTGCATATTAATTTTAAACAACAAGGCGAAATGTTATTCAATAAAACGTACTTTTCTTCCGCCGATTTCTAATTCCAAAGTTGCGCCAAACTCGCTGGTCCAGGCCTGGCATTTGTACAATAATTCTAAAATCAGCTGGTCCGGTTTTTCCGTAAAGGTAACTCTTAGTATAACAGGCCAGCCGGGATATTCTTTCTTAAATTCTTCACTTTGAATATGGCCTAAATATCCTTCCATTTTGTTTAGTAAGGCAGTCTGTGTTTCTGGTTTTCCATCTATAAAGCCGTTGCAGACCAGCATCAGCAAAATTTCTTTGTTTTTTGTTTCAGCCATAATATCAATGGAGTGTAAATTGCCGAACATATTTTCAATAGACATAACTGCACCTTCTTTTTATAAAATTATATTTGCCCGCTCACAAAAATCCTTATTTGTAAGGGTATTTATTAAAGTGTTTGCGAATCTTTTTATAGCTTTCTTTATTTATATTGTAACATAAACGGCAAAATAAAACGGAACGCTGATACTTTATAATTAAAAGTATAAACGTTCCGTTAATAGTTTAATGATGTTTGGCTTTAATATACCAACATGCCGATAATGCCACTGATGAGCATTAAGCTGATAGCGCCTACTTTGCGGTAATAATGCAGGTAAAAGAGCAGTGCCAGAACCGGTATGCCGATGGGGTTAAACGTGCTGCTCTCGCTGGTGGCGTTGTCGATCGGAAACAGCGTAATATCTAAAAAGAAAATTACTGCTGTAATCATAAAGGCAATAACCGCCGGGCGGATGCCGCACAGTGCTTCTTTAACAAGGCGTGACTGGCTGAATTTTTCCAGCGAGCGCGCTACAAAATAAACGATAATGAATGACGGCAGCGAAACGCCGAGCGTGGCGATGAACGAGCCCATAAACGCAGGCACAAAATCCGGCCCACAGACGCGCGCGCCGACATAGGTTGCTGTGTTGACGGCAATAGGTCCCGGCGTCATTTGCGAAATGGTGATGATGCGTGCGTATTCCGCTGCGGGAATCCACCCGTGTGCCAGAACTTCCTGCTGAATTACGCTGACCATGGCAAGCCCGCCGCCGAAGGAGAACAGGCCGATTTTAAAGAAGACGAAAAATAAATCCCAGTAAATGCCCATCAGTCAGCCCTCCTTCCTAAAAAGCGGTAGGCAGCAATGGCATACAGCGCCGCTGCAATAACGGTGGAGGCAATGCCGAAGCCTAAAACGTAAATTTCGGCAATGGAAAGCGCAAGAACTGCCCAGCCTAACTTGTTGCTTACGGAAGAAGCAAACATTTTTTTAGTGGCAACTACCAGAAGCACGGTAATGGCAGCGTTAACGCCGGCAAAAAATTTTAAAATATAGGTGTTGGCATCAAGACCGCTTGAAGCAAAAAGCATGGCAATGGCAAAAATAATGATGAACGAAGGCAGAATAACGCCAAGCGTGCAGACCAGCGCTCCGGCAATGCCAGCCAGGCGGTAGCCCAGAAACGTGGCAGAGTTTACCGCTATAACGCCCGGCAGCGATTGGGCAATAGCCAGCACATCGGTAATGTCCTTATCATCAATCCAGCCCTGGCGCTCCACAAATTCGTCGCGGATAAGCGGTATCATGGCAAGGCCGCCGCCTATGGTGAACAACCCTATTTTAAAAAACACATTAAACATGTGCAAAAAACTTACTTGCTTTTTCTGCATGGGTACACTTCTTTCTTAAGGCAATAAAATTTAGAGTGGTAAATATATTATTACGCAAATAAAGCGCTTTGGCAAGTAAAATTGAAATTTAGAAAATAAGGCTGCAAAAAATACAAAAGTTTTGAACCGCGATTAAGCCTTTAAGATTTTAGTACAAATAATATAAAACGGGTTTGTAAAAACAACAAAGCTGAAAAGTTTGCCTTAATCTTCTCTTAATGCCGTCTTAATGCTATTTTATCTATCTTTACATTGTAATAAGATTATATATGTTATAATTAAGAAAATGAGGTGATTCAGCTTTGGAAAGAGAAGAAACTTTATACAGTAATATAGATAATAAACAAACAAGACAGGGACGCCTTAAAATATTTTTTGGCTATGCTGCCGGCGTAGGCAAAACCTATGCCATGTTAAAGGCTGCCCGGGCTGCCAAACGGCAAGGCGTTGATGTGGTTGCCGGTTATATTGAGCGCCATACCCGTCCGGATACGTTGGCTTTGCTTGAGGGGCTTGAAGAACTGCCAACCCAAAAAATTGCATATAAAAGCATAGAACTTACGGAATTTGATTTGGATGCAGCGTTAAAGCGCCACCCACAGCTGATTCTTGTTGATGAACTTGCGCACAGCAATGCTGCAGGCTGCCGCCATTTAAAACGTTATCAGGATGTTGAAGAATTGCTGCGTGCAGGCATTGATGTTTATAGTACCGTAAATGTTCAGCATCTTGAATCGTTAAATGATTTGGTAGAATCAATTACGCATGTGGCCGTGAGCGAACGTATACCGGATTCCGTTTTCGATTCTGCCGACCAGGTAGAACTTGTTGATATTGAACCTGACGATTTAATTGTGCGTTTGCAATCGGGCAAGGTTTATAAAAAAACACAGGCTTCCCGTGCGCTTAACAACTTTTTTACAAGAGATAATTTAGCGGCATTAAGGGAAATTGCCCTGCGCCGCACGGCAGACCGACTTAATAAAAACGCGCAGAAAGAAGAAAACGAAACGGCCGCAAAAGCCGGCGAGAATATTCTTACCTGTTTGTCGCCGGCGCCTTCAAACGCTAAGGTTATCCGCACGGCCGCACGCATGGCCGAAGCCTTTCACAGCAGCTTTACCGCTCTTTTTGTAGAAACTCCTGAAACAAAAGAGTTAAAAGGTGAATCTTTAAAACGCCTGCGTGATAATATGCGCCTTGCTGAACAGCTTGGCGCGCGTGTGGCATCTGTGGCAGGCGAAGAGCCGGCAGAGCAGATTGCTGAGTATGCAAAAGTAAGCGGCATAACTAAAATTGTGCTGGGGCGTACTAACCACAAAACAAATGCGCTTTTTGGCAGTAAAACCCTTGTGGATAAACTTACGGCGCTGGCAGGCGATATTGATATATACATCATTCCTGATTCGCAGCCGCGTTATAAACGCAAAATAAGCATGCTCCGTCATCAGGAGCGCAAGTTCAGCTTTAGCTGGATGGATTTTTCAAAAGCGCTTTTAATTACTGTTCTGGCAACCGCTATTGGCACAGTATTCTATGGCACGGGCCTGCGTGAAGCTAACATTATTATCGTTTATCTGCTCGGCGTACTTTTAACGGCGCTTTGTACACGCGGTTATTTTTATGGAATACTTGCATCAATGATGAGCGTTGTTGCGTTTAACTTTTTCTTTACGGTGCCACGTTTTTCATTGGCAGCGTTAGACCCTAACTACCCAATTACTTTTGGCATTATGCTTGTTGCAAGTTTTATTTCCAGTTCGCTTGCTTCGCGTATTAAAAGACAGGCGCGTCAGTCATCTCAAAGAGCATATTATATGGAGCTTTTAATGAACTGCAATCAAAAATTGCAGCAGGGACGCAGCGAAGAAGAGATAATTCAGCTTGCTGCGGGGCAGATAAGCGCTTTGCTGGACCGTCCGATTTTGTATACGCTTGTAAAAAACGAAATACCTATTGATTTTAAGGTATATCCGCAAATTGAAACGGATAATGTTATGAAAACAATGAACACCGAGGAGTTTGGTGTAGCGGATTGGGTTGCCAAAAATAATAAATCGGCAGGTTCTGGAACAAATACACTGCCAAATGCACAGAACCAGTATTTGCCGGTATGGGGCAACCAAAGCGTTATGGGCGTGGTTGCTATTCCTTACAAATTCTTCCCGGCGCTTGATGTATTTGAGAAGAATCTTATTGTTTCAATGTTAGATGCCTGCGGGCTTATTTTGGAACGCCGCCGCCTGCGTGATGAAAAACAAAGCGTAGAGCTGGAAACCCAGCGTGAACGTTTGCGTGCTAATTTGCTGCGCGCCATTTCCCACGATTTACGTACGCCGCTTACAAGCATCAGCGGTAATGCGGCAGTTTTGATGGAAAAAAGCATATCGCTTGACGAAAATAAAAAGCAGGAGATTTATGCTTCAATTTATGATGATTCCATGTGGCTTGTTAATTTGACAGAGAATCTGCTTTCGGTTACCCGCATTGAAAATGGTACTATGCGCCTGCGCGTAAATGCTGAAATGCTGGAAGATGTTTTCCGTGAGGCAGTTGCCCATGCAGACCGTAAACTTTCAGAGCATAAAATACGCATTGACCTGCCCGATGATATGCTGATGGCTAAAATGGATGTCCGCCTTATCATTCAGGTAATTATTAATATTATTAACAATGCCGTTAAATATACGCCTCCGGGCTCTGAAATAGTGCTTTCTGCCAAAAAGAAGGGCAGCATGGCTTGCATAACTATTGCTGATAATGGGCCCGGCATTCCGGAAGAATCTAAAAAGCATTTGTTTGATATGTTCTATACTGCTGATATTGGTAAATCGGATTGCCGCCGCGGTATGGGATTAGGCCTTAGCTTGTGCAAATCAATTATTGAAGCGCACGGAGGCGGCATTTATGTTACTGACAATAAGCCGCAAGGGTCGGTATTTTCATTTACGTTGCCAATAGAGGAGGTTACGGTTAATCATGTATAAACCTAAAGTTCTTGTAGTTGAAGATGACCCGGCTATTATGAACCTTATCCGCACAACGCTTGAAACCCAGGATTACCAGTATCACACGGCTAAAAACGGTTCCAGCGCTATTATGGATGCGGTGTCATATAATGCCGATGCCGTTATTTTAGATTTAGGGCTGCCTGATATGGACGGCGTTGAAATAATCCGTAAAATACGCGGATGGAGTAATGTGCCTATCATTGTTGTAAGCGCAAGAAGCGAAGACCAGGATAAGGTGGAAGCATTGGATGCCGGTGCTGATGATTATCTTACCAAACCTTTCAGCATTGATGAATTTTTGGCACGTTTGCGCGCGGCGCTGCGCCGCAGCCGTACAGAGGCTTCGGCAGGGCAATCTCCGTGTACCGTGTACCGCAACGGAGAGTTAAGCATTGATTATGCAGGCGGCTGCGCTTATATGGGCGATGAAGAAATTCATTTAACGCCTATTGAGTATAAGCTGTTATGTGTCCTTGCCAAAAATTCCGGCAAGGTATTAACCCATAATTACATATTGAAGGAAGTTTGGGGCAACAGCATGGCTGCTGATATTCCGTCGCTGCGCGTGTTTATGGCAACGCTGCGCAAAAAGATTGAACGCAACCCTTCAGACCCTAAATATATCCAGACACATATCGGGGTAGGCTACCGGATGATACGCCAGTAAACCGTGCTGTACAGATATTTTAAGCCGTTCGCATTAGCTGCGGGCGGCTTTTTGCATACTTATTTTTTCTTTATACGGTTTTAATCCTCTTGTTCAAACGTTAAGAAAATATTTACGCTAAATTTGCTATAATATTCCAAAGAGGAAATAGAAGGGGGGCATCTGTTATATGATGGACTGTATTATGGTTGGTACTTTAGCTGTATGTACGGGGCTGGTTTTGTTATTAATCGGCTGGTGCCGGAAACAGGTAGACAGAATTGAATAAGGAGGGCTAACCGTGATTTTGTTAGGAATTATTATTGTATTACTGGGTGGTTATTTAGTTTATGCGCTTCTTCACCCGGAAAATTTTTAATACCGGCAGGAGGAAAATACTGTTATGTTGCAGATAATACTTACAATTTTAATCTATCTGGCAATAGTAATTCCGGTTGGCGATTATGTATACCGTGTCGCTACCGGTAAAAAGACTTTTGCTGGTTCGCTGTTCGATTGCATCGACGGCATTATTTACAAATTAAGCGGTGTAAAACCGGACAACGGTATGAACTGGAAAGAATATGCCGTATCACTTGTAACAACTAATGGCGTGATGCTGCTTTTGGGGTACGCAATCCTGCGTTTTCAATATATTGATGTGTTCAACCCGAACGGCATCGGCGCAATGGAGGAATCCCTTTCCTTCAACACTATCATCTCCTTTATGACTAATACAAACTTGCAGCATTATTCCGGTGAATCCGGGCTGTCTTATTTGTCCCAGATGATAGTTATCATTTATATGATGTTTGTTTCCGCAGCTACCGGCTATGCAGCATGCATTGCATTTATCCGTGCGCTGGCAGGCAAGAATAAAGAAAATGTCGGAAACTTCTATGCTGACCTTGTGCGCATTACCACAAGGGTTTTGATTCCGTTTTCTATCGTTGGCGGCATGCTTCTTATCTGGCAGGGCGTTCCGCAGAACTTCTCTGAAAACATTGTTGTTGATACCATTGAAGGCACTAAACAAATTATTGCCATGGGCCCTGTTGCCGCGCTTGAAATTATTAAGCATCTTGGTACCAACGGCGGCGGCTTCCTAGGTGCTAACTCTTCAACACCTATCGAGAACCCGACTATCATTTCAAACCTTATTGAGTTGTATTCCATGATGATTTTACCGGGCGCCTGCGTAATTACCTTTGGTAAAATGGTAAGAGCACGCAGCACGGCTTCCAGCCAGGGTATTGTTTCCCGTTTGTTCGGCCGTGAAGGCCGCAGCATTTTCGCTGCAATGGGCATCATCTTTTTAATTGGCTTGGGCGTTTGCTTCTGGGCAGAAAGCCAGGGCAACCCTGCACTTGCCAATGTTGGCCTCAGCCAGTCCATGGGCAGCATGGAAGGTAAAGAAGTACGTTTCGGCATTGCCCAGTCTGCAATGTTTACGACAACCACTACTTCGTTTACTACCGGTACTGTAAACAATATGCATGATACCTTAACTCCGCTTGGCGGTATGATTCCTTTGCTGCATATGATGCTGAACGTAGTATTCGGCGGCAAGGGCGTTGGTTTGATGAACATGATTATGTATGCAATTTTGGCAGTATTCATTTGCGGTTTGATGATTGGCCGTACGCCTGAATATCTCAGCAAAAAAATCGAAGGGCGCGAAATGAAACTGACTGCCCTGTGCATCATTATTCATCCTCTTATTATTCTGGCATTTTCCGCATTGGCAGTTGCTACCGAAGGCGGCCTTGCAGGTATTACCAATCCGGGCTTCCATGGTTTATCCCAGGTACTTTATGAATATGCTTCTTCCGCAGCCAATAACGGTTCCGGCTTTGAAGGACTGGCTGATAACACCGTGTTCTGGAACGTAACGGCAGGCCTTGCAATGTTCTTCGGACGTTACCTTTCCATCGTATTGCAGCTTGCTATTGCCGGCTCGCTGATGAAAAAACGTTTTGTCAGCGAATCTGTGGGTACGCTGCATACTGATACTACTGGCTTTGCAGTTATCCTTGTATTTGTAGTGTACATTTTTGCCGCACTGACGTTCTTCCCCGCACTGGCTCTTGGCCCGGTGGCAGAACATTTGACCTTGTGGGGCTAAGGAGGATGGTTGTTTCATGAGTAAGAAAAATCAGAAGCTGATTACGCCTGAGATATTCCGTCAGGCACTGATTGGCTCTTTTACAAAGTTAAACCCGCTTTATATGATGAAAAACCCTGTTATGTTCGTTGTAGAGGTTGGCGTTGTAATTACATTGCTGCTCTCCTTCTATCCGGGGCTTTTCGGCGGCACTGAACTTCCGGGCATACGCACCTATAACAGCATCATCTGCGTAGTGCTTTTTGTTACCGTACTGTTTGCAAACTTTGCGGAATCGGTTGCGGAAGGCCGCGGTAAAGCACAGGCTGAAAGCCTGAAAAAAACTCAGAAAGACACTAAAGCACGCCTGATTACTGAAGACGGCTCCGAAAAAATTATTTTGGCAGGCGAACTTAAAAAAGGCGATATTGTATTTGTTAATGCAGGTGAAATTATTCCTGGTGACGGTGAAGTTATCGAAGGCATTGCTTCTGTTGACGAATCTGCCATTACCGGTGAATCTGCACCTGTTGTACGTGAATCCGGCGGCGATTTCTGCTCTGTAACCGGCGGTACCACGCTTGTATCTGACTGGCTGAAAATCCGCATCACTGCCGATGCAAGCGACAGCTTCCTTAACAAAATGATTGCTCTCGTTGAAGGCGCTTCCCGTAAAAAAACACCTAACGAGATTGCGTTAAACACTTTGCTGGTATCTTTAACCATCATTTTCTTGATTGTTATCGTTACCTTATATCCGATAGGCATTTATTCCGGCGTTGAACTGCCTGCTTCTACCTTGATTGCCCTGGCTGTCTGCCTTATACCGACTACTATCGGCGGCCTGCTTTCCGCTATCGGCATTGCCGGTATGGACCGCGTAACCCGCTTTAACGTAATTGCAATGTCCGGTAAAGCAGTTGAAGCCTGCGGCGACGTAGATACCATGATTCTTGATAAAACCGGTACCATTACTTATGGCAACCGTATGGCTTCAGATTTTATTCCTGTTGGTGGCACCCCGCGCAGCGAACTTATCAGATGCGCTGCTCTTACCAGCCTGCATGATGAAACTCCGGAAGGCAAATCTACTTTGGAATTGGCATGTACCCTTGGCTACAAAAATGAAGACGTTGCAGGTGCCGAATACATTCAGTTTACTGCTATGACCCGCATGAGCGGCATTGACCTGCCTGATGGTTCCAAACTGCGTAAAGGCGCTTCCGATGCTATTGAAAAATATGTAAAATCTATCGGCGGCAGCATTCCTGATGATTTGCATGAGCAGGTTGATAAAATTGCAGCTTTGGGCGGCACTCCGCTTACCGTATGCGAAAACAACCGCATTATGGGTGTTATTTACCTGAAAGATACGGTAAAACCCGGTATGGTTGAACGCTTTGAACGCTTGCGCGCTATCGGCATTAAAACCATTATGTGTACCGGCGATAACCCGCTGACTGCAGCAACTATTGCCAAAGAAGCAGGAGTTGACGGCTTTATTGCCGAATGTAAACCTGAAGATAAAATTGACGTTATTAAAAAAGAACAGGCCGAAGGCAAAATTGTTGCCATGACCGGCGACGGTACAAACGATGCCCCGGCACTGGCGCAGGCTAACGTAGGCCTTGCCATGAACAGCGGCACTACCGCAGCTAAAGAAGCTGCCAACATGGTAGACCTTGATTCTGACCCGACTAAAATTCTGGAAGTTGTTGAAATTGGTAAACAGCTTCTTATCACCCGCGGCAGTTTAACCACATTCTCTATCGCTAACGATATTGCAAAATACTTTGCAATTATCCCTGCTATGTTCATGACAGCTATTCCGCAGTTAGGCGTTCTGAACATTATGGATTTGGCTACTCCGTCCAGCGCTATTTTGTCGGCGCTTATTTTCAACGCCATTATCATCCCGGCTTTGATTCCGCTGGCTCTGAAAGGCGTAGAGTACCGTCCTATGTCCTCCGGCAAACTGCTTGCAAGAAACATGCTTATTTACGGCGTAGGCGGTATTATTACTCCGTTTGTGGGCATTAAAATAATTGATATGTTAATTGCACCGCTGCTTACAGTAATTGGTATGGCAGGATTTTAAGGAAGGATGATAGATAATGAGAGAAACTTTTAAAGAGGTTTGGCATACAATGCGCCCTGCCTTTTGCGTAACCGTTGTGCTTATGGTTATCTGCGGGTTCTTATTCCCTTGCCTGCTTACCGGTTTAGGAAGTTTGATTTTCCCGCATCAGGCAAACGGCAACATAATATCCGTTAACGGACGTAATGTGGGGGCGGAATTTGTAGGCCAGGAATTTACCGAAGATTATTATATGTGGAGCCGTCCTTCTGCATATCATTACAACGTTTATGTTGAAGGCGAGGACGGAAAACAAACTTATAACGATGGCTCTGATTTTGCAGGCCTGTCTTCCGGTTCTAACAACTATGCTCCTACAAACCCTGCTTTAATTGAGCGTGTAGAAGCTGACATGAAAGCATTTTTGGAAAAGAACCCTGATGTTAAACGTGAAGATATTCCGACCGATTTGGTTACGGCTTCCGGTTCCGGCCTTGACCCGCATATTTCACCGGCTGCCGCCCAGGTACAGGTTGCACGCATTGCCAAGGCTTCCGGTCTTGGTGAAGACACAATAAAAAGCATTATTGATGAAAATACCGAAGGCAAAGTTTTAGGCGTTTTCGGTGAAGATAAAGTAAACGTTCTGAAAGTAAACATTGAAATTGCACAGCGCATGGGAAAACTATGATTGCGGGGTAATTTTATGAAAGAGATGCACCATTTTAAAAAATCATGGCAGGAGGAAATACCGTCTCCGGAATTTAAAGACAGTGTAACAGCAAAACTTTTGCTGGGCTTTCTGTGCGATGTTTGCGAATGGGCGCACGCCGTACCTTTTATTTGCCGTGGCTCTGACAAGGATGGCATGGTTCTTTATGCGGTATACCGCAACGTCTCTTTTTCAGGGCAGGATTATTGGCAAACTTTTGGCGGCTATATTGTGGCGATGAGCCCAAGATGGCAGATTACTGCTTTTGGTACCGAACTTTTTACGCAGGAAACAGTTAAACTATCGCTTGACATACAGGACGGAAAGTTCTATGCAATGCAGGAAACTGTTTCCGGCGGATATGCCGACAATATAAATTCGCTTTGCCTGCGTATTCAGGCTGCTTCTGAAAGCGAAGCCGAAAAACTTTATGCACTTTGCCAGGCGGTTAACTGGCAAAGCGGCATTTTAGTTGGCGATTGGGATTTAAGTAAACTTTTGGAAGAAGAAAACATAGCCTGGCTGCATAAAAACAGTTGTTATTGTTATGGCGCAATATCAGAATATCCGGAGCAGGAAGAGTTTCTGGATGCTTTGGACTTCCGGCAAAAGCAGAGACTGTGGCTGGGCTTTTTGAAGAACGGCTTTGATTATGCAGAATTTTCCTGGCTGTACGAGCAGATTTTTAACCGGGTGCTGAATAACAGGATTGAATGGGAACTGTCGCTGCAAGCGGTTTTAAACAAGCTTAACTACACCTTGAAAAATACCGGAGCTGAATTTGAACTTTACGACGGAGACGGAAAACGCTGTTATTTTAGTTTTAACAGTGATAAAAACGCTGTTAAGGCGCTTTTAAAATTATTGTTTCCGCTTACGGCAAATTAGCGGCTCTGCTTTGACGGCTGCTTTGCCTGCCAAAGTGTATAAAAGAATATGGATTTTATATAAAAATAAACCCCTGAAAATTTCTTTCAGGGGTTTTGTTTATTTTACTGGTTTTTAATTTCGGCATCAACTGAAGTTTTCCATTTTAAAATGAACGCTACAATAAGGCTTAATACAAACGCTGCGGAAAATACATACAGCGTTGCCGTGTAGCCGCTGGTTGTTTCGCGCATCCACGAAAGCAGAAGCGGTCCGGCAATGCCTGCCATGCCCCAGGCTGTTAAAATTTTGCCGTGGATGGAGCTTAATTCTTTGGTGCCGAACAAATCGCTTAAATATGCCGGCATGCATGAAAAGCCGCCGCCATAGCAGGAGATAATTATAAATACCAGAATTTGGAACACCAGGGCGCTGCCGGTCTGAGCAAGCAGGTAAAAAGCGGCAATTTCGATAATGAAAAACAAAACGTAAACGCTGCGCCTGCCGATATAATCGGAAACAGTTGACCAGGCAATGCGCCCGCCGCCGTTAATTAAACCGATAATGCCTACCATGGAGGCCGCTTCTTCCGGCGACATGCCAACAACTTCCTGCGCCATGGGCGAGGCAACGGCAAGAAGTCCTATGCCGCAGGTAATGTTTGTAAAAAATATCCACCACAGTGCGTAGAACTGCCAGGTTTTAAGTGCCTGTGCTGCCGTATAATTTTTGGGCTGCAAAAGCGTGGTATGGTTTGCAGATGCCGTCTGCTGCGTTTGCGGCTGTGTTTTGGGCGGTTCTAAGTAAGATGCAGAAAGTACCATTATCATCATATAAGCAGCGCCTAAAATAACAAAGTTCTGCGCAAGCCCGTAATTTGCAACCAGATACTGCATTAAAGGCCCTGCAATTAAACTTGCAAAGCCAAAGCCCATAATGGCAAGCCCGGTGGCAAAGCCGCGGTTATTAGGAAACCATTTTACCAGTGTAGATACCGGCGTTATATAGCCGATGCCAAGCCGCCGATAAAGCCGTAAAACAAATACAGCAAAGCAAGGCTTTCAAGATGTACGGCAAGGGCGGTGCCAAGCATGCCGCTGCCAAAAAACAGCGCGCTGGCAAAGCCGCTTTTGCGTGGTCCGTGCTTTTCTACAAAGCCGCCCAGGAAGCCGGCGGAAAGCCCCAAAAATAAAATGGCGATGGAAAAAGTCCATGTTGTTTCTTGTAAGCTGAATCCAAGCTGCTGCATAATGGGGCGCGTAAGCACGCTCCAGGCATAAACGCTGCCGATGGAAATATGGATGCCGACTGCCGCCAGTGCGATAAGCCATCTGTTTTTCATAAAAAATCTCTCCTTCATGCTGTGCAAAATGAGGAGAGAACTGACCGGATAACAAAAGCCGTCCGGGCATTTCTCTCTGCCCAGACGGCCGGCTAATCTTACAGCAGCGCGGTCCATGTGGTTAGTTCCACTCATATCCGTCAGTCCCGCGGAGCCTATGCAATTTTATATAACAATTATATCAGCCGCAGGCATTTTGTCAAGTTAAACTGCAATGCTTACGGCTGATTTTGTTTTTGCCTTAAATTTGTGTTAAGATATAAACAGAATTCATAAAGAGGTAAAGTATATGATTTTAAGCGTAGAAAATTTAGGGCACAGCTATGGCGTGCGCACTTTATTTAAAAATATCAGTTTTAATATAGAAGACGGCGATAAAATAGGCGTTATCGGCGTTAACGGCACCGGCAAAAGCACGCTGCTGCGTGATATTGCAACCGGCGAGCCGGGCGAAGGAAAAATTACCAGAAACGGCACCTGCGTAATTGAATATTTGCCGCAGGACCCTGCGTTTGACCCGGAGGCAACCGTGCTTGAGCAGGTGTTCAGGGGCGAATCGCCACAGCTTGACGTTGTGCGCCGTTATGAGGAGGCTGTGCAGCGTGCGGCGGCAGAGCCTGATAATACAGAAGCACAGAAGGCACTGCTTGCCTTGCAGCAGGAAATGGACGCGAAGTTTGCCTGGCAGCTTGAAAGTGAAGCCAAAGCCGTGCTTGATAAACTTGGCATTACCGATTTAAAACAGCCGATGCGTGAATTGAGCGGCGGGCAGCGCAAACGTGTGGCACTGGCAGGCGTTTTGGTGCGCCCGAGCGACCTTTTGATTTTGGACGAACCCACCAACCATATGGATAATGACACGGTGGCATGGCTTGAAGAAATGCTGCAAAAGCGCAAAGGCGCGCTTTTAATGGTTACGCATGACCGTTACTTTTTTGACCGTGTGGTAAACCGCACTTTGGAAATTGACGGCGGCGAAGGCTATTTATACACCGGTAATTACAGCCTGTTTCTGCAAAAACGCGAAGAACGCCGCATTGCCGCCGCCGGTGCAGCGCAGCGCCTGCGCAACGTATACCGGCGTGAGCTGGCGTGGATAAGCCGCGGCGCGGAAGCACGCCGTACCAAAAGCAAAGAGCGCATTGAGCGTTTTAACGTTTTGAAAGAAGAAGTCAACAACATCAAAAAAGAACAGCAGCTTGAAATTTCTTCCGTAGGTTCGCGCCTTGGCAAAACAATAATTGAGCTGGAACATATCGGGCTTGATTACGGCAGCAAAACCTATATTAACGATTTTAGTTACATTATTTTGCGCAATGACCGCATAGGCATAGTAGGCCCCAACGGCAGCGGCAAAAGCAGCTTGATGGATATTATCGCCGGCAGGCTTGCGCCGACGCGCGGAACTTTAAAAGTGGGGCAGACGGTAAAAATAGGCTATTTTGCACAGCACAGCGAGTTTAAAGACGCCGATTGCAGAGTTTTGGAATATATTAAAAACGTAAGCGATTATATTGAAACCGCAGACGGCACGCGCATAACGGCGGCACAAATGCTGGAACGCTTTTTGTTCCCGCCGGAACTGCAATGGGTGCCGGTAAGCAAATTAAGCGGCGGAGAAAAGCGGCGCCTGTACTTATTAAGCGTGTTAATGGGCGCGCCTAATGTACTTATTTTGGACGAACCTACAAATGACCTTGACATACCTACACTTTCGGTGCTTGAAGATTACCTTGATACCTTTAACGGCGCGGTAATTGCCGTCTCGCATGACCGCTACTTTTTAGACCGTTTTGCCGGCAAAATTTTTGCCTTTATGGGCGGGGGAGAAGTGCGCCAGTTTATTGGCGATTACACGCAGTACGAAACAGCGCGCGCCGAAGCGCAAAGCCTTGCGCGCAAAGAAGAACGTGCGCAGGGTGCAGCCAAACCGCAGCAGCGCGAAGAAAAACAGCGCGCACCCAAAATGACCTATAAAGAAAAACTGGAATACGAAAAAATTGAGCAGGTTATTGCGCAGGCAGAAGCGGAACTTAAAATGACCGAACTGGAAATTAACGCCTGCGGCACCGACTTTGTAAAATTAACGGAGCTTACAGCCCGCCAGCAGGAACTTACGCAGCGCATCAGCGATTTAACCGACCGCTGGGCGTATCTGGAAGAACTTGCTGAGGCGGAAGCAGCAAAATAGAAAGGAGCTTTATGTTATTAGGTAAAAAGAACGCAGTGCGCCTGAGGCGCCTGCTGGACGTGATGATACCTATTTTGATAACCCAAACCGCCATTATGGCGATGAACTTCTGCGATTCAGCCATGAGCGGGCACGCCGGTGCCGTGCATCTGGCAGGCACGGCTATCGGCGGCAATTTGTGGATGCCGGTAATGGCTGCGCTGAACGGCATTTTGCTCGGCAGCATGCCGATAATTGCCCACCTGCTTGGCAGGGGCGAGCGGCAGAACATCGGCAGGGTAGTGCGCCATACCATGTTGCTGGCAACGGTATTTTCGCTTTTGCTGCTTATCTTTGGCGTATTGTTTTTGGATAAACTTTTAGGAACTTTCGGGCTGGAGCCGGAAGTGCATTACATTGCCAAAATGTATATCGCCGCTATCGGCGTGGGCATACTGCCGTTTTTCCTTTCAACCGCGCTGCGTGCTCTGGTAGATACCAGCGGCTACACCGGCATAACGATGAAAATATATCTTCTGGCGCTGCCGGTAAACGCCTTTTTAAACTATTGCTTTATTTTTGGCGAATTCGGCGCTCCGCGGCTTGGCGGCATCGGCGCAGGGTTGGCGACAGGCATAACCTACTGGCTGGAATTTTTCATTTTCATCTGGGTTGTGCATAAACTGCCCGCTTTTGCCCCGCTACGCATTTTTACCGATAAATTTACAATCGAATGGCAGCAGCTTAAAGAAAATCTTTCTATCGGGCTGCCCATGGGGGCGGCAATTTTTATGGAAGCCAGCATTTTTGGCGTAATTGCCGTGTTTATTGCCAAATTTGGCACAATCATCATTGCGGCGCATCAGGCGGCGATGAGTTTCAGTTCGCTGCTGTACATGGTTCCGCTCAGTTTCAGCATGTCGCTGACAATCGTGGTTGGTGTTGAAGCCGGTGCGCGACGTTTTGGCGAAGCTGTGCGCTACAGTCTTTTAGGTGTTGCCTGCAATTTAACCATTGCTGTTGCGCTTACTATTTTTGTACTGCTCGACCGTGAATTTATAGCGCGCCTTTACACATCCGAACCGGCAATTATAGAAAAAACCATCGGCTTTTTGTTTTACGCCATGTTCTTTCAGGTTATGGATGCCACCGCCGCACCAATACAGGGTATTTTGCGCGGCTATAAAGACGTTAAGGCAACCTTTTGGGCAGGGCTTGCAGCCTACTGGCTGATATGCCTGCCGCTCGGCTGTTATTTTGATTACTGCCTGAACTTTGGCCCGTCCTCTTACTGGCTGAGCCTTGATTTCGGGCTGATGTGCGCAGTTATTTTCCTTGGCGGCAGGTTCCTGTATTTGCAGAGAAGAATTAAATTAAACGGCGGGTTATAAAATTTAAGCCTGTTTTTAGTTTCCGTTTTATGGCACGATATGCTGATGAAAAACGGCATGGAAGAACTTGTTGTGGGCGGTCAGCGCGGGCTGTTTCCGGCAAATGCCTGCGTGCGGATGGATATGGTACTATCTGCCGCTGGATATTTTTTTGAAACGCAGAAACTGAAAACCGGTATGGACTGGGAAGAATAGCAGCATTTTGCGCTTCAGGCAATTACATACAGCAATAAATAAGGCACTTGCAGCATTTGGCAGAAATTGTTTAGGGCAACAATTCCGCAAAAGCCGCAAGTGCCGTTTTGTTTAAGCATTTGCCGTTTATTTTATTAAAAAGAGCATTAATAATGTAAGTAAGTGCTGCACAAAACTCACATTACATGCAAATCAATAAAGACCAATGTAATTTCCTTATCATTTACTTTGCGCACAAAAAACCTTGCAGTTAAATCACTCATCTTTCCGTTAAGCGGAACATTATCATAGTGAATGACGGCAATATCATCTTTGCCCATCCAGCCGTAATCTGATGAAATATCAATGCTGTCTATAATCTTGTCTTTATCCGGATTGTCCCAGATTGATGTTACTTTATAATCGGCAGAACCGAATTCTTTTACTGCCTCTTCCCTCGTATAACCCGGGCAGCCATATGTAAATACCGCCGATTCCAGTAATTCCGGAGTCCAGTGTTCATAATCGTCATAGGCTGGAAACATTTCAAACGCTTCTTTGTATTTTTCCTGCGCCAGAAGTTCGTTCCATTCAATAACTAACTGTTTAATTTCTTCTTTGGTGGCTGTTATGGGTAAAGTTCTCATGGTATTTTCCTTTCGTGTTCAGCTTTGTCTGTTTTCATGCTAAACAGGATGTTGGCTGAGTTGAAATTACTTTTACAATGTTTCTTGATAGCAGGTGTTGTAATAATCCTGAATTAGTTCTGTAAGGGAAACGGCTTGAAATTCCAGTTCATCTTCTTTTGGTCCCCACGCTGCAATTTCATGGTCCCATAAATAAATTTCTCCTGCAACTGCTTTATTTTCTTTAACTTTATAGGCAAAAAGGTTGCCTGCGCCGTCCCCACCAAAAAACAGCAAAGAGCCGGGCGGATAATTGTCCGAATATTGGCAGGCGTTATAATCTGTTATTTCAGCCAGTGAGAAAAACAAATTGCAGTCGCCATTCATTTCTAACAGTAAATTACGCAGTTCCTGAGGAAACCGGATGCCGGTTTGCTGTTCGGCGTGAGTAATTTCTTCTGAACTTGCAGGTGGCTGCGGCTTGATTTCATTGCCGTATTTTCGTGTTGTTCTGAATAAGTTTATCAGTTCAAGATACATGGCTGCCTTCTCCGCTGATTTACAGGTTGCTGTTTTAATTTTATATTATATACAAAAGAAAAAGTTGTCAAATTATTAGATTTTAGCCTTGTTTAATATACTAAAAGCAGTTTTTATAGTAAGATAGTTAATATAAATATAACGCTGTATAGCAAAATGCAGTAAATTTTAATATAAAAATTTAAAGGAAAAATTATGGACTTATATTTACAAGGGCTTGCTTTAGGCCTTGCTTATGTTGCACCAATCGGCATGCAGAACCTGTTTGTCATAAACAGCGCACTTACGCAAAAGCGTATGCGCACGCTTATAACGGCGTTTATAGTAATCTTTTTTGATGTAACGCTTGCCATGGCGTGTTTTTTCGGCATTGGGCTGGTAATGCAGAAATATGCCGGCGTACAAATGGCAGTGCTTTTAATTGGCGGGCTTATTGTAACTTATATCGGCATTGGGCTTTTAAAAAGCAGCGTGCAGGCTTTGGCTGATGTTAAAATAAACATGGGCATAAAGCGTACAATCTGGCAGGCGTGCGTGGTAACATGGTTTAACGCGCAGGCCGTTATCGATGGCACCATGCTTTTGGGAGCATTTAAGGCAACTATGAACCATACGGAATCGCTGCACTTTTTGTCTGGCGTGCTTTTGGCATCCTGCCTGTGGTTTACAGGTCTTGCGCTTACGGTATCGCTGGCAGGCAACTTCATAACGCCGCGTGTGCTGAACCTTATTAACAAAATTTGCGGTGCGGTAATTATACTTTACGGCTTAAAACTGCTGTGGCATTTTGTGCTGCTTTTTTACTGAACTACACATGCTTTCAGGTTTTACTTCTAACGTACGTTAGTAGTTTAGGGAACAAGGTAGATTATATATAATAAACCTTCGGTTTATTGGGAACAAGGTAAGAACGTATAGGCGGCAAAGAAAAGAATAAGAGAAAAAACAGGTAAAAAAGAGAAAAGAAAAGAAACTCTCAACTACATAAACGGTTTATCAACGCCTAAATTAACCAGGCATAAAACTTTTTGCGCAAATTTTTGCTTTGCCGGTTAATTTTTTAATCCTTAAGGCGTTTATATGGCTGAGAGGAGTTGTTAAAGTGATTGTTGTAAACCCGATTGGAATTGACTATAAGCGTCTGGCGGAGGTGGCAGTACGCAGCCGCGGCAAAATAAAGCGCATTTACCTGCACTGGACGGCAGGTCATTACGGCGATGTGTACGATGATTACCACCTCAACATCGGCAAAAATGGTGAACTTTACATTACCTGCGAAGATTTTACGGAGCTTAAGGAGCATACGTGGAGGCGCAACAGTGGCAGTATCGGCATCGCCATGTGCTGCGCTGCGGGTGCAAGCGCCATCCGCGGAAGCGAAACTGATTTTGGCAAGGAACCGCCAACGCAGGAACAAATTGAGGCAATGGCCAAAACTGTGGCTGTGCTTACCTATGCGCTTGGGCTTGAAATTGAACTTTTAACCGTTACTACGCATTGTGAGGCAGCGCTTTTTGACGGTTACGGCCCGCACAGCGGCGACCCGGATATGCGCTGGGATTTGTGGTATTTGCCGGACAGGCCGCTTTTCGGCGGGCTTGTTCCGGGCGGCAATGTTATCCGCGGCAAGGCGCTTTGGTACAGGCAATATATTGGCAGGCGAGATTATGTCTTAACCAAAAGCGCTAAATAGTGTATAATAAGGGCAGATTATTTTTACGGAGGTTTTTATGAGCGAACCGAGTATTGAAGAAGTACGCGATTCTTTGGACGGCTGGGAATTTTTAAAAGAACTGCCGCCGGAGATTAACGGCTTTACGCTGCATCAGGACAGAAATATCGACGGGCTGGTGCTGAATATAGCTTCTTACCGCAATGATGCTATCCGCTGCCGCCTTGATATAACGTATACATCCGAAACTTTTGACTATGTTCCGGTAAAAATTGCCGGGCTGCACCAATACCGTGACATACGTTATTTTTTCCGCAGCAGGGACAGGTTTGCAGAGCATGTGAAAGATAAACTGCCTGCGCTTGTACATGACATTGATATCCGCACCCGCCATAATTTGGGAGTTATTATAGAAGAAACCGGACTGCCGGAATGGCATTACGGCGAAAAACTGCCGCAGAAAATTGGGCGGTTTGAACTTTTTATACGCCCCGAACAGGCGATAGAATATATTAACGGCAGCGTAATTTTTTTGGATTACACTGATTTTGCCACAGGCGACCAGCTTGTGTTTTTGTATAACCGCTTCCGCGATGAGTTTTTTGCGGAAACCAAGCATGCCCTGAAGCCTGATAATATTACGGATTTTGATGCCAAGAGCCTGGCTCAGCTTGAAGGGCTGCTGGATGAAAAACTGGAGCGCTTTTTACTTGATTTTAAATAAACAAAAATAAATTTAACTTTTAGGCTTGACATAAAGACACAAATAACCTATAATATCACATGTAGCTTTTATGGCCCGGTGGTTCAGTTGGTTAGAATGCCGCCC
>ERZ779889.1293-NODE-1293-length-25639-cov-3.014423_pt1 | contig 25639 bp, 17 predicted proteins | sample MGYA00511030_ERZ779889 | MGnify/ENA primary metagenome ERZ779889 (study PRJEB29588, sample SAMEA2160616) | human gut metagenome | biome: human gut; feature: human-associated habitat; material: faeces | place: Denmark | collected 2008/2010 ...
TAGAATCAGTCACAAAATGAGCCGTATAATAACTTAATCTATATAATGTCTATTAAAGACAAACTTTTTCTGTGCTTTTTTTGATGTCGTTTTTTTGCTTTTGCTTAAAAAATAAGCCGGAGTAGGGTGTTTTTTCTAGCTTTTTGGCTTGTGGGGGCTGGGGGTTAAAGGTAGCCGTGGGCGGATAGGAATCCGTGCCCGGCTACCTTCCTTTCCGCTCATGCACGGAAAGGAAGCTTTGCAAGGCTAGTATGGAAGGGAGAAAAACGCGCAGGAAGGATTGAGGTAATTGTTTGATTGATAGTGGCTTGATGTTGCCCTTCAGTCAAGTCGCCCGTTGGGCGTAAAAAAGACGCGGGGCAGCAAAGATGCTGGATGCCTTTGCTGCCCCGTGTATGGATTTTTGTCTTGTCAGAAGCCGGCTTTGTGAAATTCCACCACGGCCTCGATGCCCCGGCGGATGATGTCGAGTGGCATATTTTCGTTGGGCGAGTGGATGGCGTTGCTTTCCAGACCGAAGCCCATCAGCACGGTCTTGATGCCCAGGATGCGCTCGAAGTCGGAGATGATGGGGATGCTGCCCCCGCGGCGCACGGCCAGCGGCTGTTTGCCGAAGGCTTTGGCAAATCCTTGTTCGGCAGATTTATAGGCCGGGAGGTCGATGGGGCACACGTAGCCTTCGCCGCCGTGCATCGGGGTTACTTTTACCCGGACGGAACGAGGGGCGATGGATTGTATGTAGTCGGCGAAGAGTTGGGAGATTTCCTCGTGTTGTTGATGCGGGACGAGCCGGCACGACACTTTGGCGTGGGCCGTCGATGGGAGGACGGTCTTTGAGCCTTCGCCGGTGTAGCCGCCCCAGATGCCGCAGATGTCGAACGATGGCCGGCAACTGTTGCGTTCCAGCGTGGAGTAGCCTTTTTCTCCTTGCAGCTCGTCGACTCCGATGGCCGCTTTGTAGCGTGCTTCGTCGAAGGGGATTTGGGCTATCATGCGGCGCTCGGCTTCGGACACAGCTTCTACGCTGTCGTAGAAATGGGGGATGGTGATGCGTCCGTCGGCGTCGGTCACTTGGGCCAGCATCTTGCAGAGCACATTGATGGGGTTGGCCACGGCGCCGCCGAAGTGTCCGGAGTGGAGGTCGCGGTTCGGCCCTGTCACTTCGATTTCCCAGTAAGCTAGTCCGCGCAGGCCGGTTGTGAGTGAAGGGAGGTCGGCGCCCAGCATGCTCGTGTCGGACACGAGGATGACGTCGGCCTTCAACAGTTCCTTGTGCTCTTTCAGGAAAGCGTTCAGACTGGGGGAGCCAATCTCTTCCTCACCCTCGAAGATAAATTTCACGTTGTGGCGCAGCTCGCCGTGGCGCACCATGTATTCGAAGGCTTTCACCTGGATGAACGACTGCCCTTTGTCGTCGTCGGCTCCACGGGCAAAGATGTGTCCGTCGCGTATTTCCGGTTCGAACGGGTCGCTTTTCCAGAGTTCGAGCGGTTCGGCCGGCATCACGTCGTAGTGTGCATAAACGAGCACCGTGGGTGCGTCGGGCGACACACGTTTCTCGGCATAGACCAGCGGGTTGCCTTGCGAGGGCATCACCATAGCTTCGTCTGCTCCGGCTTCCAGCAAGAGGGTTTTCCAGCGTTGGGCACAGGCGAGCATGTCGTCTTTGTGTTCCGGCTTGGCGCTGATACTAGGGATGCGGATGAGGCTGAACAGCTCGTCCATGAAGCGGGCTTCGTTTTCTTTGATGTATTCTTTTACGTCCATTGTGTTATGGTTTAGATTTATAAGTGAGTCGTTTTGTTGAGCAGGAAATAGTCGAGCACGGTCATGGCCGTCATGGCTTCCACGATGGGGACAGCTCGTGGCAACACGCACGGGTCGTGTCGTCCGCGGGCGGCGACGCGGGTGTCGCGTCCGTCCGTGCCGACGGTTTCTTGTTCCATAAGTACCGTGGCCACAGGCTTGAAGGCCACGCGGAAGTAAATGTCTTGTCCGTTGCTGATGCCTCCCTGGATGCCTCCCGAATGGTTTGTGCGGGTGTCTATGCGTCCTTCGTGGTCGTAGAAGATGTCGTTTTGTTGCGAGCCTGTCAGTTCCATGTTGCCGAACCCTTCGCCGTATTCAAAGCCCTTTGCGGCGTTGATGCCGAGCATGGCAGCTCCAAGGGCAGCATGCAGTTTGCCGAATACGGGTTGCCCTAATCCTATGGGACAACCTTGCACGACGCATGTGACGACGCCTCCCACCGTGTCGCCTTGGGCTTTTACTTGTGCAATGAGGTTTTCCATCTCAATAGCTTTTTCCGGGTCGGGGCAGCGCACGGGATTTTCTTCAATGAGGCGGAAGTCGTAGTGTGTGTAAGGGTGTTCCAGGCGGATACCTCCTACCTGGGAGGTGTAGGCCGTTATTTTTACCCCCAACCGTTGCAAGGCTAGTTTGGCGAGTGCTCCGCCCACACAGCGGGCTATGGTTTCACGGGCGGAGGAGCGTCCGCCGCCGCGGTGGTCGCGGATGCCATATTTGCAAGTGTAGGTATAGTCGGCGTGCGAAGGGCGGTAGAGATTGCGCAGGTTGTCGTAGTCGTTTGAGTGTTGGTTGGTGTTGCGCACAAGGAAGCCGATGGGGCAGCCCGTGGAGCGTCCTTCAAATATGCCTGAGAGAAATTCCACGGTGTCGGGTTCGCGGCGGGCTGTGGTCAGGTGGCTTTGGCCCGGTCTGCGCCGGTTCAGCTCGTTTTGCACGAAGTCGGTATCTATTTCGATGCCGGCCGGGAAGCCATCGAGGACACCTCCCACTGCCGGGCCGTGCGATTCGCCGAAAGTGGTCAGCCGCAACAGGTTTCCGAAAGTGTTATTGAACATAGATGTGTATGTTTAAGATTTATGTTTCCGTGTGCCAAATATAGTGGGAATATGTAAGGTCTCCAAGCACCGGTGGGATAAATGTGGGTTTGCATGGCGTATGCAATAAAAAAGCGCCGCTTCCGGATGGGGAGCGGCGCTTGTATAATTGCATGCGTAATGTGGCTGTTAGAAGATGTAGCCGAATCCGATGTTCAAGTAGATGTTATACATGCTGAAAGTGATGGTGTCGAAATCTTTCTTGAAAATGTCGTTCAAGCCCCATTGCAGGTCGGCGTGTACCGTCAAGTGTCGGTATGCCTTCCAGGAACCTCCGGCTTGGATGCCCCATTGGAATTTGCGAAGTTCGTTCGAGAAGTCGTAAGTAGCCACGTTGTCACCCTCGAAGTAGACAGCCGAGCCTGTTGCATCGGGCGTGCGCAAGTGTCCTTCGTAGACATTGCCGGAGAAGTCGCCGTCCACCAAGTAGGAAAAATACGGTCCGGCCGACACCTGCCAGCGGCTGTTTATTTTATACTTGGCCAGGACGGGGATAGAGAGGTAGGAGAGGTTAGCTTTCGTCTTTACGCCTCCCGTCCAAAGTCCGCCGGTTCGTCCTCCGGCATCGTTGAGTATTTCCATACCATAGTTTTTGACTGTTGCTTTGGTGTTCATCGATTTGCTTTCCAGTCTGATTCCGAGGCTGAGTCCCCACTTTTTTTGTTGGTCAAACCATTTTGTGGCATTGCCTTCGATACTGATAGCCAGGCCGGGCTTGTAGCTGTCAATGCTACGGATTTCTTTCGGCAAGGGCAGGGGCGATGTGCCGCCGATGTTTAGTCCCGCGCGGAATTCATAGTCCAGTCCGTGGAGCGACGACCAGATGAGGCCTTTGTATTCGCGCCAGCTTTGCGCGCTCGCGCTGGCGGCCATCAGGACGAGCAGGGCGCTTATGATGCTTCTTTTCATAGATGTATGTTTTTACGGCAGTTATTGGTTGGCAGAATCCTCGCATACGATGTTTACTTCGTCAATCCACAAGGTGCTGCCGACAGCACCGCGGAAGTAGGCTCCCTCCTTGCTTGATGAGAACACGACGGCGAGTTTGTATTTGGCTTCAGACAAAGCGTCGCGGTCGACGGTCTTGCCTTCGACCGGTTCGAACGGCAAATCGAAATAAGTCCATGTGTTACCCGTCTCTACTGTTTTGGGTATGCGGGCTATGAGTACGATATTTTCGTTGATGGGACGTCCGTCGATGGGGAAGAGGTCGCCGTCGAGTGAATAGTCGTTGGTCGGGGCTTCATAGAGGACGGCATAGAAGTCGCCTGTGTCGTCCCCTCCGAGCGGGTTGCCGTTGGCATCGCTCATTTCGCCTCCCGATTGGTATTTGTACCACCCCGTCATACGTACCGGCATACGGGTAAAGGGGAATCCAAAATGGGTAGCTTCCAAGGGAGCGCCGATGGCGTTCTTCACGTCAAACGAGCCGACAAAGAGGTTTCCTGCCGCGATGCGCATGTTGACCATTTCGCCGAAGCTGCCCGTGCTGCATGTTTGCAGGCGCACGCCCATGCCTCGGTAGCCTTCCATGATCTGTGCTGTCGGATAGTCATCGGGGGTGAATCCCATACCTGTGAGCTGGAATCCCGGATTGCCGCTGGCCCATTCCATGACACCCGCTTCGTTAGTCAGGTAGATGGTATGGTAGGGAGAGCGTTGCCTCAGATTTTCGAAGGAGTAGCTGACGGGGAGCATAATTTTGTTGAAACGGATGCGGTAGGTGGCTGTTGTGATGCCGTCTTCTGCCGTGACGATGAATCGTCGGATGGGATTTCCGCGGAAGTCATATAGTGAGCGGGCCGCGTCGTCGCCATCCATGGATGTTTCAGTTCGTATGGTTGCTCCTTGGGGAAGGGTGAATAAGAGTTCCTGAATGCTGTCATCTTTGAGCACATACAGTTCGATGGTCTTGGCCAAGTCGTCCTTGGTCACGGAGTACAAGCCGTTGCCTGAACAGTTGTCTATGGCGGCTTCCACGTTGAGCGCTTCGTCTTGTATGCAGGAGGCGAAGAGCATTGCGCTTAATAATAAGAATAAGGGAAACTTTTTCATTGGGTTTAGTTTTACATAGGAAAAAAAGAAGTCTTCGGAAGGCTCTTACCACCTCGAAAGATGCTAAGGGAATCTTCCGAAGACTTGACAGGCATATTACAAGTGTTCAGAAATAGTTTTTGTTTAATCAGGAGTGGCAATCACAGCCGCAGCCGTGATGTCCGTGGCCGCTTCCGCAATCGTCGCCACAACCTCCGCCGCAGCAGTCGCAACCTCCGCCGCAGCCTTCGCCGGCAAACATGTTGACCACTTCCTGGATTTCGGCATTCGTGGCCGGGCGCAGCTCTGTCACCGTGCCTACAAAGTGGAGGTCTTTACCGGCAAACGGGTGGTTGAAGTCCATCCGTACAGTATCTTCCTTGACTTCCAGTACGGTTCCATTCAGGTGGTTGCCATCGCTGTTTATCATCGGGATGATGTTTCCTGCAAATACACGTTTGGAATCAAACTGGCCGTCGATTTCAAAGAAATGTTTCGGCAAGTCGAGGATGTGTGTCGGGTCGATTTCTCCGTAGGCTTCCGCCATGGGGATAATGAAATCGAACTTATCGCCTTTGTTCAGTTTGACGATGTTGGCTTCAAAAGCTTCCAAGGTGATGCCCATGCCCGATACGAACTGAAAAGGATGTTCGGCCGGTGTCTGTTCCACCAGGCTTTCCTGGCCATCGTTGTCAACATACAGTTCGTAGGTCACGGTAATGTATTTGTTGTCGTTGTTTTCCATATACCTTATTATATATAGTTAGTATTTTATGAATTATGCGGCAAAGATACGCAAATATCAGACGATACAAGGCAGAATAAGTCTGTTTTTCGATGAAGTCGGTGCTTTTTGCTGAAAAAAGTTACAGTTTTGAGGCAAACTTGTCGTTTTTATGACGATTTCTCTTGATATAAATCAAATAAGTGACGGTTTATCCTCTTGTTTACACATATTAACACTAAAAAGAGGACGGATATAAGAAAAGCCTTATATATTTGCACTGTCAAAAAGAAAGAGATAGAAGAGAAAAATAGCAAATTTAGTTATTAAGTTTAATTTTTAAGGTAAAAGGAGAAAGATTATGAAAAGGATTGCATTACTTTTTGCAGCTTCGCTGCTTATGGTTTCTACAGGCTTTGCTGGTGAAAGAGCCAATGCCGAGACTTGGACTTGGTCAGTGAATGCAGGCCGATTGACCCACTGCTTGGATTTGAGCAGCAATCAATATGATGATGTTGCCATGGCATGTGAGTATTTCTCAAACAAACTGGTAAAAGCTGCCCGCAGCAAAGACAAAGCTTCTCGTTCGGCATTGGTCCGCAAAGCTGTGCTTGGAAACTTGAAACTGATGAAATCAGCCTTGGACAAGGAACAATATAGGAAATACGTGACGTTGTTGAACTTGACGTTGCACAATAAAGGACTTGATGTTTATTTGGATTAACGATAGAAGACAAATACAATTAATCGAGAGAGAAATTTGTAAAGACAGGGAAGACTCGTTTCTTCTCTGTCTTTTTTTGTGTTATCTTTTATTTCAAGGTGATGGGCAATCACGGATTCTTCTTTATATTTGCAATGCAATAAAGCCTTAGGAAAGCATTAAAGAAAACCTAAATGACAATGAATAAGAAGATTGTAACTTTCGGCGAGATTATGCTGCGCCTCACTCCTCCAGACAATTTACGTATCCAACAAAGTCGTTTGTTCGTGGCAAACTATGGCGGAAGCGAAGCCAATGTTGCCATTTCGATTGCCAACTACGGGGGCGAGGTGGACTATGTCACCCGCTTGCCGGAAAATGCGTTGGGAGAAAATTGTATTACCGAACTCCGTTCGCACAATGTGGGGACACAAAACATCCTGTTGGGAGGAAAACGCCTGGGCACGTACTACATGGAGAAAGCAGTGGCCATGCGTAACTCGCAAGTGATTTACGACCGCGACGGTTCTTCCTTCACCGGTTTGGAGCCGGGCATGATTGATTGGCGTCACATCTTCGAGGGTGCTGGCATTTTCCATTGGTCGGGTATCGATGCTTCGCTGACGAGCGGACTGGCTGCTGTCTGTGAAGAGGCCATCAACGTGGCCGACGAGATGGGGCTTACTATCTGCTGCGACATCAACTACCGCAAAAACCTTTGGAACTATGGCAAAAATGCAAAAGACGTGATGCTCCCGCTGATGGAACACAGCGACATCCTCTTTGGCAGCGAAGGCGAGTATTCCACCATTTTGGGCATTCTTTCGCCGGGGTTCAAGTCCACCTCGGCCGACAAAGGCATCGACCGCTATGCCTATGACAATTTCTGTCGGGAAATAAGCAAATATGTGCCACGCTGCAAGCACATATACATCGCTTTGCGCAATGTGATGAGCTCCGAACACCATACGCTTGCCGGTGTGCTCCACTCGGAAGGGACGACCAAGTTTACACGGGTCTATGACATCAACAACATCGTAGACTGCATCGGCGTGGGCGATGCCTTTGTGGGAGCCTTGCTCTATGCCCATACGGCTTACGACGACGACCAGACAAGAGTGGATTTCGCTGCCGCGGCATCGGCCCTGAAAAACACCATCGCGGGCGACTACAACATGGTGAAGGCCAAGGAAATCGAGGCGTTGATGCTCAAGGGCGAAAGTGGAGAGATAAGCCGTTGATTCGCCTCCTGCTACACGGATAAGAAAAACCTGCCGGGAGGGTGTGCCGCAATGGGGAAAAACAGTGCCGGGCGCATCCTCCGGGCAGGCTTTTTCGTTTCCCGCGTGCCCTTCTGTGTCGCAGGTTGGAGCAGACTGAAATGCTGCTGGAGGCAAGAGACTGGCACACAATGTGTTTCCCGCCCATTAAGTCTGGCCGCGGGCGGAAAGGAGGGTAGGGAAGAGCGGAAAGGAGGGTAGCCGGGGACGGAAAGGAGGCTAGCCGCGGCCACCCTTAATGGCAGCTCCGGCAAGCATGGCGGGGATGTCTGGAGTCCTTTCCCTGCCTCGGATTGTTGTTCTTAACTAACTTTTTAGCAACAAACGGGAGCAATGTTTTTGAAGCTGAATAAATAAACATTACTTTTGCTCTCAAGTAGACTGTGGATTCTAAATAATTACTTTAATTATACGTACTATGAATAATCATCCAAGCATTCCGGAACTGACTCTGAAATGCGAACAAATCAGAAAACGACTAGTCGAGGTGGTCTATAAAGCTAAAGCCGGGCACATCGGTGGAGACCTCTCTTCATTGAACGCCCTGACGGCGCTCTATTTCCGTATCATGAATATCGACCCTGAAAATCCTAAAATGGATGGTCGCGACCGTTTCATCATGAGCAAGGGACACTGTGTGGAGGCCCTCTACACGGTGCTTGAAGCCAGAGGTTTCATTACGAAAGAGCTGGTCGACACGTATGGAGAATATCTCTCGGTGCTGGCCGGACATCCCACGGTGGAAGTGCCGGGCATCGAGTTCAACAGCGGTGCGCTGGGACACGGCTTGTCTATCGGCGTGGGTTGTGCCATTGCTGCCAAGATGGACAAGAAACCCTATCGCACGTTTGTGTTGATGGGCGACGGCGAGCAAGGAGAAGGCTCTATCTACGAAGCGGCTATGGCCGGAAACAAATATAAACTGGACAACCTTGTGGCCATGATCGACCGCAACGGGCTGCAAATCAGCGCGCCGACCGAAGACGTCATGCCCATCGAGTCTATCCGTGCCCGCTGGGAGGCTTTCGGCTGGGATGTTTACGACATCGACGGCAACAGCATGGAAGCCATTGTCGAGACGCTCGAAAAGATTGATTACAACAATGGCAAGCCGCATCTCGTCATCCTCCGCACGACAAAAGGTTTCCACGTGTCGCTGATGGAAAACATCCTGAAGTGGCATCACGGAGTGCCCACGCCCGAGGAGTATGAAAAGGCCATCACTGAGATTTCAAACCGCATCGAAGAACTTAAAAAGAATTGTTAATCATGGAAATAAAGAGTGTTGCTTGTCGCAAGAGCTTTACAGACGCCTTGTTAGAATATGGCAAAACAGATAAGAATATCATAGCCGTCACAACCGACGCACGGGGTTCGGTGACGCTGACCGACTTTGCCAACCAGCTGCCCGAGCAGTTTGTGGAATGTGGCATTGCCGAGCAAGATGCCGTGGGCATCGGTGCCGGTTTGGCTTCGTGTGGCAAGAAAGTGTTTGTTTGCGGCCCCGCATGTTTCTACGTGGCCCGCAGCCTGGAGCAGGTGAAAGTGGATGTGGCCTATTCCGACCAGCCGGTCAAGATTCTTGGCGTGAGCGGCGGTGTGGCTTACGGTGCGTTGGGAGCAACCCACCACAGCTTGCACGACATTGCCGTGCTCCGCACATTCCCCGGCATGCAAGTCGTGTTGCCTAGCGACGCGCGCCAGACACGCAAACTGGTGAAGGAACTCATTGATTATCCGCACCCGGTCTATGTGCGTGTGGGACGCAACGCCGTGCCCGATGTGTATGAGAACGACGACTTCGATTTCCAAATCGGCAAATCCATCCAGTTGCAAGACGGTAAAGACCTTACCATCATTGCCACGGGCGAAACCGTCTACCATGCGCTTGAGGCCGGCAAACGTCTGGCGGCCGAAGGCATCAGCACACGTGTCATCGACATGCACACCCTGAAACCGGCCGACACGGAAGCCATTGTGAAAGCTGCCGAAGAGACGGGCCGCATCATCACGGTGGAGGAACACAGCATGTTTGGAGGTTTGGGTGGCATCGTGACCGAGACCGTATGCCAGTCGTGCCCCGTGCCGGTGCGCATCCTGGGTATCCCCGACGAGAATGCCATCCACGGCAAACCGCTGGAAATCTTCCATTACTACAAGCTGGATGCTGATGGAATTTATGCCACGGCCAAAGACTTCGTGAAGTGAGGCGACGACACATGTAAATTTTAAATCCGGAGACACGGAGACACAGGGACATCTTTCAGACGGCCCGGTGTCTTTTGAAAATGAAAAAGCTGTGTCTTTGTGCCTCTGTGTTTTTACATTACCTTTTATAATACCTTATTCTATGAGATACATCATCGCTATCGACCAAAGCACGTCGGCCACGAAGGCTGTGCTGTTTAACGAGCAGTGCCAGCTTATCTGCCGTAAAAACGTGCCTCATAAACAATATTATCCGCAGCCGGGATGGGTGGAACACGATGCCGAAGAAATCTACCGCAACATGGTGGAGGCCATCCGTGAGGTTGTGGAAACCACTCAGGGCGACAATGTGGAATATTCGCTGGCCATTACCAACCAGCGCGAGACTGTAGTCGTGTGGAACCGGTTTACTGGCAAACCTGTCTACAACGCCGTGGTGTGGCAGTGCCAGCGCGGTGCCGCCATTTGCGACGATTTGAAACGCCGGGGCTACACCGAGTTTATCCAAGAACGCAGCGGTTTGCTCATCGACCCTTATTTTGCAGCCAGCGGCGCAAAATGGATATTGGACAATGTGGACGGTGCGCGTGAAGCTGCCGACAAAGGCGAGTTGCTCATGGGCACCATTGACTCGTGGCTCGTCTGGAAACTGACGGGAGGCAAGGTACATGTGACCGACTACACGAATGCTTCGCGCACTTTGCTTTTCAACATCCATACACTCGATTGGGACGACGAGCTGCTTGCTCTTTTCACCATCCCGCGTTGCATGATGGCCGACCCGAAACCTTGCGATTCCATCTTTGGCGAGACTACCGTGGAAGGCATTTTTGCGCAGCCGATAGTCATTGCCGGCATGTTGGGCGACTCTCACGGCGCACTTGCCGGACAGATGTGTTTCGAACCGGGCATGGGCAAGGCCACCTACGGGACAGGTTCGTCCGTGATGGTCAACATCGGCGAAGAGGCCATCAAAGCGCCGGAAGGACTGGTGACATCGGTTGGTTTTGCAGCCAAGGACAAAGTGTTTTACGCTTTTGAAGGCAACATACATTGCACGGGCGCTACCATCAAATGGATGGTCGACGAACTGCAGCTCATCAGCAGCCCGGCCGTCATTGAAGAGTATGCCCTGAGTGTGCCCGACAATGGCGGGGTCTATCTTGTGCCGGCCTTTGCAGGACTTGGCGCACCGTGGTGGAATCCTCACGCCAAGGCCATGCTCTGTGGCATGACGCTGGCCACGACGCGCGGCCATGTTTGCCGTGCCGCCTTGGAAGCCATCGCCTACCAGATAAAAGACCTCGTAGACTTGATGACCAACCATGCCGGCATCGCACTGAAAGAGTTGCGTGTCGACGGAGGACCGACCAAAAACAAACTTCTCATGCAATTCCAGGCAGACATGCTCAACGCATGCATCAACCGTTCGGACGTGGAAGAAGCTTCCGCGATGGGAGCTGTCGTGATGAACGGCCTGGCCCGGGGGGTATGGAGCAGCTTGGACGAAGTGGCCGCCACACGTACAACCGACAACCGCATCTTGCCGGACATGAAAGGGGAAGAGCGCGACCGCCTCTATGCCGGATGGGTGGAGGCCATTCAAACGGTGAACAAAAAGAAATAAAAGAAACCACAATCACTAATTAACTTATACGTATGATAAAACAGGCTAAACCCGGAAAAGAAACTTTCGGTTTGATTATCGGAACGCGCGCGTACTTCAATTCAGAACTTGCAGTCGACGTGCGCAAGACTTTGCTTGAAGAACTGGAAAAAGCTGGTTACGGCTATGTCATCCTTGACGAATGTGACACCCCGACGGGTGGTTCTATGGAAACGGTGGAAGATGGAAAGAAGTGTGCTGCCTTGTTCCGTGCCCATCGTGATGAAATCGACGGCATCATCGTGTCGTTGCCCAACTTCGGTTTTGAAGTCGGCATCATCAATGCCATTAGCCGTGCCGAACTGAATGTGCCCGTGCTGGTTCAGGCTTGCGACGACCAAAACGACAAAGTGGACCTCGACAGCCGCCGCGATGCTTTCTGTGGAAAGATTTCGGTTTGCAACAACCTCTATCAATATGGCATACCCTTCACCGACACCACGCTGCACACTTACTCCATCCACAGCGACATGCTGATGAAGGATGTCAACAAGTTTGCGGCCGTTTGCCGCGTGGTACGCAAGTTGACTCACGCGCGTATCGGCCAAATCGGTACTCGCCCGCTGGGATTCAACACTTGCCGCTACAGCGAAAAACTTCTTCAGGCTACCGGCATCACTGTCGTCCCCGTCGACATGAGCGAAATCATTTTCAACGCCCGTAAGATTGACAACAACGCTGCTGCCTTGAAGGCCAAGATGGAAGAAATCAGCCACTATGCCAAAGTGCCTGAAGCTTATCAGGAGAAACTTGCCCTGCAAGCCAAGTTCGGTTTGGCAGTAGAAGAATGGATTCAAGCCAACGAAGTGGATGCCGCTGCCATCCAATGCTGGGATTCGCTGGAACAGAACTATGGTTGCGCAGCTTGTGTCACCATGAGTATGCTGGGCGAGAAACTCATCCCGTGTGCTTGCGAGACCGACGTGGCCGGAGCAGTGTCCATGTATGCCTTGAGCCTGGCTGCCGGCCGTCCGGCTGCTTTGAGCGACTGGAACAACAACTTTGCCGAAGACCGCAACAAATGTGTCTGCACCCACTGTGGTAACTTCCCGAAGAGCTTTGCCATGAGCGACCTGAAGCTCGGTCCGCTTGGCGTGTTGGGGCGTACGCTTGGCAAGGTCAACACCTTTGGTGCTGTGTATGCAAAATGTTCCGAAGGCGACTTTACCTTCTTCCGCATCTCGACCGACGACACGCTGGGCTGCATCAAGAGCTACCTGGGCAAGGGCGAGCTGACAAACGACCCGTATGGAATGGACGGTTGCATCGCCGTGACGAAGGTCGACAACTTGCAGAAGCTCATGAAATACATCTGCAAGAACGGTTTCGAACATCATGTGGCTATGGTCCGCACCGACGTGGTCGACATCTTGCAGGAAGCCATCGAGAGCTATCTGGGCTGGGACTTGTATGTGCATGAATAAGAGTCGGACAGACACCATACATTAAATTTTGGGGAAAGGCACAGGCTTCTGCCGTAAAGAAAAGACGGCGTGCCTGTGTCTTTTTTTGTTTGGCTGTTTGTTTTTTATGGCCTAAGAGATACGATAAGTTTCCGTCTGCCAGAGACCTGTCTTTATCATTGCGGTGATGGGACTTTTATAATCGCGATTCTTGTGTTCTCATTATCGCGAATATGAAGTTGTCATAACTGCGATTGTTAAGGTGCCATTATCGCGATGGTTGGCCCATTATCTCAGACCAGACTCAGAGCGCTGATCGTGAGCTTGTTGTCTTGACCTCTTGTCTGTCGTTTACTTGTTTGTAGGGGCGAAAGAGGATGGAGTCTGAGTGTTTCCGGGTAAAAGAGAAAGATGGAAAATATACAATAAGCTTTTTCCAAGGAATTGCATCGGACAGAATGCAACACGAGGATGTGTCTCTGTGTTTTCCCAGGAGACACATCCTCGTGTTTGTTTGAATAAGCCGTGTCAACGGCCTGTGCGCTTACGATATTCCACAAGGTCGGCAATCGAAATGACCTTGAGCCCGAAGCGTTGGGCAATTTCCAGCAACTGTGGCAGGCGGGCCATTGTGCCATCGGGATTCATCACTTCGATAAGTGCCCCGGCTGGGCGCAAGCCTGCCAGACGGGCCATGTCGATGGCAGCTTCTGTGTGTCCGTTGCGTCCTAACACGCCGTTTTCGTGGGCATACAAGGGACAGATGTGCCCCGGGCGGCCGAAATCGTCAGCTTTGTAAGCTGGGTCGCTCAGCGCTCGTATGGTTGCCGCGCGGTCGTGTGCAGACACTCCGGTGGTGCAGCCGTGTCCCAATAAGTCGGCTGTCACGGTGAAAGGTGTGCCCAGCAACGACGTGTTTCGTTGGGTCATTGGTTCCAGTTCCAGTTCGCGGCAGCGCTCTTTGGTGAGCGGAGCGCAGAGCACTCCTCTTCCTTCGGTTACCATGAAATTGGCTATTTCCGGGGTCATCTTTTCAGCTGCAACAATGAAGTCTCCTTCGTTTTCACGGTCTTCATCATCCACCACTATGATTACTTTTCCAGCCTTGATTTCCTCAATGCCTTCTTCGATTGTGCTTATTCTTTGTACGTTCATCTTCTTAATTCTTTTTGTTGGGGACAAAGATACGTAGTTTTTTGATGAGTTTATGCTGGGAACGGTTTGTAAACTTGCAGGCTGCTCCATTGTTGTGCTTGTTTGCTTGAGCGTTGCAGACGGGCAGTCGCGGTAGCATTACCAATAATAAAGTGTTTCATAACGTTTGACTTATTAGCGTGTTCGGACAGGTGTAAAGCATGCATTGGCTTGTTGATATGGCTGGACTTTGGGATAAGAGAGAAACCGAGAAGAATAGTCATTAATAGGTATTTCTTATAATTCTTTTACCCATTTATGGGTATTGTCCGCATTTTCCCCCTCATCTACCTTTGCAGTGTAAAAAAGAAAAATAAATCCATAAAGAACATGAAAGGAAAATTATTATTATTCTCTTTATTGCTTGTTGGCGGCCTGTCTGATGTCTGTGCAAACACGGCAGATGGAGCGTCAATAAATGAGACAAAGGAAAAAAAGGAACAAGCCGAGAAGAAAAAGCGTTTTATTATCGGTGGATATGGAGAAGCGGTTTATTCGCGCAACTTTTACAGCGACAGTTATTTGCGTTATAACAGTGAGGAAGCTGCCAAGCGGGTGAAAGATGAGAAGCATTCTCGCTTTGATCTGCCTCACGTGGTGCTTTTCCTTGGGTATGACTTTGGTAAAGGTTGGACGATGGGGGCCGAAATAGAGTTTGAACATGGAGGAACGGAAAGTGCCATTGAAGTGGAAGAAGAAGAGGGTGGCGAATATGAAAGTGAGATAGAGCGTGGAGGTGAAGTCGCCTTGGAACAGTTTTGGATACAGAAATCGTTCTGTCCTGAGTTCAATATTAAGTTAGGACACATTATCGTGCCGGTAGGTGGTACCAATATGCACCATTCGCCCACGGAGTTTTTCGGTGTCTATCGACCCGAAGGTGAAAACACCATCATGCCCTGCACATGGCACGAGACAGGCATAAGCCTTTGGGGGCAGGCCGGTGACTGGCGCTATGAGGCTCTTCTCATTTCCGGATTGGACTCAGAACGTTTTAGCCGTCAGGGCTGGGTGCATGATGGTTCGGCTTCACCCTATGAATTCAAGATAGCCAATAATTTGGCGGGAGCGGCCCGTGTAGACAACTTTTCCATTCCCGGCCTGCGCCTTTCGGCAAGTGGATATGTTGGCAATTCTTTCCACAACACCTTGCGTACCCCCTCCGATGTATATGACGACATCAAAGGAACGGTCACCATTGGTTCGTTCGACTTCCATCTTGACCGCTGGAATTGGGTGGCGCGTGGCAATTTTACTTATGGACATCTGACCGACACGCGTACCATCACGCAGTATAACAAGGATTTTGACAATAATTCTCCTTCGCCTAAGCAGTCTGTCGCTTCAGACGCCATAGCCACAGGCGTGGAGGTGGGCTACAATATATTTTCCCAGTTTCATAAGCTCGACGAGAAGGAACAGAAACTATATGTTTTCGGTCGTTACGATTATTATGACTCCATGTATAAGACGGCTCGTTCCATCATCGACTATGAATATTGCGGTCGTCAGCGCGTGGCATTCGGCCTGAACTATTTTCCCATCAAAGATGTAGTCATTAAAGGAGAATATTCCATAGGGCTGATGAAGTCGTACTTCAATAATGAACCGTCTCTTTCTTTCGGTGTGGCCTACTCCGGATTGTTTGATATTTAATGGTAGATGATTGACAACTAAAAAACAGATACTTTATGAATTTGAAGAATTTTTTGACGATGCCGCTTTATGTAGCAGCGGCAGGTATGCTGACATTCAACGTGGCTGCATGTAGTGATAATGACGACGATTGGGACGGCACTTCCAACCGTGAGTCCGCCCTTCGTTTGGTAGTGGCTGATTATACGGCCAATACAGTGATACCGACCTATGAGGCTTTGGCCGACGCATCGGTAAATTTGTATAATGCCATTTATGCCATGTACCAGTCTGGTGCAGGCAATGTGACCACGGCTCAAGTCAAGGCGGCAGGCGATGCCTGGCGTGTGGCCCGTGAGTATTGGGAACGTAGCGAAGCCTGGCTTTATGGCCCGGCCGGCGATTATGATGTAGACCCGCACATCGACTCGTGGCCGCTTAATGCAACAGCTTTGCAGGCTCTTCTTGACAACCCGGCAGAAATGGCCAAGATGGATGCCGAGGGAGTGTATATTTCTCAAACAATGGATTACGGCATTTTAGGTTTCCATGCTTTGGAGTATCTGCTCTTTCAGGTAGAAGGCACCGGCATGAACCAGACTTCCGTGCCCCATTCTGTGGATTATACCAAAGAGGAATTGAGCTACATCACAGGGGTGGCAGGTGATTTGCGCAATCAGTGTATCATCCTGGAAGCTGCGTGGCGTGGCGAATCCAACATCTCGCAAGCAAAACAGGACATCTTGGACAAAGTGCGCGCCACGGGGGCAACCATGACAGGCGACAATAAAAATTGGTCTACGGCTTTGAACGACCTTGCTGCCGGCGTGTGCTATGCCAACGAAATGATGAATCCGGTAGAGGGCAACAACAGTGACTTTGTGAACTTTCTGGCTGCGGCACAGACTATGATATCTGATGGCATTCAAAACATTGCCAATGAAGTGGGTAACGTGAAGATTGGCAACCCGACCGGCATGGGCAGCGGGGAAGACTACGCCTACGATCCCGGCTATATAGAGTCGCCTTATAGTTTGAACTCCATCAACGATTTCCTGGGCAACATCATTTCCATAGAAAATGCTTATATGGGATTTCAAACGGGAAAGGAATACAATGCAGGTGAATCGTACATTAAGCCTAGCACCCACACGCTGAGTGCCTATGTGGCTTCTTTTAATCCGGAATTGGACAACCGCGTGAAAGCCGCCATTACGGCTGCTTACAATGCCATCGGCCAGATGGCAGAACCTTTTGCCTATACATGCAACAGTGCCAATGGCTATCAAGCTCAAAACCGTGCGGCAATCACAGCTTGCAATGAATTGAATGATATTTTTGACGAAGTGCTTCGTGTGCTCCAGGAACAACGGTGAGCATAGTGTGTGAAAGAACAATAAGAAAATAATGACGACATGAGACGTAACAGACATTACTTTTGCCCGGCTATGCTGCTTTTGCTGGCCGGGTTCGTCGCCACCTCCTGTGAGGACGACGACAATGGGACGGGTCGCGACGACAAGCAGCCGGGCAATCTTCCGGAATGGTATTACACCGGCGGTGAGCTGGGCACAGCATTCGTGACTACCCAGACAGCTTTCGAACAGCCCACTCCTGTGGTGGATGCCAGTGCGACGATGACCAATTCGTTCAACCGGGGTGAACAACTGTTTGAAAAACCTTTCAACAGCAATGTTTCCGGCGTGCGTCACGGGCTGGGGCCGGTCTACATCCGCACATCGTGTCTGCACTGCCATCCCGGTTACGGGCACGGCAAGAGCCAGCCCGACGGTGCGTTCAACACCATCAGTACGGGCAACGGCTATCTGCTTGTAGTTTATGACCCGGCAACCAATGCTTATGTCAACTGGCTTTCCGGTATGCCTCAGACCAAGTCTGTGGCTCCTTTTAAAGCTCCGCTTGACGAGTCCCAGATTATGATAAAATGGCATGACTATACCGATGGTTGGGGCAATCAGTTTCCCGACGGGGAGAAATATGCTCTCCGCTATCCGGAAGTGGACATACCGCGTTCGGCCATTTATGTGGCCAACAATGGTTGGGAGATTGGCAACTACGAGGTACGTTTGGAGTCGACCATCGGCATTTACGGCACCGGTTTGCTGGATGCCATTTCAGATGAAGATTTGAAGGCCGAATACGCCAAGCAGGAGGCAGACGGGTATATGAAGAACGGACTGAACCCGGCCATTTTTGCCAACGGCGAATGGGTAGGGCAGTATGCCAATACGGCCCAAGGCGGTGACGGGACGAAATATCCCTACCGCTTCACGTATGCCTTGAGCCGTGGCCCGTTGCAGGATGCAGCCGGAGCCAATGCTTTCTGGAACATTACGAACGCCACCCGCAGCGACCGCCGTTTCCACTATCTGGACGCAGCCGGCAGCTATGCGGCCATTTCGTCCCAAGACCCGGATGTGCAAGCCGGTTTCCGTGCCTACATCCGTGCCATCGACCCTGAAGAGACGAACCATCCGGAATGGCATCAGAAGAACCCCGACGGGACGTACAATGAAGAAGCCAATATCCTGGCCTACTTGAACTCCAAAAGCCTCGACATAGAGGTGTCCGACCAAGACTATATAAACCTTATGGTGTGGCACAGAGGACTGGCTGTTCCCGCAGCCCGCAATGTGAACGACGAAGAAGTGCTCCGCGGCAAGGAGCTGTTTGCACAAATCGGTTGCACCTACTGTCATAAGCCGAGTTGGACAACGGGTGACGATGAGATTCGCGACCCGGCACGTTTCTTTGTGGGCGAGAAGGTCGACAAGCTTCCCCGCTACCCGCATCAGAAGATTTGGCCTTACACCGACCTGGTGCAACACAAACTCCACATGGTGAACGACATCCGCACCGGGTGGTGTCGTACGACTCCGCTGTGGGGACGCGGTTTGCACCAACGCTGCACGGGGGCTGAGTTTGCCGACCGCCTGCACGATTGCCGTGCCCGCAACGTCGTGGAAGCCATCATGTGGCATGGCACGAGTGCCGAGAGCGATGCTTATGCGACCGTGGAGAAATTCCGCCAACTGTCGAAGGCCGACCGCGACGCGATTGTGAAGTTTATCGACTCCATTTAATGCTGCTGTGAATCATGGAAAGGCTGTGCCGGGAAACTGGTCCCGGTGCAGCCTTACATTTATTAAGAATATTAAGGTATGCACGTATTGAGAATTTTGAGTTTTGGCGTGCTGGGCGCGATGGTTTGTGTTCTGGTGTCAGCCACTGTGCTGGAGCAGGTTTGCGGCACGGATTTTGCCGTCGGCCACGTCTATCATGCTCCGTGGTTTGTCGTGCTTTGGGGGCTGGCAGCCTTGTCGGGCATGGTCTACATTGTGCTTCGTTTGCGGTCTCTCCGTCCGGCCACCCTTCTTTTGCATTTTTCGTTTCTTGTCATTTTGCTGGGAGCATTGGTCACGCACTTTTGGGGAGAACAGGGGAGCGTCCATCTGCGTGCAGGCGACGAGCTTGTGCAATCGTTTTCCGACAGTGAAGGCCGTCGGATTCCATTCCCTTTTCAAGTCGGGCTGGACGATTTCCGGGTGGAGTATTATCCCGGAACACACTCGCCGATGGACTACGTGAGCCTGATACGCATTGTCGACGGGGATTCTGTCGGCTGCGGGCAAGTGTCAATGAACCACATTTATACCTATCGCCATTACCGTTTTTACCAGTCGTCTTACGATGAAGACGGCCGCGGAACGGTGCTTTCCGTGTCGTACGACCCAGTGGGCATAGGCATCACCTATGTCGGCTACGCATTGCTGTTGGCATCTGTCGTTTTCTTTTTTTGCTCTCCCCACACCGGTTTTCGGGCCTTGTTGCGCCATCCGTTGCTTCGCCGTGGCGTGGTCGTGGCAGTGTGCATGGTGGGATGCATGCCTGTTTCGCTTCGGGCAGCCGACCTCCCGCCCACTTTGTCCAAGGAAGTGGCAGAGGCGTTCAGTGAGCTGCATGTGTATTATAACGGACGTATTTGTCCGTTCCAGACCCTGGCACGCGATTTCACGATGAAACTGTGTGGAAGCCCCACCTACAAAGGGCTCACGCCCGAACAAGTGCTTACAGGATGGTTTTTCTACTACGATGATTGGAAAGAAGAGCCCTGCATCCGCATTGCGGGGAGCAGCGTTCGTCGCCGTTTGGGCTTGGCTGGCAAATATGCCCGTTTGTCCGATTTTATAGGCCGCGAAGGCTACAAGTTGAATGTTGCCGGAGACGGTGGCACGTCGGGTCGGGCTGCTGTGAAAAGTGTTCGGGAAGCCGATGAGAAGTTTCAGTTGGTAAGCATGGTCGCCACGGGAAATATGCTGAAGATATATCCCGTGCGCGGTGCTGAGGATGGTGATGTGCGCTGGTTGTCGATGGTCGACGACCGTCCCGAAGACATCGGGGCCGGCCAATGGCTGTTCATTCGGAAAAGCATGGGGCTGGTGGCCGAGCAGATTGCGCTGGGCGACGATCGTGCCGCTTGCGAACTGCTGGGCAAAATCCGCGCTTACCAGGAGAAAGAAGCCGGCGGTGTGCTCCCCTCACCTTTGCGCTTTCGCGCGGAGATGGTGTACAACAGCTTGAACTATAGCCGTCCTTTTGCCATCGTGTGCATTATTATCGGCCTTGGCGCTTTTGTCTTGTATGTCCGGCAGATGGTGCGCGAGGGGGCAGTTGCCGGGAAGCTGCCAGACCGCATTTTCTCGGCCGGTCTGTGGCTGATTGTTGCTTATTTGGTGGCAGTCATCGGGCTTCGTGGCTACGTGAGCCATCACATACCGTTGTCAAACGGTTACGAGACGATGCAATTCATGGCTGCCTGCACGGTGGCCGTCACGCTCCTCTTGCGCCGGAAGTATCCCTTGTTTATGGCTTTCGGTTATCTTATGTGCGGCCTTTCCTTGCTGGTTGCCATGATGGGCGAGTCCAATCCGCCCATCACTCGTCTGATGCCGGTTTTGGCATCTCCGTTGTTGAGTGTCCATGTCGTGACCATCATGCTGGCCTATTCGCTGTTGGCTTTCATGATGTTGGGCGGGGTGACGGCCGTAATCTTGCGTTGTGTTTGCGGGGAACATGCCGTTCAGGTGGAGCGGTTGTATGTCCTCGGCCGCCTGTTGGCCTATCCCGCTGTGGCCTGTCTTGCGGTCGGCATTTTCATCGGTGCTGTGTGGGCCAACGTTTCCTGGGGCAGATATTGGGGGTGGGACCCCAAAGAAGTCTGGGCGCTCATCACGTTGCTGGTGTATGCGGCCACGCTCCACACCGCGTCTTTACCGGCCCTGCGGCGGCCGATGTTTTTCCATTGGTTTTCCATTGTGGCTTTCCTGAGTGTGCTGATAACCTATTTCGGGGTTAATTTCCTGATGGGGGGCATGCACAGCTATGCTTAGTTGCATTATAATAAGGAAAGAGACTGTGACACGCACACGATGGCGCGTCACAGTCTCTTTTAAACGATGGCATTGCAAAGCAAGGGTGCTCTTATTTCAGTTTGGCAATGCTGTCTTTCAGCTTGGCAATCTTGCTTTCGGCGTCGGCCTGTTTCTTGCGTTCCATTTCGACCACTTTTTCCGGAGCATGGTTGACGAATTTCTCGTTGCCCAGCTTCTTCAAGACGCTTTGGAGGAATCCTTCCAGATGGTCCAATTCTGCTTGCAGCTTTTTCAGTTCTTCTTCCGTGTCAATCAAGCCGAATAGCGGAATGAAATATTCCGTCGTGCCGACAAGGAAGGAGGCGGCGTTTTCAGGCTTCTCCGAGGGAGTCCCCACTTCGGAGATGTTGGCCAGCTTCATCACGGCCGCTTTGTAGGAGACGATGGTGCCGTCGTTGCCCATGACAAGCAATTCGAGCGCCTGTTTGGGCGAAATGTTTCGCTGGGCGCGGATGTTGCGTATGTTTGTCACCACATCTTTCATGCGTTCCATGCAAGCAATTTCCGTTCCGGCTTCTTCCACGTTTTCTCCTTCATGCTTGTTAAGCTGGGCCACCATGATGCTTTCGCCCGGCTTGCGGTCGGCCATGTGTTGCCAAAGCTCTTCGGTGATGAACGGCATGAAGGGGTGGAGCATCTCGAGCAGTTCTTCAAAGAAGGCCAGCGTGCGCTCGTAGGTCTGCCTGTCGATGGGCTGCCCGTAGGCCGGTTTTACGAGTTCCAGATACCAGCTGGAGAACTCGTCCCAGAAGAGGCGGTAGACTGCCATCAACGCTTCGCTCAGGCGGTATTTGCCGAAGAGGTCGTTCAGTTCGTCGTTGGCTTTCACCAGTTGGGCCTCAAACCAGCGTGTGGCTGTGGCTGCATATTCAGGCTGTTCGGTCTCGGCCACCTGCCAGCCTTTCACGAGGCGGAAGGCGTTCCAAATCTTGTTGCAGAAGTTGCGCCCCTGCTCGCACAATGCCTCGTCGAAGAGGATGTCGTTTCCTGCCGGGGCAGCGAGCATCATGCCCATGCGTACGCCGTCGGCCCCATATTGGGCGATGAGTTCCAGCGGGTCGGGCGAGTTGCCAAGCGATTTGGACATCTTGCGCCCCAGCTTGTCGCGCACGATGCCGGTGAAGTAGACATTGCGGAAAGGCATCTTGCCTTCATATTCGTAGCCGGCCATAATCATGCGGGCCACCCAGAAGAAGATGATGTCCGGGCCTGTCACGAGGTCGGAAGTGGGGTAGTAGTAGTTGATTTCCTCGTTGCCCGGATGGTTGATGCCGTCGAACAGCGAGATGGGCCACAGCCAGGAGGAGAACCACGTGTCGAGGCAGTCTTCGTCCTGACGCAAGTCGGCTATGGTCAGTGCATCGTTGCCCGTTTTTGCTTTGGCCAGTGCCAAGGCAGCCTCATCGTTCTCGGCCACTACGTAGCCACCTTCCGGCAGGAAGTAGGCCGGGATGCGGTGTCCCCACCAGAGCTGGCGGCTGATGCACCAGTCCTTGATGTTCTCCATCCAATATTTATAGGTGTTCTTATACTTGGCGGGATAGAACTTGATGTCGTCGTTCATGACAGCTTCGAGGGCGGGCTTGGCCAGATGCTCCATCTTCAGGAACCATTGCATGGACAGTTTCGGCTCGATGGGCACGTTGGTGCGCTCCGAGAAGCCCACCTTATTTGTGTATGCTTCGACCTTTTCCAGCAGTCCGGCGGCTTCGAGGTCTTTCTCGATTTGCTTGCGCACGTCGAAGCGGTCCATGCCGACATACATGCCGGCAGCTTCGCTGATGGTTCCGTTGTCGTTGAAGATGTCGATGCTCGGCAGGTTGTATTTCTCGCCCAGCATGTAGTCGTTCACGTCGTGGGCCGGGGTCACTTTCAGACATCCCGTACCAAACTCGATGTCTACATAATCGTCCTCGATGACGGGGATGACGCGGTTCACCAGCGGGACGATGACTTTCTTTCCCTTCAGCCACGCGTTTTTCGGGTCGTTGGGGTTGATACACATGGCCGTGTCGCCCATGATGGTTTCGGGGCGGGTGGTGGCCACAATGGCGTACGTAGCCCCCTCAACTCCCCCCGAGGGGGAGCTTTTTTGCAAGGCGTTTTGGATGGTGGCCAGTGTTCGTTCTGCGTCATTCAAGACTTGTTCGTTGGTGAAGCGGATGACTTCGTAGCCAAGTTCTTTCAAGATTTGTTCGCGAAGGTCGTCGGCTTCTTTCTGTTTCTCATTGTTGTGATAGTTCCCATCAACTTCAATGACCAGTTGCTTTTGAAGGCAGATGAAGTCTACGATGAAGTCGCCAATGACATGTTGGCGGCGGAACTTGTCGCCCAATTTCTTTCCGCGCAACATTTCCCACAAAGCGTTTTCTGCTTCTGTCGGGTGTTGGCGCATTTCGTGTGCATGTTCTTTCAGCAATCCGTAGCTCATGGGGCAAGCCGTCCGGTAACGGTCCAACACGGCTTGAAGCTCCCCCTCGGGGGGAGTTGAGGGGGCTATGTAGTACTTCAAGTAATACAGCTTGCTGTGCTCTTCCTTATAGATAACCTCCTCGTCGGAGAGTGCCGTGAGGGCCTTCGGGTCCCAGTTTACCATGCGCACGCCGCGGTAGATGAGGCCTTTGTTGTAGAGGTCGACAAATACCCGGATGACGCTGCGGCTGCGCTCTTCGTCCATCGTGAAGGCCGTGCGGTCCCAGTCGCACGACGCGCCCAGCTTGCGGAGCTGCTTCAGGATGATGCCCCCGTGCTCCTCCGTCCAGGCCCAGGCATGTTTCAGGAACTCGTCGCGGGTGAGGTCGGTCTTCTTGATGCCTTCCTGCGCCAGCTTGTTCACCACCTTGGCCTCGGTGGCTATGGAGGCATGGTCCGTGCCCGGCACCCAGCAGGCGTTTTTGCCCATCATGCGTGCGCGGCGCACCAGAATATCTTGAATGGTATTGTTAAGCATGTGTCCCATGTGGAGCACACCGGTGACGTTAGGCGGCGGGATGACGACGGTGTACGGTTCACGTCCGTCGGGTTTCGAACTGAAAAGTTTGTTGTCCAGCCAATACTGGTACCATTTCCCTTCCACGTCAGCGGGATTGTACTTACTTGCTAATTCCATCTTTGTTAATCTCGTGTTTTTTTAATTGTTTGTCGTTAATGGCTGCAAAAGTAGCAAAAAAGGGCGTATCGTCTTTATTGTTAGGAAGAAAATCGTCGGTCGGCCGCAAAAAAAGTGTGTGGCGGATTCCCTTCTGCAAATTTCAGCTCTTTTTACCGCTTCCGGGCGGGCTGGTTTCCGTGCGGGAGCGGCTTCCTTTCCGTCCGACCACGGAAAGGATTCGGCAGACGGACGGCTTCCTTTCCGTGGTCGCGCCGGATTAAGGGTAATCTTTTGGTAGCTTACTTTACTTGTTTTCAGGAATTTATAATTCTGCGCGCATGCAGGTGGCCTTCAGGGACTTTGTCTTAAAAATTCGTTGGCTTTCCGTCGGGCGTTGATGGTGAAGGCATTGTTTACCTTGACGGGCTGGGTGGCCATCCGGCGGGCCATGTCGACGGCCCGTGCCGTGTCTTGGAGTGCCCGGGGCAGTCTCCAAAGCTTGTAGGCCGGCATCATGCGGGTGGGCACCATGTGGCGTGCGGTCTCGTAGGCCGATTCGGCTTCTTGGGGCAGGCCGGTGCGCCGGAAGTAGTCGCCCAGCAGGCAGTAAGACTCCGCCGTGGGGATGATGTCTCTGAGGATGTCCCGGTCTGTGGGGTTGTCGGAATGCCGTGCCAGCCGGAAAAGGTATGTCGCGTTGAACGTCACGTTGTTTTTCAGTCGTTCGTAGTGTTTTTCTGCAAAATGCAGGGCGGGGGCGTTGGGCCGGCCGTGGAGAGACGACAGGCAGGATGAGGCCCGGTGGTAGAAATGCCCGAGGCGGAAGCAGCCCAGACCGGCGATGCCCCATAGGAACAGCAGCGCGGCGGCTGGCATTTTTCCGTGCGGCAAGCTGGCTGCCGGAGGCGTGTCGAGACATCCCAGCAGGCAGGCCGCGGCGAGCAGCAGGGGAAAGACGTCGGCAGGATAGGAAAACTGCGCGAACAGCAGCCAGGCCGCTATGGCCGGGAGCGCGACGGCGCGAGGGTTGCCGTCCGCACTTTTCCGCCAGGCGACAATGAAGACGGCGCATGCGAGCACAAGTCCTGCCGCTCCGGTCTCTGCGGCGGCGTGCAACGCTTCGTTGTAGGGGTAGCCCGTGTTGTCTGCCACCATCTGTTCGGGCGCGGAAGGATGTGCCTCGAAGTAGCGGGCCTGCCGGGGCATGTATTCCCATTGGAACGAGCCGATGCCGTGTCCCGACAAAGGAGCTTCGGCAAACAAGCCTGCCGACGTGCGCCAGATGAAAAGACGTGCTTGGGCCGACGCGGGCCTGTACAGGTAGAGCGCGCAGAGAAGGGCTGCC
>ERZ779889.1305-NODE-1305-length-25453-cov-8.468541_pt1 | contig 25453 bp, 14 predicted proteins | sample MGYA00511030_ERZ779889 | MGnify/ENA primary metagenome ERZ779889 (study PRJEB29588, sample SAMEA2160616) | human gut metagenome | biome: human gut; feature: human-associated habitat; material: faeces | place: Denmark | collected 2008/2010 ...
CCTATCACTATTGGCAAAAGAAATACTCTGCCGAGAAAGACAGTATCAAACAAGAACGTAAGCATTCTCATATCTTCTGACTCTTGGCCATAGCTTGTAGGCATATATTCCAGTGCTTTACCAAGTGCGTCATCCGGTGTGCACTGGTACTGGACGCTTTCCATCCATGCCTCCATGGCATCAATGACCGGAAGTGCCTTTTCTATTCTTTGGACACGGATTTCCTCCTCAGAAGCTCCTCTGCTTCTGAGGTTCTCTTCCAGCATATAAAGTGTGGCGATGTATTCAAGTGCATTGGCTGCTTGCACGGGGTGACTTTTCTGTGCTTCGATGAACTTTCTTCTGATGTGTGCCATGCAGGTCAGAAGTACTATCCCGGTCACCGATTCAAAATAGTCATACACCTTATATCCGTCTGTCTGAACGGCTCCCCTGAAGTGCCTCAGCTGCGCTCTGAGGATTTCGCCCGCACGACTTCCTTTATGGTAGTAAAAGTAGGTTCCGTGACTTTGCGCACGTGCATCCCTGAACTGCCATGCGTAGCCGTGACGGCAACTCTGTCCCGGACGGTCGGCTATGCGCCATGGCACTTCATCCACCTGAAGATAATCACTTTGAAGAATATCATCAATATGAGTCTCGTAAAGAGGGTAAAGCTTGTCTGCCGTTTTGTGTACCCGGTCATTGAGCGTGGAGGTGGAGAGTTTCACTCCTGAATCAGCATACATCTTCACCTGACGATATTCAGGAATATGATAAACGAACTTGTCAACGAGTAACCCTGCAAGGAAATCTGCCGCTACATGACCTCCACCAAGTACAGCAACCGGAGCCTGCAGTATGACAGGCGAAGGAAGATCCTTCTGCCCTTTCCTTCTAAGTATCGGCCGTTCAATACACTCCACCCACACACGGGCAGGAGTACGGTGAAGAATACGCTCCACGTCCTTTCCTATAATGTCATATTCATCAAGATTCACGTTGCTGGGGTATTCTGTATGCCATTCTTCAGGTACACCCATATACAGATAGCGCTCAGGTACACCCTGGTTTCTTTTTCCCGGCAGTACGGCGTTTTTCAGCCTCTTTCCTGATTTCCTCTACGGTTTCGGCAATGGCGCTTGCTTTGGAAGCGGCAGCCTCATTGAAGAGCCCGTCAAACAGGGTCGGCCCCTGCACGTCTTTCTTGTCACGCTTGCCTCCCCAAAGCAGACGTTCAAGGTAAGCGACACGTTCAGTCAAACGCTGGACTTTGACCTGTAAATCTTCATGTGTTGGCTGTCCTTTCATGCGGTAAAGATACTAATATTCAACGGGATAACCAACTTTTCGTGCAGGTATTTTCAGAATGAGAAGACGGTTTTGCATTATCGTTTGAAAAGGAAGAAGAAGCTGTTTGAAATCTTTTGCGTCGAGCGGCATGAGGAGAGATGCCTTCCATAAGAAGGACAAGTTCGTCCCAGCGTATGGAACGGAAACCGATTCCTTGACGGAGGAATATTTTTGGATGGAAACGACCCTTGGACAGACGCTTATAATATAAGGTATATCCACCCCGCTCCCAATGAAGAAGTTTAAGAACGGTACGGCTACGGTTAGAGAATACATAAACATCACCATTCAGCGGATCCAGCTGGCAGGAACGCACTGCACCACAAAGGCTATCAACACCCTTGCGCAAGTCTATGGGATTGTAGCTCATTACAAAGCGGTTGTTTTCATTCAAGTTGAACATGGCTTTTTTGAAAACAAAGGTCGAAACTTTCCTGAATTAAAAAAAACACGGCGGATTTCGGATGGTTACGAATAATCAGGGAAAAAGAATGCTTTCAAAAATAGAGGCTGCCTCAAAACAGAATTGAGACAGCCCCTTATACTTTACAGCCGGAAACAGCTATCAATACTTCAGGTCAATCATCTTATAGCGCTCGCCGGTAGACTTCACCAGTTCGTTCAGGAATTCTTGCGGATATCCGGGACGGTCAAGCGGAGCCGTATTGCCCGTTTCGGGACGTGCCAGCTTGCCATTCTTTACTCGTTTCACTACCCCGTCGTTATAGCGCACAATGAGGAACTCGCCCAACTTCTTCCATGCATCTACCGCCGCCTGGGCACTCATGCCTGTGTAATTGGTGAGGAACTCTTTCGCCTTCTGCGGATTCTCGGCATAAAGTTTCATGGCGGTGCTTTCGATTCCGGACTGCGCATCGGCATACATATCTTCCAATGCATTCTGAACGGTACGCATATCCTCTACCATCAGGCTATAACGCGGACGAATCATATCTGCCACCCAATTGTAAATCCAGAACGCCGAATTCCATGAGAACGTGACACAATCGCCTTCTCCTTCGGCATACGAAGCCGGCACCTTATCGGTATTGCAATATACCGGAGTGAAAACCGTCATGTTGGCATCGTCCAATCCGAACCACAGGACACCACCGATAGCATCGGGCATCGTGGAACGCATCTGGGAAACAAACGTAAAGGCACTTTGCTGGGTCGAGATGGGACGCTCGTTGAAATATTCCTGCCCGTCTACCTTAAATGTCAACGGAGACAAGCGATAAGGCATCTGAAAGGCTCCGGCACCCATATCGCTCGTAATATCGAGGGGAGTGCCTTCGTAATGGTCGCGCATCGCCTGCTGGATGTCGCGCACCGACACCTTGCGGTCGGGCTTCACGTAAAGCGGCATCGGCTCCTTGCTTTTGCCTTGGATATAAGGAAGGTATGCATCGCCTGTGGTCTTGCTGAACATATTATAGAAACTCCACACGCGGGCTTCGCACGCACGCAAGCCACTGAAATCCAGCGGACAATAAGCATCGGCAAAGCTGAAATCCTTGTTCATCCCATTGAAATAGCCTTTCTCACGGGCGAAGGAAATCACATCGGGCGAATACAGGCAATTGTCCTTGTCGTTCAGGTCGAACTTATGGATGCGGCTTTGGTTGGCATGTGCCGCGATGCAATCATCGGGAACGCGTACCGCTACCCATACGGCACCTTTTACGCCCGGACCTTTGCCTATCATCTCCATAATCCATACCTCGTTCGGGTCGGCGATAGAAAACGATTCTCCGCTACTGTAATATCCGTATTCCTTTACCAAGTCGGTCATCACCTTAATGGCTTCCTTTGCCGTGCGAGAGCGCTGGAGCGCCACATAAATCAGGCTTCCATAGTCCATGATTCCGGTAGTATCTACCAGTTCAGGGCGTCCGCCAAAGGTGGTCTCCCCTATCGTCACCTGAAATTCGTTCATATTTCCGATGACATTATAGGTCTGCTTCGCCTCCTTTATCTGCCCCAGGTACTTACCGGTATCCCATTCGTAAATCGGGCGCATGGCTCCCGATTCGTGCGTCATCGCCGGATAATGGCACAAGAATCCGAACATGCCGTACGAATCCGCCGAATAGGAAACGATTACAGACCCGTCGGCAGAGGCTTTTTTTCCGACAATCAGGTTGGTACAAGCCCAACCGTTCATCACACACATTGCCAATAGCATGGCAATCCATCCAAGTTTTTTTCTCATTGTTATTCGTGTTTTTTATTTTGATAATTTATAATTGTTCTGAAACGCAGATACCCGCAGATTGACGCGGATTTAAATGCATCGCCCGATGCACCTATATGCATCAGCCGACGGACGTATATGCATCGGCTCGCGCACCTATATTCAGAATTCATATTCCTCTCGTGCCTCGTTCCCGCATCCGTCTTTCACAACGACTTCCAGCCGGTGAGCCACGCCTTTCTTTATCCGCTCAGGGTCTTGAATGACCAAGACGCCCTTCTTCAGCCCGAACAATACAAACTCTCCGTCGACATAAACCTTATACGAAGCAATCCCAGTCTGCGCATCGCTCACCCGGAAACGTATGTTGCGGTTCGTACGCCAAGTGCTCCTTCCCAAGGGAGTGATGCGGGGAGCGACCGTATCTGTCTGTACCGAAAATGTACCGAGCGTACGGACGGTTGCCTTTACCCAACCGTTGGCGTATGTTCCTCCCACCGATGCTTTCCACTTGCCCACCCGTTGCTCGATGTAATATTTCGTGGTGTCTGCTACGGGCAAACGGCGCACGCCTATTTCCAACGGGCAAAAGCCATGCAAAGGTGCAGGTCCCGCATCAAGTACATAGTCGAACGAGATTTTCCCGCTATCACTCACCACACGGGTGTCCAGTTCGGTATCTTCATACACCATGGCTTTCGGAACAATCAGGTTCATGCCCGGTTCCTGTACGACATTGGTCTGGTTCCAATGCAACACCCGCTTGGTCTGAGACTCGTAAGCAGGGATATCCTGCCGCTTTCCCGATACCGTGAAGCGGTATGAACGCTTGTTCCCGAAATTATCCTCCAGCACATACCGGAAATGATAATCACGCTCCTCGTCTATCGTCACGATGCCCCTTGCGTCGTCCGTTTCCAATAAACGCAAGCTATTGCCGGGAGCCTTATACGAACGCATGACGAGCCGGCGGGTTTTCGCGTACTCCCCATAATCGATAAAGCTGTTTATCATCCGGTTCTCATTTGCCGAAACTTCATCGGTGACGCTCCGGAAAACCTGTACCGAATCGACATAAAGCGTCACCGAATGCACGCCATAGAAATTGGAAGTTCCGCTCATATAATCCTTAGCGGCAATGCCCGTATAGATTTCTCCCCATGCCGTAAAGCGTTGCTTCAGGTTTCCAGCCCCTACCAGCTTGCGCCGGGAACTTCCATCTACCACTCCCCTGCCTTTTACAGGATAAATCCCTATCAGGCTTGCCACGGGCGGACGGTCATCCTTCAGGTATTTCCGGAAATAAGGCATGGGGTCGACATAATCCCCGTTATCGTTCCGGCGCAACTCCAAGTGCAGGTGCGGCCCCGCCGATGCTCCTTCGTTCCCGCTCAAAGCGATAATCTCTCCCTTCCCTACGGGAAGCATGTCCGGCCCGATACGGATGTCGCATACGAATGTCTCGTGTTCGTACTGATACTTGCGGACATATTCCTGAATCTTCGGAGCGAACGAAACCACATGTCCGTATACCGAAGTGAATCCGTTGGGATGGGTCACAAACAAAGCTTGCCCATATCCGCCATGCAGCACCATGACGCGCGACACATAGCCTTCCGCTACACTGTAAATCGGTTTTCCCGTCACGCCTCCGGTCTTGATGTCCAAACCGTTATGGAAATGATTGGGACGCAATTCACCAAAGTTCGCACTCAGCAAAAGCGGGAAATCGAAAGGCGAACGGAAGTCCGGCTCCATTTTTCCTTGTGCATGAGCGAAAAGCACCGCTCCCCATACCAGTGCCAATAGTATTTGTCTCTTCATTCAAACCTCTTTTTTAATGCTTTTTGAAAATTCGGAGCAAATATACAATTTCCTGACAAAAAACACGGCATAGAATTTGTAAAGTATTTAACTTTTTCGTACATTTGGGAACTTTCGGGTAAAAGCGAGAGACAAACCGGAAACCTTTCCTAATACGAAGATTCTTTTTACATTTTTACTTGTTTTCAATAGGATTACATATAATTATCGCAAATAGAAGAGGAAAGGGAAACGGACATGAACTGTTCCTCTTCTGAACGGGTTCTGATGCCTGTGACAGATGATTTATGCGCATGGATGCCACAAGCGGAAACCACATTCCGCTTATGGCAAACAAGCGGGCTTCCCTTATCCGTTATTACTTGAGTTTATCACGAATAATTCTTTTTCAATAGGTTTATTGGATTTAATCACCTACCTTTGCACCCGCAAAGAAAAAATAACCATTAAAATTCATTGTGTATATGTTCGAAAAAGGAAATAGAGGAAATACCCTGCACGGTATCTTGCTTATCGCCCTCTTCTCATTCGCGGCTTTCTATATCGCCGAAATCCCCTTCGTCAGAAGTCTCTCGTTCAGCCCGCTTATCGTGGGCATCATATTAGGCATGCTGTATGCCAACAGCTTACGGAACCGGTTGCCAGAGACATGGGTACCGGGCATCAAGTTCTGCACCAAGCAAATCCTGCGTGCCGGCATCGTGCTTTACGGTTTTCGTCTGACCCTTACGCAAGTAGTAGCGGTAGGGCTTCCCGCCATCCTCATTGATACCCTCATCGTGGCTGGCACCATCGGACTGGGCGTATGGCTGGGACGTGCCTTGAAAATGGACAAGGACACTTCGCTCATGACCGCTACGGGAAGTGCCATTTGCGGTGCGGCAGCAGTATTGGGAGCCGAACCGGTGGTGAAATGCGAAGGGCATAAAACCGCCATTGCAGTATCTACGGTCGTTATCTTCGGTACCATTTCCATGTTCTTATACCCGATTATGTACCGCGCCGGATTACTGGACGCATTAGGGAACATCGGTACGGCTATCTATACCGGAAGCACACTTCACGAAGTAGCACACGTAGCCGGAGCCGGCAATGCCATGGACCCGACCGATGCCTTGGGCATAGCCGGTACAGCCACCATTACCAAGATGATTCGCGTCATGATGCTTGCCCCGGTATTGGTTATCATGAGTTTCGCACTTGCCAAACGCAAGTCGGCTGAAACCGGAAGCACCTCGGGTAAAAGCAAAATCACCATCCCCTGGTTTGCCTTCGGATTTATCGGCATCATCTGCCTCAACTCTTTCCTACAATATATATTAGGTGTAGAGAGTGTAAAGGAAATCCCGCTGAACGGCGCCATCGAATACATCGATACCTTTATGCTGACCATGGCGATGACAGCACTGGGCACAGATACCAGCATCGAGAAGTTCAAGCAAGCGGGCGCCAAACCGTTCCTTCTTGCCGGATTATTATATGTATGGCTGGTGGGAGGCGGATACCTGCTCACGAAATGGCTGGTTCCGGCATTGATGTAAGGAAATAATTCAAACTCCGCGTTTTTGCGTCTCTTCGTTGAAATTACCACAATAAACACAGCATATTTAAAGAATTATTCGTAGTTTTGCAGCAGTTTGTTACAATATGAAACAATTTAATTACTGAAAAACTATGATAACATTTGTATTGAGCCTGATAGCCCTCGTAGCGGGCTATCTCATTTATGGGCGTATCGTAGAGCGTATATTTGCTCCCGATGACCGCCCTACCCCTGCGGTCAGCATGGCGGACGGGGTCGATTACGTGGTACTTCCCGGATGGAAGATTTTTATGATTCAATTCCTGAACATTGCCGGAACAGGCCCTATCTTCGGTGCCATCATGGGAGCCAAGTTCGGTCCTTCCGCTTACCTGTGGATTGTATTAGGCTGCATCTTTGCCGGAGCCGTGCACGATTATTTAAGCGGCATGCTCTCCATGCGCCATGGCGGAGCCGGATTGCCCGAACTGGTAGGCGCTTATCTGGGCGGCCGCACCAAGAAAGTAATGCTGGTTTTCTCCGTATTCCTTTTATTAATGGTAGGTGCCGTATTTGTTTATAGCCCGGCTATCATTTTAGGAAAACTTTGCAGCGACTCGCTAACGTGGGTGTACATCTGGTGCCTCATCATTTTCGCCTATTACTTCCTTGCCACTATGCTGCCCATCGATAAGATTATCGGACGCATCTATCCGATTTTTGCCATAGCCATGCTGTTTATGGCAATCGCCTTAATGGGCGTGCTCTTTATCAAATGGCCTTCCCTACCCGAACTGACCGACGGGCTTACGAACATGAATCCGACTTCAGGAACCATATTCCCCTGCCTGTTCATCACCATTGCCTGCGGAGCCATCAGCGGTTTCCATGCCACCCAAAGCCCGCTTATGGCACGGTGCATCAAGAGTGAACGCCAAGGACGCCCCTTGTTCTATGGAGCCATGATAACCGAAGGGGTAGTTGCTCTGATATGGGCCACCGTATCGATGTACTTCTTTTATGGAGGTGCTGCCGGAGAGTTAGGCGTGCCGGCTACCCTGCAAGCGCCCGAAGTCGTTACCACCGTATCTCAAGGATGGCTGGGAGTATTCGGCGGCGCCCTGGCAATATTGGGAGTAGTAGCCGCCCCTATCACCAGCGGCGATACAGCCCTGCGCAGTGCCCGGCTTATCATTGCCGAATTCCTGCACTTGGAACAACACTCCATACGCAAACGCATCTACATTTGCATCCCCGTATTCGGTGTCACCTTAGCGCTATTATGGTATAACATTGCCGATGCAGACGGATTCAACGTGATATGGAATTATTTCGGATGGGCTAACCAAACATTAGCGGTATTCACGCTTTGGACAATAACCGTTTACCTGGTACGGAAGAAGAAAAATTATTGGATTACGCTTCTTCCTGCCATGTTCATGACGGCGGTCTGCCTTTCGTTCCTGCTCATTTCCAAGGATAGTTTCGGCTTGCCAACTATCGTAGGCTACATCTCGGCTATAGCCGCTTTCATCATATCGGGATTGCTTTTCGCCGTATGGAAAGCAAGATGTAAATAAATCCAAACGCAGAGAGGCAAAATCAATCTTCACATTTTGCGTCTCTGCGTTTCCTGAAAAACAGGCATCATATCTTCCGCTCTTACAGTTCATCGGGGCGAATGCCCAACGCCTGAAGAATAGCAAAGCCCAACATTTCGAAAGCAAATGCGCCTTGATAAGCCGGCGGATTCATACCAAACACGGTTACCCCGTCTTTGCCTTCTTCCACCTTATTTATATAAGAGCCCAACTGTTCTCCATACCCGTCCTCATCGGGCACTACGATAATCTTCCGCACCTCTTTCGATTCTCCCAGCAATTGGAACGACTCAAGAAACAAATCTTCACGCGAAGCAAATCCCGAAGGCTGGAAAGCATACAAGGAGAACTCGCCCAACTGGCTCTTGAAAGCCATGGCATGGAGTTCTTTTTCTAAATCGGAAGGAGTACAAAACGATAAATGCTTGTCTGCCCCATCGTAGACAAAAACGACTTGAACCTTATTGTCTCCTAAAGGTACCCCGGCATCCAATGCAAGGCATTCCAACAAAACAGCCAAGTCGGCTTTGGGCAAATCCCGCTTGATGAGCGGAGTAAAGTGCCGTACCAAATCAGTTCCGACACGCTCCAAATAAGTTGCGTCTATCAACATCACCACGGGTTCAAAAGGTATTTTCTTTTCCATATCAGCACAATCTAATCAGTTTCCGCGATAAAGATACGAAAACTTTACTGACAATTTGTACACACATCGGACAAATTTGCAGATTTATTTTATAACATACTGACTTTTAGTCAGATATATGTTCATTTTTCCAATTGGCAAACTATTTGAAGAAGATAGGATGTAATCATTGAAACAAGAAATCAAGAAAGGAGAATATATGAACTTTAACAACTTTACAATCAAATCGCAAGAAGCTGTGCAAGAAGCGGTCAATCTGGTACAAAGCCGCGGACAGCAAGCCATCGAGCCGGAACATTTGATGGCAGGGGTGCTGAAAGTGGGCGAAAATGTAACCAACTTCATTTTCCAGAAATTAGGCGTCAACGGTCAGCAAATCGCAACGGTACTCGACAGGCAAATAACCTCGTTGCCAAAGGTTTCGGGAGGAGAGCCCTACCTGAGCCGTGACGCGAACGAAGTGTTGCAGAAAGCCGTAGACTACTCAAAGGAACTGGGCGATGAATATGTTTCGCTGGAAGCCATGCTGCTGGCATTGCTCAACGCGAAAAGCACTGTATCGACCATGCTGAAAGACGCAGGCATGACCGACAAGGAACTGCGTGCCGCCATCAACGAACTTCGGCAAGGACAGAAAGTAACCTCGCAATCGAGTGAAGATACTTACCAGTCGCTGAACAAGTATGCCATCAACCTGATTGAAGCTGCCCGAAACGGAAAGCTCGACCCGGTCATCGGACGTGACGAAGAAATCCGTCGGGTGCTCCAGATATTGAGCCGGCGTACGAAGAATAACCCGATTCTGATAGGTGAGCCGGGTACGGGTAAGACTGCTATCGTAGAAGGACTTGCCCAACGTATCTTGCGTGGTGACGTGCCCGAGAACCTGAAGAACAAGCAACTCTACTCCCTGGATATGGGTGCGCTGATTGCAGGCGCCAAGTATAAAGGTGAGTTCGAGGAGCGTTTGAAATCGGTTATCAACGAAGTGAAGAAGTCGGAAGGCAACATCATCCTCTTCATCGATGAGATTCATACGCTGGTAGGCGCGGGTAAAGGAGAAGGTGCCATGGATGCCGCCAATATCCTGAAACCGGCATTGGCGCGTGGCGAATTGCGGAGCATCGGTGCCACTACCCTCGACGAATACCAGAAGTATTTCGAAAAGGATAAAGCCTTGGAGCGTCGGTTCCAGACCGTCATGGTAGACGAACCGGATACGGCAAGCTCTATCTCCATTCTGCGTGGCTTGAAGGAACGTTACGAGAACCACCACCAGGTGCGTATCAAAGACGAAGCCATCATTGCCGCCGTGGAATTGAGCAACCGTTACATCACCGACCGTTTCTTGCCCGACAAGGCAATCGACCTGATGGATGAAGCTGCAGCCAAGCTGCGGATGGAGCGTGACTCACTTCCCGAAGAACTGGACGAAATCGAGCGTCGGTTGAAACAGCTTGAAATCGAACGCGAAGCCATCAAGCGGGAGAAGGACGAAGCCAAACTCTCCCAGCTGAACAAGGAAATAGCCGAACTGAAGGAACAGGAAACTTCGTACAAAGCCAAATGGCAGAGCGAGAAGGAATTGGTGAACAAGATTCAGCAGAACAAAAAGGAAATCGAGCAACTGAAGTTCGAAGCCGACCGTGCCGAACGTGAAGGCGACTATGGTAAAGTAGCCGAAATCCGATACGGCAAATTGCAAGCACTGGAAAACGAAATCAAGAGCATACAGGAAGACCTGAAGAAAAAGCAGGGCGACAATGCGATGATTAAAGAAGAAGTGACCGCCGAGGATATCGCAGACGTAGTATCGCGCTGGACAGGCATACCGGTCAGCAAGATGCTGCAAAGCGAACGCGACAAGTTGCTTCACTTGGAAGACGAACTGCATAAACGTGTCATCGGTCAGGATGAAGCCATCGAAGCCGTAGCAGACGCCGTGCGCCGGAGCCGTGCAGGACTGCAAGACCCGAAACGGCCTATCGGTTCATTCATCTTCCTGGGTACTACCGGTGTAGGTAAGACCGAACTGGCGAAAGCGTTGGCAGAATACCTGTTCGATGATGAATCGCTGATGACCCGTATCGATATGAGCGAGTACCAAGAGAAACATACCGTTTCCCGACTGATTGGTGCGCCTCCGGGCTACGTAGGTTATGATGAAGGCGGACAACTGACCGAAGCCGTACGGCGGAAACCTTATTCGGTCGTACTGTTCGATGAAATCGAGAAAGCGCACCCTGATGTCTTCAATATCCTGCTTCAGGTATTGGACGACGGACGTCTGACGGACAATAAGGGACGTACGGTGAACTTCAAGAACACCATCATCATCATGACCTCCAACTTGGGAAGCTCATACATACAAAGTCAGTTTGAGAAGATTAACGACCAGAACCATGACCAGATTGTAGAAGACACCAAGAAAGAAGTGATGGAGATGCTGAAAAAGACCATCCGTCCGGAGTTCTTGAACCGTATCGACGAAATCATCATGTTCCAACCGTTGGATAAAGACCAAATCAAGCAGATTGTACGCCTGCAAATCAACGGCATACAGAAGATGCTTGCCGACAATGGCGTAACGCTGCAGATGACCGACGAAGCCGTCGAGTTCCTTGCTACGGCAGGATTCGACCCCGAATTCGGTGCACGTCCGGTCAAGCGTGCCATCCAGCGTTACCTGCTCAACGATTTGTCGAAGAAACTGCTGGCTCAGGAAGTCGACCGCACAAAACCGATTGTGGTAGAACGCAATGCCGACGGATTGAAGTTCCGCAACTGACCCTACGGCGGCACTTTCAGACGCACGGGAGACGCGCCGCACCCTTACGGCAACTGAAAAACGCCACAGAAGCATTGGAATCTTTCCCGCTTCGCACATTAACAACAGAGGCTGCCTCAAAGTCCGACTTGAGGCAGCCTCTGTTTTTTTTATTCTTCAACGAAGAAAAGCCTTTCAGAGCAGTTCGAACGAAACCGTACCGCGTATATCCGCAGACGATGCGCCGATATACACCTTGAATTTACCCGGTTCCGCTACCCATTCGTGACGCTTATCATCGAAGAATTTCAAGGCATCGGGAGTAACGGTGAAAGTCACTTCTTTTTCTTCACCCGGACGAAGAGCCACTTTTCGGAAGCCTTTCAGCTCCTTTACAGGACGAAGCACGGAGCACTTCTCGTCGCCGATGTAAAGCTGGACAATCTCCTTGCCGGCTACCGTTCCCGTATTCTTTACTTTTACCGAAACCGTAAGGCTTCCGTCTTGATTCATCGCCTTAGCCGAAACCGCCGGTTTGCCGTATTCGAAAGTCGTGTAGCTCATCCCATAGCCGAACGGGAACATCGGTTCAATTTTCTTGGTGTCATACCAGCGGTACCCCACAAGAATGTCTTCCTTATATACTTCGCGGATGCTGTCGCCCGGATAGCAAAGCGCATCGAAAGCGTGGGCTGGGCAGTCTTCCAGTTTCACAGGGTAAGAGAAAGGAAGTTTCCCACTGGGATTGACTTCGCCGCTCAGCACATCTGCCAACGCGTTTCCGGTAATCGTACCCAAATACCAAGTCTGCACCACAGACGGAACGTCATCGAGCCACGGCATCGCCACCGCATTCCCGCTTATCAAAACGACTACCATATTCTTGTTCACTCCGAGCAACGAACGAATCAGTTCATCTTGCCCGAAAGGCAAGTTATAGGTAATGCGGTCGCCCGCCTCGCAATCCTGCTGATGGTTTTTGTTCAGTCCGCCTACGTAAATGACCAAGTCGGCTTCCTTCGCCTTTGCCACGGCATCCTCACGCAACGAATCCATCACCGCCTGCGGAATCTCTTCCACATTGCCATACATCGGACGCCCTGCCTTATAACCTTGCGCATACGTCACATTGCCGTACTTTTTACGCAAACCGTCCAAGGGAGAAATGAAATCTTTGGGCTTCAGTTCCGAAGAGCCTCCTCCCTGCATCAGGTTGCGCACCGCATTGTCGCCTACCACAAGGATGTTTTCATACGTGCCGGGAACAGCCGGAAGCAAGCCTGCCTGTTTCTTCCCGTTTCCGTTCTTCAGGAGCACTGTCCCCTCGGTTGCCACTTCGTATGCCACCTGATAATGCGCCGGCGAAGCCATCGAGCCGAAAGACTTTTTGCGGTTCATCACCGTGCGGAAAATCAGACGGAGCACGCGCCCTGCCTTGTCATCGACCACCTCCATCGGAATCTTGCCTTCTTTTATCATCTTCAAATAAGCTTTACCCAAATAATAGTCATCATAACCGAACTCCGACTCCGAGGTCAATCCGTTGGTGTAAGAGCCCATTTCGAGGTCAAGCCCGTACATGGCGGCTTCGTACGTATCGTGTGCCGCTCCCCAGTCGGTCACCACACACCCGTCGAACTTCCATTCGCCTTTCAGAATGTCATTATTCAAAAGCTTGTGATGCGTGGCGTGCGTACCGCGTACTTTATTATAAGCTCCCATGATGCTCCATGCCCCGCCCCGCTCTACCGCCGTCTTGAATGCAGGCAGATAGATTTCGTACAAGGCACGGTCGCTCACCTCCACATCGATATGCCCGCGCCACAATTCCTGATTGTTGAGCGCGTAATGTTTCACGCAAGCCGCTACTCCGTTCTTCTGCAACTCCTGAATGTAAGGCACACACATCTCAGCGGCGAGATAAGGGTCTTCGCCCATGTATTCAAAGTTACGCCCGTTCAAAGGCGTGCGGTATATGTTTACGCCCGGTCCCAGCTGCACGTCCTTGCCACGATATAAGGCTTCTTCGCCCAATGCTTTTCCGTATTTGCCCGAAAGTTCAAGATTCCATGTAGCAGCAAGGCATGTCAATGCCGGAAAAGCCGTACAACTGTCGCTGGTCCATCCGGCATATCCCCAGTCGTTCCAATTGATTTCGGCACGTACCCCGTGAGGGCCGTCGGAATACCACAGTTCAGGAATGCCCAGACGCGGACATCCGGGCGAACTGAATTTTCCCTGCGCATAACTCAGGCGTGCCTTTTCCTCTACCGTCATCCGGCTCAAGGCATCCTGCACGCGCGCTTCTATCGGCTGGCTGTCATCCAAATACACCGGAAGCGTTTCCACCGTTTGCGCCATCGGTGCAGACAGGGATAACGCCACACCTGCACATATTGTCAATAATTGTTTTTTCATGGTTTTCTGTTTTATAATTTTATTCTGCTGTTATCGATACTTCGGCATCACACAAGCCATCGGAAACCGCCTTCAGGCGGGCACCTCCGGCATCTCCCGTGTTTTGCAACACCACGAGGCACTTGCCGTAAAAAGCCTTGCGCTTATTGTCCTTGAACCGCTCCATCGAAATGGGGCTTCCGTTATCCACTCCGGCTATAAAAGCATTGCCTTCTACCTGAAAACGGACCAAATTGTCGGCGTTCGGACACAGATTGCCATCCTTATCCAAAATCTCTACCGTTACGAAACTCAAGTCACGCCCATCGGCATACAAGTTGGAACGATCGGGAGTCAGGCGGATTTGGGCAGGAGTTCCGGCTGTACGGATTTCTTTCTCGCCTACTACCTTGCCTTCTTTACGTGCCACCACCTTCACGCTTCCCGGCTCGAACTTGACACGCCATGCCGCATGCAGGCAATCAGGAGTCTTCGCCTTCACGCCTTGCGACTTGCCGTTGACAAAAAGTTCCACCTCGTCGGCATTGTTGTAATAGCACCACATATCAATATCCTGTCCCGGCGTCCAGTTCCAGTGCGGGAAAAGATGGAGCACAGGCTTGTCCGACCACTCCGCCTGATAGAGGTAATAGGCATCCTTCGGAAATCCGGCAAGGTCGACGATGCCGAAATACGAGCTGCGTGCAGGCCATCCGTAAGGAGTAGGCTCGCCGATATAGTCGAATCCCGTCCACACATATTGCCCGCTGATGAAAGCATTGTCACGAATCAGCTTTATGGTTTCCTCATGCGTGTTTCCCCAAGGCACATGGCAATTGTCGTATGCCGAGCAAGCGAAAGTCGGGTCGTAATACGGCTTGTCCCAACGGTCGGGACAAACGGTAACCTTATCGCTCGGCATCCGGTAATACCCGCGTGTGGCAAGAGCCGAATTGCTTTCGGTAATTATAAAAGGCTTGTTGGGGAAATTCTTAGGTACATCGGGAATATTCGCGTTATGATAATTGTACCCGATAATGTCCATAGCTCCCGACTTGAACAAATGGTTTGCCGGATTCGGTTCATTGCATCCGGTCGTAATGGGACGTGTCGGGTCGAGTGCCTTTACAAACTCAGCCAGCCTCTTTGCCAGCAATGAATTGACACTCATCTCCCCTTCTTTTGCCAACATATCCGCCGAATGCCCAAAGTTCAGAATCAGGTTCGCTTCTTCCAAACTTAACGTATCGGCTTTGGCATCGCTCCACTGCTCCAACACTTCGTTGCCGATGCTCCAAATAAATATGGAGGGATGGTTGCGGTCGCGCAAGATGAAATCGCGCAAATCCCGTTCATACCACTCATCAAAATAGCGGGCATAGTCGTGCGAAGTCTTCTTCTTGCGCCACATGTCGAACGCCTCATCCATGACGATGAACCCCATCCGGTCGCACAAGTCGAGCAATTCGGGCGCAGGAGGATTGTGCGAACACCGGATGCCGTTGCATCCCATCTCTTTCAGGATTTCCAGCTGGCGTTCCATGGCACGCACATTGACCGCCGCTCCCAAGCATCCCAAATCGTGATGCATGCATACCCCGTTTATCTTCATCGGTCTTCCGTTAAGGATAAATCCCTTTTCGGCATCAAAAGAAAACGAACGGATACCTACAGGCGTTTCATAACGGTCGACCTGTTTCCCTTCTTGTACCACTTCGGTCAATAAGGTATATAAATAAGGTGTATCAATATCCCACCGTTGGGGATTCTCGACCTTTAGCTGTTGCGAGACCCCGGTTTCCTTCCCGGCTTCTACGAAACAGTCCGTTTCTCCACTTGCAACGATAAGCCCTTCCGCATTCAGCAAAGAAGAATGCACCTTCACCTGAGCAGGCATAGCTGATTCATTTGCCACACGGGTCTGAATATCCAAATCCGCCTGCGCATCACTCACCTCACTCACCGTAGCATACGTTCCCCATTCAGCCACATGCACCGCACCGGTCTTCACCAGCCATACATTCCGGTAAATGCCGCATCCCGAATACCAGCGTGAATTAGGCTGTTCGGAATTGTCCACACGCACGGCAAGCACATTCTTTTCGCCCCACTTGAGATGCGGGGTAAGGTCGTAACTGAAAGTAATGTATCCATACGGACGATGCCCCAAAGATACACCGTTAAGAAATACTTCCGAATTCATATAGACCCCATCGAACACGATACGGAACTTCTTATCCGCATCGGCTTTATCGGGAACGAAAGTCTTACGGTACCATCCGATGCCTCCGGGCAAAGCCCCTCCGCCTGTACCGGACGGATTATCCTGACTGAAGTCGCCCTCTATCGCCCAATCATGAGGCAAGTCGAGCGCACGCCACGCCGTATCAGCAAAACCGACTTCTTCCGCTTGCGGTTCGTCTCCTAACAGGAAACGCCAGCCGTCGTTGAAGTCTATCTTCTCGCGGACTTTTTCCGGAGATGCCGCACACGAAGCTAAAAGCAGGCAACATACTCCGCATAAAAGAGAAGCTAATTTCTTCACCATTTTATCTTAATTAATTATTGAAACGCAGATTCCTGCAGATTAACGCAGATATCATTATTATAGTAGAACAAAATTGTTTTGCGAAAGATTGACTATAATTAATCTGAGGAAATCCGCGCTAATCTGCGTTTCACACAATCATCACATTTATAATTTCACCGAAACTTCTTCACCCGTATAGTCCACCGTTACACCTTTGGCATTCAAGTCGAAAGGCTGTGCCTTATCGGGATTCACCTTTACCACGGTAAAGGTACGTTTCTCCAGCATACCGGGGAATGAACCCTCACGCTTGCCGATGGTTAAAGTCTTTTCTTCCTCATCGTATTCCATCGGAATCATGGCATACTTGCCCTGCTCGTAGTTGTAGTTCACACCTTCGTCTTCGTACAGCGTAAACTCTCCATCGGCACCTTGATATACATAAAGTACAATGCGATCTGCCGGTTTTTCATCGGTATATTGCATATCCTCACCGAACGGAACAATAGAACCGGCACGTACGTAAAGCGGTACACGCTCGTAAGGAGCTTTCACATCTGCCTTCACACCACCCTGCTGGAACTTGCCGGTATAGAAATCATACCAACCTTCCGCTTTCGGGAAATAAACCTCACGCGAACGGGCACCGTATTCATATACCGGAGATACCATAAAGGAAGGACCGAACATAAACTGGTCACCGATGTTATTTACATTCGTATCAGATGTGAAATCCATCACCAGCGGACGCATAATCGTATAATCCTTAAACCAGGTCATGCCTGCCAGAGAATAGATATACGGCATCAGGTTGTAGCGCAACTTCGTATAATAAACAATGGAATTATAAGCCGGATGCCCTTCTGGAGCAATTTCCCACGGCTCGCGCAACGGATACTGGCCGTGGGCACGGTACAGCGGACAGAACGCGCCGAACTGGAACCAACGCGTATTCAGCTCACGCCATTCCTTAGAGTCGGCATTCTCGGTCTTTGTCTCGTTCCATTGCTTCTGACCCGCCACGTAACGGTTTTCTACACAGAATCCGCCAATGTCCATCGTCCAATACGGAATGCCGCTCATGGCAAAGTTCAGTCCGGCTGATATCTGTGCCTTCATGTCTTCCCAACGGGTAGCGATGTCACCGCTCCACGTAGCGGTAGAATAACGCTGCAATCCGGCAAAGCCCGAACGGGTCAGCAAGAATACACGTTTATTGTTGTCTACCCCACGCTGGCCGTTATAGATAGCATCGGCATTCATCAAAGCGTAAGCATTGAAGTATTCAGCCGAGGAGCCTAATGCCGTAGGACCGCACAAATCCTTGCGGTATTGCAAATCAGTACAATCGCGCACGTTCGGCTCGCTGGCATCCATCCACCAGGCATCAATGCCCAACGGATAATAATGCTCGTACATCTGGTTCCAGAACAACTTGCGTGCATCGGCACTATAGGCATCATAGAATCCGTACGTATAACCCGGACCTACCCAGTCCTTCAAACTGTCCTTTACCGATTGCTGGTACATCCAGCCCTTCTCATCAAATTCCTTGAAATGTTCGGTTGTCGTATAGAATTTCGGCCATACGGAAATCATCATCCGTCCGTGCATGGCGTGAATAGAATCTACCATTGCTTTCGGATTGGGGAAACGTGCCTTGTCGAACTCATGGCTTCCCCAAGCGTTTTCGGGCCAGTGGTTCCAGTCAAGCACGATGTTGTCAATAGGAATCCGGCGGTCGCGGAACCCTTTCAAGGCACCCAGCATTTCGGCTTGCGTATTGTATTTCTCACGGCTTTGCCAATACCCCATCGCCCATTTCGGCATAATCGGCGACTTGCCCGTCAGCGTACGGTAGCCGCTGATGACCTCGTCCATATCGTCACCCGCGATAAAATAATAATCCAGTTGCTGCGTCATTTCGCTCCACCACGATTGCTTGCCCTGTTCTTTCGGGTCTACCGGACTGTATACACGAAGTCCGGAATAAGATACGGCTCCGTCAGGAATCCATTCCACTTTGAGCGGCACACGCTTTCCGGCTTCCAGATTGACCGAGAACTTATAGCTGTTCGGGTTCCACGCCGTACGCCAACGTTCAGGCACTACCAATTCATTATTGATATACACCTTTGTATAACCGGCATAGTACAAGATGAACTTGAATTCTCCGCTTTCCGACGGTTCGATAGAACCTTCATACGTCACCTTCGAACCATAAAAAGGAAAATCTTTAGGCAAGTTCACCACATGTCCCAAATCGCCTCTTACCAGATGCTCGAAATAGAGCGAATCCTCACGGCGCACCAAGGTCTCCGCACCTGAACCTTCTGCAGGCACGTATGTACCGGTAATGGCACCTTCTTTTCCATCCTTGTCATAAAGTTTGAACACTTCCCCCAATTGTGAATAATCATTGGGATTACCGAAACGGCAGAGCGAATAACTGTCAAGCAGCACACCGTAATTCTTGTTCGATACGATAAAAGGCACAGACACCTTCGTATTATATTGGAACAACTCCTCATTCTTACCTTTGTAGTTGAACTCGTCCGCCTGATGTTGTCCCAAACCATAGAACGCCTCATCATCGGGCGACTCGAACACCTGCCGAATGGTATATCCTTTGGTTCCTTCCACTTCAATCGGGGTAAAGGTCTTCCCTCCTCCTTTGTTCTCTTGCAGAATCAGGTTACCGTCTTCATCGGTAAACCATACTTCACCCGTAGACGCCAGCACCGAAGCACGCACCTCATCGGTAGATACCGTAATGGTATCGCCTTGTTGCGCCACCGTAAAGGGAGTCTGCTCCGTTTGAGGAACAACAACCAGAGTTTGCCGGTCGGCAAATTTCTTTTCAGGCGTTGCCGACACGTGGATAAGTTTTTCACCCATCACCTGAAAACGGACCAGACGCACATCTGTGTCACCTTTTTGCTGTACTTTTACGATTACACCATTGCCCGTCTCTTCATAAACGTTTCCGGAACATGCACCAAGCAATAATCCGGCGAGCAGGCAACAAGAAATGTTTTTCATTTTCACCATATACCCATGTTTAAAGTTAAACAATAAAATTCTTTGATTACAAAGATAATCATTGTTCTCTCAACAAATGATTTCAAATGTTTTATACAAGGAACGTATATCATCCATTCGGGCTTCATTTGTTTCCGTATGGGGTATCATTTGTTATTTACCCTCTTTTTCCTGATAGGCAGAAGGCAAAACGCCAAATTCCTCCTTAAAGTAACGGCTGAAATATTTAGGGTTGTTAAAACCTACTTCATAGGCAATTTCCGACACGTGCAGCTGGCTTTCACGCAACAACTGGGCTGCTCTTTTCAACCGGATAACCCGGATAAACTCAATGGGAGTCTTTCCGGTAATCTGCAACAATTTCTTATAAAGGTGCACACGGCTCATCCCCAGTTCACGGCTCAATTCCTCTACCGACAAATCGCTTCTCGAAATGTTTTCTTCCACATATTTCACTGCTTTCTCTATCAGCTTTTCATCCAAGGACGTAATGAGTATTTCGCTCGGAGCCGGGTCTATGGTTGATGTTTGTGCAGACCGATGATAGCGGCTCAATTCTATCAGTTTCCGGATGCGCAACACCAATACAGTCATGTTGAAAGGTTTGGTCACATAGTCGTCCGCTCCCGTCTCCAGTCCTTTCACTTTCGATTCCACCGCCTGACGCGCCGTCAGCAGGATAACCGGGATGTGTGCCGTACGCTTGTCTCCTTTTATCAGCCTGCACAGTTCGTTTCCATCCATACCGGGCATCATCACATCGCTGATGACCAAATCAGGCTGTAACTCCTGTATCTTAGACAAAGCCTCTTGCCCGTTCGAGGCAACCTCTACCCGGTATTGCAATTCCAGACTATGCCGCATAAACAAACGGAAATCCTCGTTGTCATCCACGACAAGCAAAAGCGGGAAATCCTTCCGGTCGGTTGACGCCATTACCGTCTCCTGCCCTTCATCCATAGGCACACATACCGGTTTAGGCAATTCTGCCTTTACGTCGACATGCCTTACCGGCAAGCACACCACAAATACTGCTCCCGTACCGATGTTATCAAAGACTTCCACCGTACCGTCATGCAGCCTGACAAAATCCCGCACCAGACTCAATCCGATGCCGCTTCCCGTCATTTCATCCTGCCCCTTATGCTCTGTCTGGTAAAAACGCTCGAAGATATGTTCCTTTTCACCGTCGGGGATGCCGATGCCTGTATCTGAAACCTTTATCTCGAATACGTTCGAATCGCCTTCCACATACTCCAGCATCACGGTGACACGTCCGCCCTCAGGAGTAAACTTAAAGGCATTGGAAAGCAGGTTCATCACCACCTTCCCTATCTTGTCGGCATCGAAAGCCATCGAAAACGCATCCACCCCCGAAAAGAAAGAAAACCGGATATGCTTCTTGTCTGCCATTGACAAAAACGAATTGCAGACCTCATGGATATACCCCACAATATCTCCTTCCGACAAAGACAGGTGATGTCCGCTCATCTCTCCTTTCCGGAAGTCCAGCAACTGGTTGACCAACATCAACAGACGCTGCGCATTTCGGTACATCAGCTGCAACACGGTGCGCTTCGATTCATCATCTGCCGTTTTCTTCAACAAATCTTCCAGCGGAGCAATAATCAAAGTCAATGGCGTACGCAATTCGTGGCTGATGTTGGTAAAGAAACGGAACTTCATCTGATTGATTTCCTCCTTCCGGGCTGCTTCTTGCTCTATCTGCTGCATGCGGAACTTTTCGCGTTCACGCTTCAAAGTCAAACGCCGCGCAAACAACAAGGCACTTACACCTATAATTATATAAAGCAGGTAAGCCCACCACGACAGCCAGAAAGGTGGATGCACAATCAATTTCAGTTGTGCCATCTCCTTGCTTTCATAGCCATCGCTATTGACCGCCTTCACTTTCAAGGTATAAACGCCATGATTCAGATTCGTAAATATAAGCCGGTAAGCACCTGCCGGAAGCGACAACCAGTCCTTACTGATTCCTTCCAATTTATACCGGAACAATGTTTTTTCCGGCAAGATGAAATTATCCGTAGCCAGTTCAATGGTAAAAATATTCTGCCTGTAGTCCAATTCCACCTTACGGACCTTGTTCAAGTCTTCGGGCAATATCAGATTGCCTTCATACGTTTTGCCTACCTCCACCTCCTTGTCAAACAAAGACAAGCCGGAGAACAAGACATTCGGCAGCTGTGTGTTGTAACTGATTTCACCCGGATTAAAAATATTCAAGCCATAAAGTCCTCCCGCCACAATCGTTCCGTTCCTTAAGGTCTTGATGGAACGCAAGTTGAAATCGCAGTTCTGAAGCCCGTCCGCATTATCATATACATGCGGTTCAAACGAATAGCCTTCTTCACCCTGATGCGACACTTTGATATGAACCATCCTCCGTGTCGATGATACCCACAGATTATGCCCATGGTCTTCAGCAATCCCCGAAATCATCTCCCCTTCCTCGCCTGTAATTTCGGGAAAGTCTCTCAAGACTTGAGATTTCGGGTCATACATTTTCAATCCTTCAAGAGTGGCAATCCATACCAGCCCCCGGCTGTCTCCAAAGACCTGGTTGACCCCAAAATCGTTTCGCTCTCCCGACATCGACGGAACCTTGTAAATCGTCCTGTCCTGCAAGTTCATGCATGCTACACCCACCGTACCAATGACCAGCGTATTGTCAGGCAAAAGGCAAAGCGAATTAATCAGGTTGTCGGGCAAGTCCGAATTGGCAGTCGTGTAGGTTTCCATTTTACCTGTTTGCGGATGAAAGCATTGCATCCCTGCATCCAGATACCCAATCCACAGATTACCTTCCCGGTCTTCCACCAAGTCCCAGACATTGTTACTCGACAAGCCATCCGCCATGGTATACCGGACTGTCTTTCCCTTATCCAGGCAATACAATCCGCCATTGAAAGTGCCAGCCCATAATTTCCCGTCACGTGCTTTCAGCAGAGCAACAATCGGATTCGAATCAATCCGCCGGGAACCATATTCCTCAAACTTGCGTGTCTTGACATTCCATAAAAGCAACCCGTCATCGTTAGTACCCAGCCACAGCCGATGCGCATCTTCCTGTTCGATGCACGTAATATCGCCCAAAGACTGGAAATGAAACTTGAAAATACTTTCTCCGTAATACGAAAGGCCTTTCTTGTAAGTACCTGCCCATACCAAACCGTTACGGTCGACATAAAGCTGATACACCGTATTATGGCACAAGCTACGTTCATCGTCTGCATGATTTGTCAGATTCACGACCTCTCCACTCTTTTTGTCGAACACGTCAATGCCCTTGTAATCCTTTGCCAGCCAAATGCGTCCGGCCTTATCCTGCGTCACCGCATGTACAAAGTCTGTCTGATGCCTCCACGGAGCCGCCCAGTCATCGCGCCAGCGTCCGGTTGTCACATCATATACCCACAGCCCCAACACGCTGTATATCCACACACAGTCATCAGCATCCGTAAAAAGCGAAAACTGAACGTATTTCCCCTTCGGAAGTTGAGCCGGTATATCATCTCTTTTCCACTTCAGGTCCAGTTCGTCACGCCCGATGCAGACCAGCAACCCATTATCATACAACAACAAAATCCCGTCACGGCACTCTCCCACCACACTGATACCCGATACAGGCAAGCCGTTTTCCCGCAATACAAAGACTTTCGGCTCTTCTCCTTGTTTATAGCGGTAACACCCCTCTCCGGCAACATACAGCCACGTATATCCTTTCTTGTCTACATAAACATACAACGGATTTTTAGCGTTGCTGCCCAATTGTTTCATAAATCCGCTCAAATCATTGATAAAAATCCCTTTATCTTTATCAAACAAAGCATATTCACGTTCTGTCTTTATCCAAAGCTTGCCTTCGGGACTCTCACAAATATTCGCTACCACATTATCGGGCAACGAATACGGGTCATTATTCAAATGCCGGAACACGCGGAAAGTATACCCGTCATAACGGTTCAACCCGTTCCGCGTACCGAACCACATAAATCCGTCCCGATCCTGATAAATAGAATAAACCGTATTGCTGGAAAGCCCGTCGGCTACTTCCAAATGCTTGAACATATAGCGGTGCGCATAACCAGAGATATATGCTAACAAGAGAATAATTGCTACTAGTATTCGTCTGTCCATCATAAAAAGATTAAAGGCTTTATACATTTCCGGCTACAAAAGAAACAAAAAAACGAGAAAAAAGCAAATGCCTCCTGCTTTTTCTATACGAGCCATGTCTTCACCCTTCGCCGGATATACCGAAGCAATCGTTAGGCTTTTCAGGCAATCACCCTCCTATACGCAGCCCATTTACGGGTTACTATTCAAGAACATGAAGGTTCATTTACCGTATATGCCCATAAGCATGAAAGGCAAAACAGCAAAAGACACAGGTTCTCAGACATTTTCTTCCTGCCACGAGAACAAACGGGGCAACCGGCGTGTTATATCTATAGAACCAATTAAAAACCAATAAGTAATGAAAAAATTAGCATTCTTGACAGTACTTGCCCTATTCGTGACAAGCTGCCACAACGATGACACTCCGGTAGCTCCCGAAAACCCGACATCCGACCTGATCAGTCCTGCCATGTACATGGGCATATCTACCCGTGACGGGAACAAACCTTTTACAGGAGTACTGAGCGTAGCTCCCTGCAACGAGAGCACATCCATTTATTATGGAAATTATGTAAACCAGAAACTGACACCTTTCCATGGATATTATTTCATCAAAGACGGTTCTGTTTATCCCAATGCAAACAACCAGGAAGTAAGCCTGCCTGCCGGTACATACGACATGGTTTATTGGGGCACACCCCAGTATACCGAACCCATTTACGCTTATCCGAATGTACGGGAACCCAACTACAGCATTGGTGAAGACTTTGCCCAACAAGACTTCAGCCTGCTTGCCATTTCCAATGACACGACCTATTATCCCACTTTCGACCTCGTGCATGCCCGCCGCCCGGTAAATGTCGGGACAGAAGACCTGGACGCAGACCTGCACCGGGTAGTGAGCGGACTGAAAGTAACCTTAAAAGGGAACAACGGAAATGCACTAAGCAATAGTATCACAAACGTAGAAGTACGCATAACACGTATTGCTGAAAAGTTGAACTTCTATTCAGCCCAACCCGAAGGCAAATCCTGCACAGTAGCTTTCCCGCTGGTCCGCTCCGATGACAATACAGAAATGAGCAACGGCACCGTGATGCTATTCCCTTCTTTCGGTACACCCGAACTCCAAGTCTTCATCACATTGACCAACGGAAAGGTCAAGACATTCAAACAAACACTGAATGCCCCACTGGAAGCCAATAACAAGTTGACACTTGCTATCAGCATCGGCAATATCTTGGAAGAAGAAGATTCGGGCAGCTTCACCGTTGACGAATGGAACGAATCAAACGAAGAAATCAATGTCCCTATCTTAGAATGAACGATATGAAGGAACCATTTGGTTTTGCATGTAAGTCATATCGTTTTTCCAGAAAGCATACTTTTATGTTCTCGATATCAAAACCGTACGGTTTTGAATTGGAAACCGTACGTTCTCGATATGGAAAC
>ERZ779889.1315-NODE-1315-length-25359-cov-3.479647_pt1 | contig 25359 bp, 19 predicted proteins | sample MGYA00511030_ERZ779889 | MGnify/ENA primary metagenome ERZ779889 (study PRJEB29588, sample SAMEA2160616) | human gut metagenome | biome: human gut; feature: human-associated habitat; material: faeces | place: Denmark | collected 2008/2010 ...
ATTTACAGTCTGCCCCCTTTGGCCACTCGGGAATTCCCCCATATGGAGCTGGTGATCGGAGTCGAACCAACAACCTGCTGATTACAAATCAGCTGCTCTGCCATTGAGCCACACCAGCGTGCGTTGTCCGCTCGTATCAAGCAACAAAGGAAGTATAGCATATATTCTCGTGTTTGTCAACTGCTTTTTCGGAAAAAGCAAAAAATATTTTTTTCAGAATCAAGGCGGGGGAGGGAAATAAGCCCGGTTGCGGCAGATCCTCAAAACTCCGCTTTCCGAATAATTTTCAAAAAAAACTATTGACAATTTATACTTATTGATATATAATATCATTAAATAAGGATTTTCGGTAAACTGGTGGGAATTATGGAAAAGCGAAACACAATTCAGCGCTCTCTGGTTTTGAATGCGGTAAACAAATTGCAATGCCATGCCACGGCAGACGAGGTCTATGACGAAATTGCGAAAGAGCATCCGAATATCAGCAAAGCGACGGTATACCGGAACCTGAAGCTGTTGTCGGATATGGGGGTCATCCGCAGAATGGAGGTTCCGGGCGGAGCGGATCGTTTCGATCATCGGTGTCAGGAGCATTGTCATGTAAGATGCGAGAAATGCGGTCGGGTTTTTGATGTGGATATGGAATATGTTTCCGGATTGGAACAGAAGATCGGCAATGCTCACGGATTTCAATTTACCGGTTACGACATCCTTTTTCGGGGTGTTTGTCCGGAGTGTCAGAAGGAGTCTGCCGGTCCCGGATAAAGCTTGTTTCATTGTCCATATGGGTCTATACCCTTTGGAATATATTATAAAAAATGAAAGGAAAAGAAATTATGAGAAGTATAACAACCTTGGATCTTCAGTATGGTATTTCCCTGCAATGAAATTCAGAAAACCGCATGGGAAGTGCTGAAAAACTTTGATCATGCCCTGATTCTTCGGGAGGATGATCCGCTGTTGCCCGCAATTCTGGGCGTTTATGAGGCGCAGGGAATCCGGAACGGAGCGCCGACGAACAAGATGAAGGGTCCGGCTTTCAAGACAGAATTGGCGACCGCTTATCCCGAATGCCGTTTGGTGGTGACGAAGGAGACGATGACGGTGGAAGGAATGATCAAAATTGTATACGATCTGCTGAAAGATAAGCTGAACATTGCGAAGCTTACCTTCACCAGCGGTGTCAATGCGGCTTCCCAGGAGTATCATCCTGAAAAGCAAATTGACCGCTGCCCCTTGTGCGGCATTGCTTTGAACGAGGACGGCGTCTGCCCGAAATGCGGATACAAGAAGAAATAACATAAGGAAGCCTCCAAAAATCCATAGAATGTCCGAACAGCGTCGCTCGCCGTCGGGCGCACTCTGAATTTTCAGAGGGTTTCAAAAAGCTTCATACAAGCGCAGAGGGCACGGTCTTCGGGCCGTTGTATTCTGCGCTTGCTTTTGCAGGGAAGCAGGAAGGATCTTTTGGAATTTTTGAGCGGTGTTTTGTGGCGTTTCACATCGTGAATAACGCTCCTGTGGTGCGATATTGTGAGGGTGCATCGCATATCGTTGGATGTTTTTGAGGTTTTCTCATACGATACTGCACCAAATTTGCACCAAGTTTACACCATTAAAAAGATATATCAACCTCTTCGTCATCAGCGATACACTCTATGGCTTGTTCCAACTTACTTTGCAGATATTTCATAGATTTATCTAACTCATAAATGCCAGCATTTATATTGAATCCTCTATCATATTCTAAAAAGTTTTCTAATGTGAATTTTGAAGCATCATAAGTTACTTGCGGATTGTGATACAGGCAAACTATTTCTTGCTTTATGCTTTCAGGAAAATTTGGAATTTTGGCAAGATGGAAATACGCTGGTGCAAAATGACCACCATTTCCTCCAACACCGTAGCAATCTATAAGCCCTTGCTCTCTCAAGTATGATAACACACACTTCACAAAAATCTTCGAAGAAACAGGCACTTCATAATCACAGACAATTCGTATTCCGTGATAATTGGTAGCAATGTTTCCATCTTCTTCGATAACGACAAATGATTTGCCTTTTCCATATCCTTCTCCGCCAAAGATGATGTCTCCAGCCTTGATAGTTTTCAAACATGTTGAGGTGCCAATATATGTGATTTTAGATACCGTTCCATATTTTGATATATTAGTTGGAATAATTAACTTATAAAATCCATCTACATATTCGTCACTATCAATTCTATTCTTTATAAAATTGTTTTCTAACGATGTGCCTCTCACTCCGTAATATCCCAAATCAGTTAGCGAAGCATACCCATGCTTATAATTTGTTATCAAAAACTCCTTTTCTTTAAATGCTTTTGAATACAAACTGGAGTCCATTCTGTCTAAACCCTCAATCTCTTTGATAGACGGCAAGGAGTAGTGAAATTCTTTTTCATCTTGATTATTCTCCAATTCCTCTTGAATAGCAGTCAAGATTTTTTCGTGTTTTTTTCTGATTTCAATTTCCTTGCCCACGATTGCTTCCATAAGCAGTTCAACATATTTGATTGTATCAGAACTGTTTTTGTTCGGCATAGGTATTAAGCACTCTAAAAATTTTGTTTTTCCATGCCTAATAGTTGACCCTCGTGGAACTAAAAAGTCTATTTGCTGTCTGAAAATATTATTTTTGATAAAAGCCAGCAAATAATACTTTTTGTCAATGACAGGCAGTTTATATATGCCGCCGCAAAGCATCGTATTAGAATAATCTCTATCCAGGATTGCAATTTCTCCAACATTACTATCCTTTGAAATTAACAAATCGCCTTTCTTTAAGTTTGAATTTATAAAACTCATAGGTGTAATGTTTTGGACGGACTCTTTGTTTATGTCCAAAAGGTAAGTTTCAGCTTGCAACGCCTTTGTCTTTATAAAAAAGTATTTTGACGCGTTGACATAAGCCTCACTTCCTACTTCGCTGCCTAAATCGCTTCGCTTTAAATCTCTGCTCAGAAAATCTCGAACAGTTACAATATTTTTGTTTTTGATACAAAAGGACTTGTATTGCGTTGCAGAAAGTGAAAAGTTTTTTGCACTTATATCGTTAAAAGTGGTATAAAGGGGAATATCAATATATTGTTTGCTCATATTTACTCCCCCCTTAAAACAATTTCTTCAATGTATCTTCTTGCATATTGCACCATTGCTTAAATTCAGCTACCGTTTCCGTAAATTCTTCGTCAAGTTTTGCCGTTCCATCAGGATTGATTTCTTTTTCAAAAGTCTGCGGATTCAGCTTGTACTGAGTTTCAAAACACTTAACCTTGTTCTTTGTCTTGACTTCGTATCCAACCTTTTTGATTTCTTTAGAAAACACCTGATAATTCTTTTCTTTTAATACCGCCAAATCATCTTTTGATGGTTTGTATGCGAAAATAATAGTAGGGGAAACACCAGCCTCGGCAAAAATATTGGGTGGTAAATCGATAATTGCCACAATTCTCATATTCTCACAAAGCCACTTTCTTGCTTCCTTGTGAGAATCAATAGATGCAATAGAATTAGAAAGCACTATCGCCATTCTTCCGTTTTCCTTAAGCACTCTTACAGCATTTTCAAGAAAAATAACGCCAAGGTCTATCTTCGTCTGGTTGTATCTATTCCATAGTTCATAGCACTCAGCTATTTCTTTTTCTTTACCCACAGGAATCCATGACCTCGCCTCGCCAAACGGAGGATTTGTCAGTACTATATCAAACTTTTTTAGATTATCACCATCAACTCTATTATCCCAGTTTCCATTATAATTGTGCTCTTGCTTTTCTGTTCTGGGAATAAGCTTTGTCAGTTTTCCCTTATCATTAAATTTCGTGTTAATTGAACCAAGACCATCGCTTTGAACTTCGATAGTTGCATTGCCATCACCATTAAGCAACATATTCAATGTTGCCAATTTGACCATATCTTCATCAATATCGAGACCATAGAAATTCTTGTCATCTAATTTGCCATCAGATTTTACATAAGAAACCGAGAGGAAATCCGCAATGCCAACAGTAGGGTCAATAATGCTTTCGTTGTGCTTTGGATTAACCATATCTACAATAAAGTCTATTATTTGTAGCGGTGTTACGAACTGAGCATTATCAGCCTTGCTGAACTGCGATGCAAATCTATAAAATACCAACTGATAAAGATTGTTTCGCTCAGAATTGGTGAAACTATAGTTCTGAAACTGCTTTACAATTTCAATTACAACCTTGATTTGGTTTTCATTTTTGCTATCAAAATGATTTTCATTCAAAATCTTCTGGTAGTCTGTTTTTGCGGCTTTTTTGATTTTATCGATTCTTGCAATAAATTCCTGTATTCCATCATCTGCGATAGTTTTGTAATTCTGCTCATCTGGATTGATATAATACTTCAAATTGGCTGTGTTATGTTTTTCATCATATATTTTTAACGCCAACAACTGAATGAGAATGTTATATCCTTTTTGATTAACCAGTCCACACTTGTCCATTGTATGTAAAATCTGATAGAGGGCATCATTTAGCTTCTTTGAATCAGTTTTAGAAATGATAGATAATTCAGCTATACTTCTGCCTGCATAGTCAATAATGTTTTTGGATGCCTTGTCGTAGTTTATCATTTCATCAAATGAGAGAAGATTGGCGTAACCATCTGGAACATCAAATATCGGCTCGGTTTTTCTTTTATTTTCGATATTAAACTCGTCGCTAAGACGCATATACGCTTTGCCGACATTTTTGAACAGATACAGTCGCCCCTCATCGTACAAGATACCGAATACTGTGTTCTTAGAGGACTCGTTCATATATGCTTTCAGTTGGCTGTTGAAAACACCCTTTACATCTTTGCTACCTTCTTTCTTAAATTCAATGCAGCAAATCAAGTGTTCTTTCAACCAATTCAAATCGTCCCACTTAGAATCATCTTTCTTGGTGTGTAACGCCTTATAATGAGAAAACCAATTCTTATCATCAAAAATCGCACCATCAAGCTTAATTCCTGCGGCGTTTTTGTTTCCTTTAGGAAATTGGACTTCTACCCCAATATAGTCTTTAGAGCATAAGCCAGATTCAACAAAGCAATTCAAAAATTGCCACTTATAATACTGCTCATTATATGAGCCATCTTTTTTGTATAATGATGTTTCCTGTTTGTCGTAGGTCAAGTGTACAGGCAGAAAACAATTAACCGCCAAAATATTCTGATGTTCATTATCATATTTTATCTTTAACTGCTCAAAATTAGCCATAATTACGCCCTCATTCTTTCTCTGAGACTATCAATCTCAGCTTGATTATTCGTAAGATAGTCCACAATATCCTTGGGTAGCTCATGCCGCCCATCAGCCGCCTTACTGTAAAAATCATTCTTCTCATCATCAGTTAGGCGTAAAAGCTCAACAATGCGGTCTTGCATATCAGGGGTGGGTGGCTTTACTCGTCCATTAAACACATCGAACAGATATGTTTTCGACACGCCCAAGTCCGAAGCAAATTTCGCTTGTGAATAGTCATGGTCTTTAATAAGCTTTACGAAATATGCGCCGAAGCTCCCTTCTGCGTATTCTTTTTTTGCCACTCAATCACCTCCTGAAAATACATAAGTAAGCTAACTACTTTAATATTTTAACACAAAAAACAGAAAAAAGCAATAGAACGGCACGAAAATTTACAATTCGTGCCGCTCTATTGCTTAAATGAGGTCGTTTTCGATACTTTTATCCACCTTACTTTTATAGCTTTTATAGAAAGTTGCACCAAAATAATTCAAGACAAAAGGAAAACCCCGAAGCCGCAGTGACTTCGGGGTTTTGAAGAGTCCCGTTCGGGATACATTATCTCTTGGAGAACTGAGGTGCGCGACGGGCTGCTTTGAGACCGTACTTCTTCCGCTCCTTCATACGAGGATCTCTGGTCAGGAATCCGGCCTTCTTCAAAGCCGTGTGAAGCGTTTCATCGCTCTTATTCAAAGCTCTGGCGATGCCGTGACGGATGGCGCCGGCCTGTCCGGAGATACCGCCGCCGGAGACAAGACAAACCACATCGTATTTTCCGATGGTGTTGGTCACGCCGAAGGGCTGATTGACGATCAGTTTCAGGGTGCCCAGGCCGAAATACTCGTCGATATCCCGTCCGTTGATGGTGATTTTACCGGTTCCGGGAACCAAACGAACTCTGGCCACCGAACTCTTTCTTCTGCCTGTTCCGTAGAAATAGGGCTTTGCACTTGTATAAGTCATCCTTCGTTACTCCTTTCAGACTTCGTAAGCAACCGGCTTCTGGGCTGCCTGCTCATGCTCCGCACCTGCGTAGACTCTGAGTCTGGTCAGGCTCTTAGCGCCCAAGGTGTTCTTGGGAAGCATTCCCTTGACCGCCTGTTCCATGACAAATTCGGGTCTTTCAGCCATCATCTGCTTGGCGGTAACGCTCTTCAAGCCTCCGATATAGCCGGAATGATGATAGTACACCTTCTGTGTCAGCTTCTTGCCGGTGAAGACGGCCTTGCCGGCGTTGATGATGATGACGAATTCACCGCAGTCTGCATGAGGAGTGAATTCGGGTCTGTGCTTTCCTCTTAAAATGTTGGCGGCAGCAACGGCGGTCTTGCCCACGGGCTTTCCCGCTGCGTCGATCACATACCATTTGCGCTCGATGGTCTCTGCCTTAGCCATAAAGGTAGACATTTTCTTAGTCCTCCGTGTATTTATTTGCTTCTCAACTTTCAGCCTGCGTATTATAGCACACCGAAATTGCTTTGTCAACGGCTTTTCGGGAAAAAAAGATATTTTTTTGATTTACAGCTATATTTTCTTTTGAAATCTATTAAAATCGCTTATAATCTCGTTTTTTCTCTTTTGGCTTTTTTAAAAAACTGCGGCAGTGTTCTCCTGCCGCAGCCTTTTATGGTTTTTGATTCCGTTCTGTTGCTTTGGGCAACAAAATCGCACGAGAACCGTTATTTTTCGGAAATGATACCGGGGGTGATATTCTCGGTAGGCGCGTTGGTGACCTTGCCCATGGCGGTTACGGTGATTTTTCCGCCGGAGACGGTGAGAAGCACGGACGCCTGAAGGCCGTCGTCCCCTGCATGGATGGTGATGGTTCCGCCGGTGACCTCCACATAGCCCTTGCCCTCTTTGACCTCTTCGGTGGACTTGATTCCGTCGTTTCCTGCCTGGATGTCCAGCGTTCCACTTTCCACGGTCACGCTGTATTTGCCCCGGATGCCGGTGTTGACGGATTCCACATTCAGGGTCAGATCGTGAATTTTAATATCGTTTTTGCTGGAAATGCCGTTTTTGAACACACCGATCACATTCAGTGTACCGCTTCCCCGGATGGTCAGGTCATCGTCGCTGTAAAGGGCGGCGTTGGGGCCGGTGTCGCCGTCAGGATAATTCTTTCCGTCTTTCAGGGTGTTGACCGTTCCTTCCTTGGCGGTAATGAACAGCTTATCTGCGCTGTCGCAATAAATGGCAGGACCGCTGGGGTTGGTAATGCTCACATTATTTAAAACCAACTCCACCTGTTCGGTCTTGTCCACGAGCACTACGATGCCGCCGGAGGAGGTGGTTCCCGAGATTTCATAACTGCCGGGCTTGGTAATGGAGACGATGCCGTTTTCCACAACGGCACCGGATGTGCCTACATCGGCACCGCCCTCGTTCAGCACGATCGAGGAGGCATCACTGTTGGTCGGATTCTGGGTGGTGCTTCCGGATGTTCCGGATTCGGTGTTTCCGGAAGGAGTTTCGGTTTCTAAGGGGCGCTGGGAGGCTGTGGTGGAGCCGGAGCAGGCGGAAAAGCTCAGAAGCAGAGCGAATGCCAGCGAAAGCACCGACAAAATGGCAGGGATTTTTTTCATTTTCAAGATCCTTTCTGGTGTTCTTTAGTACTATCCGGAAATGCAGAAGATTCCCAAAACAACTTCAGTATAGCACCCCATTGTGAAAATTTCATGAACAGCAGATGGGATTTGAACGATTTTTCAGGTGAATTGCTCAATTTCGTCGAAACGACGGTTTTGCCCTTGTAAAATTGTGAACAATACCGTCTTTCAATCGGAGGGAAAGTGTGGTATACTGAAGATACGGAAGGGGAGCTTTTTGAAGCCCGCTTTCGAATATGTAGGCAAGGTGGGATCTCAATGAAAACAACATTTGTGGGCAAGCGTCAGGAGCAAACGGCGGAATTCATTTCATCCACCGAAAAGAAACTGGGGAAATTTGACCGTTTTTTTGAAGACGCAACGGCGCAGATCAAAACCGACAAAAAGAGAGACGGCGAGAGCGTGGAGCTGACGATCTTCAGCGGCGGCAGGATCTATCGTTCGGAGAAAAAGGCCGACACGGTTCAGAACGCTTTGGATCAAACGGTGGAAGCGATCCTGCGTCAGATCCGCAAGAACAAGACACGCCTGGAGAAAAACCTGAAGGCAGGGGCGTTCAAGCCGGTAGCCGAGGAGCCGGTCGCAGAAGATGAGGAATTGCCGACCTTCCGGGTGCGTACCAAGTCCTTCCCGGTCAAACCCATGTCTGTGGAGGATGCGGTTTTGCAGATGTTGCTTCTGGAGCATGATTTCTTCCTCTTCCGCAATGTGGAGACCGGAAATCTGAATGTGGTATACAAGCGGGCGGACGGGGATTACGGACTGATTATTCCCGACTGAGCGCTTTGCCGGAAGAAATGGCCGGTTTTTGCAGGGAATTGCCGGCTCCGGAATTCCGGGAGCTTGGAAGAATGACGGGCGGCAACGCCGGACAGCTTTCTTTTCCCTGGAATACACAGAGGGTGAGGACGAATAAGCAGAAGTCCGAGCGGCCGGAGAAACGGAAAAACGAAAAAAGGAGCTGTCGCCAAAAAAGCGATGGCTCCTCTGCGTTCCGGAAGAGTCTCCGGCACAGGGAAGGAACGGATTTTTGGCGGATTCAGGGACCTTTGATTCCGCATATACGGCAACACTGTGTGGTCGCAGAACCTTGCTTTGAACACCTGAAATATACAATGCATTTGCACAATGCATTCCGTCGTTTTTTTAGCCTTGTTCTTCCGCATAACTGCGTACCGCCGAAGCTATTTTGAATATTCGGAGATGCCCTGGGCAGAGAAATGCGCCGAGGATGTCAAAAAATGACGAGATAGAAAATAAATGTGCATATAAAAACTACATTTGTGGTTGACAAAATACGAAAGAATATGTTAAAATGCAGAACAGAGTGTATGAACAGGATGAAGAAACGGGCCTGACGGGCAAAGGACGGAAAGACAGATATACCGATATGAGGATACGGTGAAAACCGGTGCAGAGGAACGGAAAGAGCGGGTTTTCTGCAAAAAAATCTGTCAGAGAGCGGCTCGGTTCCTGACTTCCACAGAGGAATCAGGGACAAAGCAGCGGAAACCGGATGTGCTTACAGGTTGAGACAGGCGCTTGTCTGCAGAAGGACACGCAGCAAGAATAAGCAAGAAAGGAACCGCTTCCGGCGGAGGAAAATGCTGGAATGTTTTTTACCAATAATTCGGACTATGATTTGCAGAAGGTCGGGAATCAGTTTTGCATTGAGGGAACGGTGATAGAGGCCCAACAGATAAACGGCGGGAACATCAATCGGACCTATAAGGTGACTTACGAGTGTGAAAACGGCAGTAAGAAAGACTATCTTTTTCAGAAGGTCAATACCTATGTGTTTAAAAATCCGGTCGAGGTGATGGAAAACATCGACAAGGTGACCACCCATATTTATCACAAGCGCGGCGGAATAAACGCCCTGCACTTTCATCATACAAAGGATCGGAAGAACTACTATTTTGAAGAGGGCACCGGATTTTTCTGGCGTGTGCGCAACTATTTTGATTCCGTCACCTTTGATGTGTGCAACGATGTGCAGATCCTGTATCTGGCGGGGGTAGCCTTCGGCAATTTTCAGAAGGATCTTCAGGATTTTGACGCAACGGTGCTGCACGAAACCATCAAGGACTTCCACAATACGAGAAAACGGTTGGAACAGCTGTTTGCCGATGCGGATCAGGACGAATACGGCCGGGTTGCAGAGGTGCAGGCGGAGCTTTCGTACATAAAGAGTGTGCGGGAAAAGGCCTGCAGTCTGACCGATTTGCTGAAAAAAGGGGAATTGCCCCTGCGGGTAACCCATAACGATACCAAGATCAACAATGTGCTGTTCGACCCGGAAACCAAGGACCCGTTGACGGTTATTGATTTGGACACCGTCATGCCGGGACTGGTGGCCTACGATTTCGGAGATGCGGTGCGCTTCTCCGCCAACACTACGGCGGAGGATGAAAAGGATATTAGGAAGGTCTCTTTGGATCTGGAGCAGTTCAAGTCCTTTGCAGAGGGGTTCCTATCCTGCCTGAAGGGCGACCTGACGCCCAACGAGGTGAGTACCCTGGCTTTGGGTTCTTTCTGCATCACGATAGAGCTGGCAGCCCGGTTTCTTGATGACTATCTGACCGGAGACAAATACTTCAAGACCTGTTATGAGGGGCACAATCTGGTGCGCACAAAAGCCCAGTTGGCTTTGGCAAAGGATATGGAAAAGAAATTGGATGATATGCAGGAGATTGTTTACCGGAGCATGGAGTAGGTCCGCTCTGGGGCGATTGGCAGATATTGGGGTGGGATGATGTTGAAACACAGAAGAGTGTGGGCACTGCTTTTGGCGGTGCTGGCCGTGTTTTGCAGCATTCCGCTTTCTGTTTCGGGAGAGAATGAAGAATGGACGGCACAGACGGCGGGGCTGGCACTGAATTTTGCGCTGTCCGGAGATCAGGATCCTGTGACGGTAAGCGGGACGGAACTGTTGCAGGCCTTCGGAATACAGGCAACGGCGGCCGAAAAGCTGTATTTTGAGGAGCAGGGCATCCGATTCCGGGTCAGCGACCGGGTTCCGGGAAGCTGTATTTTGGTGGAGCGTAGCACGGACGGACTGACCGTACAGGCAAAGAGCTATGGTTATACCGCAGAGAACGGGATAACTGTTTGGTGGATTCCCAGGAGCGCAACGGTAAACGGAAACACCGTTTCTTTTGAGAACGGAAAATATGAGGCTCATTTTGCAGCGCTGGAAAAAGGAAAGGTGTATGAAGCCCGGGTGGAGTATAAGGCGGAGCTTTCTTTGGATGCCGGAATCGGCCAAGGGCTTTCAGACCTGGGGTATACGGTTGGAACACAGGTTGCAGACCGGCGTTCGGCATACGAAACCGATCTGAAGCGCTACAACGAGGGGTTGGCACGCTACAACGCAGATCTGGCGGCGTATTTGAAGGACAAGAAGAATTACGAGGATTATCTGGTTCTGCAAAGGAATTATCTTGCGGAAAAAGAGGCCTACGACCGGTACCTTCGGGAAAAACAGGACTACGAAGAAAAGTTGGCTCTTTATGAAGCCTATTTGCAGGCGGAAGAGGCTTACGAAAAGGAATGGGCACAGTACGAAGAACAGAGCGAGGAGTACAAAAGACAATATGAAGCCTATGTGCAGACAGAGGCGTTAGTGAATGCCTGTGCTTCCTGCATTACGGCCATGGAGAGCGTGTTCATTGTGGACTCCACGGGAAGGTCCATGTACAAAACCCTGGTGGGCGGGACAGTGGACACGGTGGTTCAGAACAAGGAACAGCTGTTAAGCTACGGCGGAGTGGACGAAAACGATGTGGACAATGCCGGAAACGCCACGGTGGCGCTGATCCGGCTGACCAACGGCTACAAAGCGCAGGGGACGGACGGGGAGAAGTTCCGGTTCTATAAGGAAAACTATGAGGAAATCCGGGATCAGTTCATTCTGCTGTACAGCAGTCTGTTTTCTCTGTGCAAGAACCCGGCGGTTCGTTCTTACCTGAACAAAAAGGGAAAATTGGAGCGGTATTACCAGTTTATCGCTCAGCTGTATGTAATCAGCACGGGATTGGATGACCAGACCACCTTTGATGCCGAATGGAACCTGAGAGAGCATACCGTTTTTCAGGTTGCGGAGGAGGTTCAGCTCTTTCCCGACCGGAACAATGCCGACCCGGCAGAACTGACCTATCCGGAGACGGTGCCTCCGGAGCCGGTGAAACCGGTGAAGCCCACAGCGCCCGAAAAGGTGGAAAAGCCGGTAAAAAGCTGGACAGAGGAGCTTGTGGAGCCGGTGGAACCGGAAAAGGTGGAGGAACCGAAGGCCCCTGCGGACAAGGAGACCTACACCGGAAGCGAGCCGAAAATGCCGGTCTTTACCGAGGGAGAAGAGGCCTTGGAAAAGGAAGTAAGGCAGGGGACTCTCGGAAAGCGGGCGGTACAGGAGGGCTGTACGCTTGACTTTTACAGCTCGGTATCGAAAGCTGTTTCCTATTCCGGTGCGGCGACGGCGCGCTTTTTCGATGCGGACCGGAAGACATTGCTGTACAGTCAGACGATCCCGAAAGGAGAAGAAATCTCCTACGGGGGAGCCATTCCTTCAAAGAGCGGAGACAAGCAGTTCACCTACCGTTTTTCCGGATGGGTGGACGAAGAGGGAAATGCGGTTCAACCGGGGGTCTTGGAGAGGGACACGGATTTTTATGCGTCGTATGAAGCGCTGGCAGTGGACTATACGGTGACCTTCCGTACACACACCGGAAGCCAGACGGTCAAGGCGCACTACGGAGATATGCCCCAATGCAGTCTTTCGCTGGATTCCTACAGGGAAAACGGGTATGAATATGTCTTTTCGGGATGGACTCCGGCGCTGACAGCGGTGGAGGGAGACCGGGAATATACAGCGCTGTATACAAGAAAATCGGTGGATTATGTGGTCACCTTCAAGGTGGGAGATCGGGAGATTTCCGGCGTATATGCCACGGGCGAGATGCCGCAGGCACCGGAGGTGGCGGACTACAGGGACAGCCGGTATTTCTATTGTTTTGAGGGCTGGTCCGAAGAATTGAAACCGGTTTCCGGAGACGAAGAGTATGTTGCCCGGTTCCGGAAGGAAAGTCTGGCCACAGACCTTACAACAGGCGAAAGCATCCCGGTGGAAGAGCGGGAAGGAATTTTGGCCGTTGGGAAAGGCAGTATGAGCAACGGCTACCGGATTTCCACGCTGCTTGCTTTGGCGGAAAAAGAGGGAAAGGCTATCCGATTCTGCTTTGAAGGGCTTTCCCTGCAGGTATCGGTTGAAGAACTGCCCAAGGATCTTTCGGCGGTCGCTCTGAAGAAAGAGCAGGAACAGTTCTCCTTTCACATGGAGAACCCGGAAGGGGAAAGCGTTTTCCCGAAAAAGGGACTGTCGGTGGTTCTTTGCGGGGAACTGACCGAAGGAGAAATCCGCATTTTCGGCACGAACGCCCAGGTGGAAACAGAGCAGACGGGAGAGGGAATCGCTTTGCGGCTCGAAGAGAACGCTTCCTACAGGGTCGAAAGGAAGCATTCGGTGACCGGGGCGGATGCCGAGAACGGTCGGATCGTTCTGGATGTTCGGGCGGCGTTTCCCGGAGAAAAGGTGACGGGGCGTGCTTCGGCGGATCTGGGCTTTGTCATTGAGGCTTTGAGCTTACAGACCGGATTCGGCGAAATCACCGTTCTGCCGAAGGAGGACGGAAGCTTTGAGTTTGAAATGCCGCAAAGCGATGTGACGGCACAGGCCGCTTTCCGACAGGCGAAATATCTGGTCCGATTCCTTGACGAGGACGGAACGGAGCTTTCAAGAGGCGTGTATTCTTACGGCGAAAAGGTCGTTCTTCCGGAAACACCGGAAAAGGAAGAGAAGGGTGGAGTGACCTATGTTTTCGCTGGCTGGTCTCCCGTTTTGGAGGAGGCTGTGACCAAAAATGCGGACTATCGTGCGGTTTTCAAGGCAGGCACAAAAGGAGAGGTGGATACCACCTATTCTTCTCCGTATGACAGCAGTCGGTTCTTCAGCAGAGTGGTATTGCCGGCTTTGGGCATGCTTTTCGGAATCGTCGGTGCGCTTACAGCGGCAGTGATCGCTGTACGGAAAAAGCATAAACACAAAAAAGATTGATTTTTTGAAAAAAAGACTTGAATTTTTAAGATGCTTATGCTACAATGACACTGTGTAGAGTTTTATCTTCATAAAATAACTCAAATAAGGATGGTAGTGAGACGATGAAAAACAGAATGTTCACAAAAGTTCTGGCAGCCTTTCTGTCGGTTCTTCTGTGTCTTGGCATGACTTCATTTCTTTCATTTGCGGATGAAGGCCGTATTCAGGTGTACGACGATCTTTATACCGATACCTACTATGAAGAAGGCGTTTTGACCTTTGCTGTAGATGCCGGCCGTCTGGGAGAGATTCTTTCCAACAGAGAGGTCAGCAAGGATGCTTTGGTTGAACTGATCCCGACGGCGTTCTACGATGTTATCAGAACCCAGTCCAAGCAATCGGTGGTGGAGCTGTTGGTCGATTTGGTTAACGCCGGCGTGCTGACCGATGCGGAGCTGTTGCGGCTGTTTAGCGATCGGGAGGATGTTTTGACACGGTATCTGGATGCCGATTTTTGGGCGGCAACGGATAAGGCACAGTTCTTGATTGATGCCGGCGGAACCAGAGTGAACCGGATGCTGCGTTCCTTCCTCACCAATGTGCTGTTGGGCGAAGTCGGCGAGATGAAATTGAACGGCACGGTGATCTACACGGGCGAGCCTGTGGAGGAGTTTGACCACAATGCCATCCAGACGGCATTTTTGCAGGCACTGCCCACCGTTGAGGAGGTTGCCGGAATGTCCGCAGGCGACACTTTGTTGGACTTCCATTTCACTACCACCGGACCCGATGTGGACTTTGATTTCAGCGTCCGGGTGGAGTTGGACGGCGATACTTCAAAACTGAACTCCTATGCCTCCAAATTGGTGGGTGTGCTGACCTATGTTGTAGAGGACAGCGGATTGATTAGGGCGACGGTGAGCGTAGGCGAAAAGGCCACTTCTTTCTACAGTGATATTCTTGCTTCTGACAGCTTTACCACCGAGCGGAAGTTGGAATTGTTGGGTCTGTATACGGTGGATGCGGAAGCACTGGTTGCTCAGATCGAAAATGAAGATCTTGATGAGTTGATTCAGATGCTTTATGCAGGCGAGATCGGCGGAGCCGAAAAAGCAGAAGAGTTTTTGAACGCCCACCGTGCGAAGCTGGAAGAGTTGCGTTCCAAATTGGTCAGCGCAGTGAAGAAATCGGCTACATACGGAACATTCACGAGCCTTTCAGACTGGTACACGGGCGAAGGCACATTCCAGACGAGAATCACAGAGACTGTTTCCATGGAAAAAATTCAGGAGAAGCTCAGCTCCCGTTTCGCTTCCATTGACAACCTGTTCCTGTATGTGTCGGATGAGGATCATGTGGTGGATCTGGACTTCACCTTCCATGTAAATGGCTTCTACCGTGTCCGGTTCTATGACGAGAACGATCAGTTGCTGTACACCACCTTCCTTCCGGAAGGAACCGATCTGTCTTTGATTACCGAAAATGCAACCGAGCTTGCAGGATACGGGACAATCGGTTGGTTTGCAGACGGAACGACGGCTACGGAGGAAATGCCCGGCCGGGATGTGGATCTTTTCGATCATGCGCATAACTTCGAGACGAAGTATGATGCTGACGGACACTGGACCGAATGTGCCTGCGGCCAAAGTACTGCCAAGGAAGACCATGTATACGACGACGACCGGGATTCGACCTGTAATGTCTGCGGATATGTGAGAGTTCCCCCTGTCACCGGTGTGGCAGATACCGTCTTCTTTGTGGTTATTGCCCTGACAGCGCTCTGCGGCATTGCAGTAACGGTGGTTGTGGCAAAGAAACGGAAGGAAGAGAACTGAGTATTCGGTTGAGTCGGGTACTTTATAAATGAATCCATACGGAGGCTGCCGGGAAATGAGAATTTTTCCCGACAGCCTTTTATATCTGAATTTGGTGTTGCAACGCAACAGGGAAGAAAAATCGGAGAGACTTGAGAAGGGAACCCGAATCTATGGAAGAGAAAAAGAAGGCAAAGGTCGGAGCAGTGATTTGCGAATACAATCCTTTGCACCAAGGACACCGGTTTCAAATCCGGGAGATTCGTCAGCTGATCGGAGAAGAAGGTGTGATTTTGTCTTTGATGAGCGGCGATTTTGTGCAGCGGGGCGAGCCGGCGGTATACGATAAATATGACCGGGCGAAGGCGGCGCTTTCGGCAGGGGCAGATCTGGTTCTGGAGCTTCCTTACCCCTGGTCTGCTTCGGTGGCAGAGTGCTTTGCGTCCGGGGCCATTTCCATTTTGAAGGATCTGGGTGTTGTGGATTCTTTGTTTTTCGGCTCGGAGGAAAAGACCGGACAGGAACTGGCGTTATATGCCGAACGGTGTGCCACTGACGAATATCGGAAGGCTTTGGCACAACTGCGAAAGGAAGAAAAAAGATTGCCTTTTCCGAAACTGAACGATCTGTGCTATAAAAAACTTTACGACAGAGAGCCGGAATTGTGCGCCAATGAAATCTTGGGAACCCAGTATATTTCGGAAATTCATCGGCAGAAAGCACCCTTTTCCTACCAGGCTCTGCGGATGCTCCCGGGTATTTCGGCCAGCGCAATCCGGGAAGAGCTCCGGGAGCAGGATTTCGGAGCCTCCTTGGAAAAGGGAGAAAGGGCTATCCTGACGGTGCTCGGTCTTTCCCAAGTAAAAGACCGGTTTTCAAAAAAAAGCGGAGGCTGTGCCGATTTGAAGGAGCTTTTGGAGGCTGTGCGCACCCCGGCGGATACGGATGCCCGCCTGAAAAGGGAGCTGCTTTCCACCGTTTTGCAAACGCCCGGCGAGATTCTCAGAGAAAAACCGTTGTTCACCGTCCTTTTGGGTGCCAACGAGAAGGGCAGAAAACTGCTTTCGGGTATACGGAAAAACAAAAATCTTCAAATTGTGACCAAACAGGCCCGAACATGGCCCAAGGGCGATTTGCAGAAGCAATATGCTTTGTATCTGAAGGCCCAAAGCTTTTATGCCAGCTTTTGCCAAGAAAAAAGAGCCGGAAATACACTTCTCAAAAAGCAGCCGGTCTTTATTTGACAGCCTGAATCCATGTATGTTGCGTTGCTGAAAAAAGAGTGAAGAGCGTCCTTTTACCGGAACGATAGGAGAATGTAAAAACTTACCGAAATGCCAATTCCGAAATCCGCTGCTTCGGAAAACCAATCAGAACGACCGTTGCTCAAAAGACTTTGTTTTTCATGCTTCCTAAGAATTTTCAGAAGAAAAAACCGAAATTTTACTGTTTGGGGTAAATTGAGTCACATCTACTTAGAACAGATTGAGAAAAATGTCGAAATACCCTTGACAGTAGCCGATGGAAATGATACAATAAACGCAGTTGTTTCGGAATGCAATTTTTCAAAAGAAATCTGTATGACATAAAGGGTCTGAAGAAATGGAGAATGCGGTTTCGTATACCTACGCCTATTGCTGGTATCACTAGCACTCTTACTTTATCCGGTGAGAAAGTAATGGCGATTTGTGGCGAAAATACGACCGATGCTCCCACTTCTGTAAAAACGCAGGAACGGACAAAGACCGCATGGACGCACAAATCCATGCGGCTTTTTTGTGAAGCGCGGAAAAGAGCTGTTTGGATGGACTTCCGGCGCCCTGAAATAAGAAAGGAAAAGCAAGTATGTGGATCCAATTAACTTTTTTAGCACTGTTTTTTGCCTTGATGCTCGCAGTGGGCTTTTATTGCCGAAAGCACGCCAAGAGCGTAAACGGTTTTGTGCTTGGCGGAAACAAAGCCGGAGCGTGGCTGACAGCCTTCGCCTTTGGCACATCCTATTTCTCGGCAGTGATTTTCGTTGGGTATGCCGGTAAATTCGGTTGGAATTTCGGCATTGCCTCCACTTGGATCGGCTTGGGCAATGCCTTCCTCGGTTCGCTTTTGGCTTGGGTGGTGTTGGGGCGGCGCACTCGTCTGATGACAAACCATTTAGGCTCCCGCACGATGCCGGAATTTTTCGGAAGCAGATACGATTCCAAGGCTCTGCGGCTGATTTCAGCCATGATCGTTTTTGTGTTTTTGGTGCCCTATACTGCTTCGCTTTTTAACGGACTTTCCAGACTTTTCACCATGGCCTTCCCGCAGGTGGACTACACGCTGTGCGTGGTGATCATGTCCTTACTGACCTGCGTGTATGTGCTGGTGGGCGGCTATATGGCCACAGCAATCAACGATTTTATTCAGGGAATTTTCATGATCGGGGGCATCATCGCCGTCGTCGTGGCAGTGCTTCAGCAGAACGGAGGCTTTTCTGCCTCTATGGAAAAGCTGGCGGAAACGGCTGGTTGGCAGTATACCTCTTTCTTCGGAGCCGATCCTTCCTTCCTGTTTTTCGTAATCATCCTGACCTCCTTGGGCACCTGGGGACTTCCGCAGATGGTGGGCAAGTTCTACGCCATCAAGGATGAAGGTGCGATACGCAAGGGAGCGATCATCTCCACTGCTTTTGCGGTGATCGTGGCAGGCGGATGCTATTTTATCGGCGGCTTCTCCAGACTGTTTTCCGAGAGCGTAAACGGAAAACCGGCTGTGGGCTACGACGATCTGATTCCCTCCATGGTTGAAAAGTTGGGTCCGATTCTGATCGGCGTGATTCTGGTGCTGGTGCTTTCGGCATCCATGTCCACTTTGTCTTCGTTGGTGCTGACCTCCGGCTCTACCATGACCTTGGATCTGATTGCGCCCCTGAGCAAAAAGCCCATGACCGAAAAGAGCAAAATGATTTCCATTCGGGTGTTGGTAGCCTTCTTTGTCCTGGTTTCGGCGTTGATCGCCATTTTCCAGGAGCGCTCGACCAGCGGCACGGCGGTGACTTTCATTGCCGATCTGATGGGTGTTTCCTGGGGGGTTCTTGCAGGGTCCTTTATCGCACCCTTCCTTTACGGATTGTATATGAAGAAGGTCAGCAAGGCCTCGGTGTATGTAAGCTTTGCTCTGGGCGTTTCGATCGGTGTGGTACAGCTGGTCAAGAGTCTTGTAGGTTTTTCCTTCGGCGTTTCGTTCCTGGACGAGGTATTCTTCAAGTCTTCGATTCACAGCGGTTCTTTTGCGATGATTCTGGGCTTGATTCTGGTTCCGATCATCAGCCTGTTCACCAAAAGGCAGGACAAAGAGCAGATCGATGCCATCTTCTCCTGCTATGACCGGCAGGTGACGGCAAGCGCCAAAGCGGTGCTGACCGATATGGAGAAGAAAGGATAACCGCCGTTGCCGTATTGTTTTTTTTGGCGGTAGATTCCATCAAAATGTTGAACTTCTGCCATAAACAGCGAAACTTTTTAGATTTAAGAACTATAACGGAAAATTCCGGGCGCCGGAATGCGCACATACAAAGGAGACAATTATGCCGATTACCGATTTTCTCATTCACAACAGCCAGCAATACCCGGACAAGGTTTGTCTGGTGGAGATCAATCCGGAGCAGAAGGAAACCAGAAAGCGATCCTACAAGGATTATGAGCTGATTCCTGCCACTCCTTCTCCCTATTTCCGGCGGGAAATCACCTGGCAGGTTTTCAATGAAAAGGCCAACCGCTTTGCCCATCTGCTTTTAAGCAGAGGAATCAAAAAGGGTGACAAAGTGGGCATTCTGATGATGAATTGCATCGAGTGGCTGCCGATTTATTTCGGCATTCTCAAGACGGGTGCTTTGGCCGTTCCCTTTAACTATCGTTTTACCTCCAACGAGATCGAATACTGTCTCCGGCTTTCCGAAGTGGATGTGCTGGTCTTCGGCAGTGAGTTTATCGGGCGTCTGGAGGAGATCTATGATTCTATGGGGAAGCGGTGCCCCATGATCTATGTAGGCAACGACCCGGTTCCGGCTTTTGCCGAGGACTATAAGGACATGGTATCGGATATGCCCAGCACGGAGCCGGGCATCCCTTTGACAGACGAAGATTACGCCGCCATCTATTTTTCCTCAGGAACGACCGGCTTCCCGAAGGCGATCCTTCACCGGCACAAGGCGCTGATGCACTCCTGCAGGGTGGAGCAGAACCATCACGGGCAAACGCCGGAGGATGTGTTCCTCTGCATTCCGCCCCTGTACCATACAGGTGCCAAGATGCACTGGTTCGGTTCGCTCATGACCGGCGGCAAGGCCGTGCTCTTAAAAGGAACCAAACCGGAATACATTCTGGAAACCGCTTCCAAAGAGCAGTGTACCATTCTTTGGCTGTTGGTGCCCTGGGCCCAGGACCTGCTCTTTGCGTTGGACAGCGGAGAGCTGAACCTGAAGGACTACAAGCTGGATCAGCTGCGGCTGATGCATATCGGTGCCCAACCGGTGCCTCAGAGTCTGGTCAAGCGCTGGCTCACCTATTTTCCCAATCAGCAATACGATACCAACTACGGGCTTTCCGAGTCCATCGGACCCGGTTGTGTGCATCTGGGGGTGGAAAACACCCGAAAGGTGGGCGCTATCGGTGTGCCGGGTTACGGATGGCAGGTCAAGATCGTGGACGAAAAGGACTGCCCGGTGAAGGGGCAGGAGGTTGGAGAGCTGTGCGTCAAGGGCGACGGTGTGATGGTTTGTTACTACAATGACGAAAAAGCCACCAAGGAAGTCCTGAAGGACGGTTGGCTGTACACCGGCGATATGGCCATGCAGGACGAGGAGGGATTTATATTCTTGGTGGATCGGAAAAAGGATGTGATCATTTCCGGAGGGGAAAATCTCTATCCCGTTCAGATCGAGGATTTTTTAAGCTCTCACCCCGATGTGATGGATGTGGCGGTGATCGGACTGCCCGATTCCCGTCTGGGCGAGATTGCCGCCGCCATCGTGGAAATCAAGGAAGGACATCACTGCACCGAGCAGGATTTGGAAGAATTCTGCCACCAGTTGCCCCGCTATAAGCGTCCCAAGAAATTCATTTTGGCAAAGGTTCCGAGAAACGCCACCGGCAAGATTGAAAAACCTAAGCTGCGGAAAATGTTCGGTGCTTCCAATCTGGTGGATGCTCAGAATAAGGCTTGAGAATTTCAGGGCGAGGCAGAGAGAAGCCCGTTCAGGGCTTCACGAAGGTCATAAGCGAAAGGAAAAAGGAAAAGAAAATGAAAGAACTGTTGATTGGCAATGCGGCGGTTGCAAGAGGCCTGTACGAGGCGGGTGTGAAGGTGGTATCCTCCTATCCGGGAACGCCTTCTACGGAGATCACCGAGTTTGCCGCAAAATATGAGGAGATTTACTGCGAGTGGGCGCCCAACGAAAAGGTTGCGGTGGAAGTGGGCTTCGGCGCCTCCCTGCGGGGAGCGAGAGCCGCCTGTGCGATGAAGCATGTAGGAATGAATGTGGCGGCGGACCCCTTGTTTACCCTGTCCTATACCGGAGTGAATGCCGGTTTGGTGCTCTGTGTTGCCGATGACCCGGCCATGCACTCTTCACAGAATGAGCAGGATTCCAGACACTACGCCGTGGCTTCCAAGGTGCCCATGCTGGAGCCGGCGGATTCGGAAGAAGCGTATCTGTTTGCGAAAATGGCATTTGATCTGTCGGAGCAGTATGACACGCCGGTGATGTTGCGGATGTGCACCAGAATCGCCCACTGCCAAAGCATTGTGCAAACCGGCGAACGGCTGGAGCGGCCGCTGCTTCCCTATGAAAAACAGCCGGGCAAATACATCATGATGCCCAGCAACGCCAAAAAGAAGCATCCCTTGGTGGAACAACGGATGGAGGCTCTGACGGCATACGCCGACACCTGTCCCTTTAACCGGGTCGAGATGGGCGGCGCCGACCTGGGCATCGTGACCTCCGGAAGCTGCTATCAGTATGTGAAGGAGGTTTTCGGCGACAGCGTTTCGGTCTACAAGTTGGGCATGGTGAACCCTTTGCCGGTGGAGTCCTTAAAGAAATTTGCTTCTTCGGTGAAGAGACTGGTCGTTGTGGAGGAGTTGGACCCTATTATCGAGAATCACTGCAGAAAGATCGGTCTGCAGCCGGAAGGAAAGAGCATTTTCCCGATGATCGGAGAATTTTCCCAGAAGACCTTAAAAAAGCTGTTGCTGAACGAAGAAGAGCCCTCGGTTTCGGCAGACAGTCCTATCCCCATGCGTCCTCCGGTGATGTGCTCCGGATGTCCCCACAGAGGGATATACTATGTGCTTTCCAAGATGAAGCTGACGGTTTTAGGCGACATTGGTTGCTACACACTGGGCGCACAGGCACCCCTGAACGCATTGGATTCCACCCTGTGCATGGGGGCGTCGGTTTCGGGCATTCACGGATTCAACAAAGCCGGAGATCCGGAGACGGAAGGAAAAACGGTCTGTGTCATCGGCGATTCCACATTCATGCATTCGGGTATGACGGGATTGGTGAACATTTCTTACAACGCCTCCAATTCCACCGTGATTATTCTGGATAACAGCATCACAGGCATGACCGGCCATCAGCAGAACCCCACCACCGGCTACAACATCAAGGGCGATCCGGCCGCAAAGGTGAATCTGGAGGAACTGTGCCGTGCCATCGGCATTCAGCGGGTGCGAGTGGTGGATCCTTACGACCTTCAGGCCTGCGAAACGGCGTTGAAGGAAGAGCTGGCAGCAAAGGAACCGTCGGTCATCATCAGCCGCCGTCCCTGTATGCTGTTGAAGTATGTAAAGGCCAAGCCCGCATTGAAGGTGGATGAGGAGAAGTGCAGAGGATGCAGGTCCTGCATGAAACTGGGCTGTCCCTCCATCAGCATGAAAAACGGCAAAGCCGTCATTGATGCCACCCAGTGTGTAGGGTGCGGGGTCTGCCAACAGCTCTGCCCCTTCAAGGCCATTTGAAGAGCGAGGTTGAAGCGATGAAAACGGTAAATATTATGATTGTAGGCGTGGGCGGACAGGGAAGTCTGCTGGCAAGCAAGCTCTTAGGGCATATCCTCATCAAGCAGGGCTATGATGTGAAGGTTTCGGAAGTCCACGGAATGAGTCAGAGAGGCGGCTCGGTGGTCACTTATGTGCGCTACGGCGATAAGGTGTATTCTCCCCTTGTGGCCGAAGGAGAAGCCGACTACATTGTTTCTTTTGAGAAGCTGGAGGCGGCAAGACATGCGCCCATGCTCCGGAAGGACGGAAAAATTGTGGTGAACAGCCAGCAGATCGATCCGATGCCGGTCATCACCGGTGCGGCGGTTTATCCGGAAAATGTGCTGGAGGAGTTGAGAAGGAAGGGGTTGTATATCGACGAATTTGACGCCCTGACCTTAGCCGAGAAGGCCGGAAGCACAAAGGCCGTGAATATAGTGCTGATGGGCAGATTGAGCAAGTATTTTCCTTTCCGCAAGGAAGAATGGATTTCTGCCATTGAGGAGACGGTGTCACCAAAATTTGTGGAAATGAATAAAAAAGCATTCCTGCTGGGATGTGAAGCATAAAGGAGGCAACCAATGGCATATTACCAGAAGGAAATTGAAACGGCGAGCAGGGAAGAGCTGAACCGGTTGCAGAGCGAGCGGTTGGTGAATACGGTGCGCCGGGTGTACGAGCGTGTACCGCTCTACCGTCAGCGCATGGATGAAGCCGGTGTCAAGCCGGAGGACATCCATGGCATTGAAGATCTGAGGAAGTTGCCCTTTACTTCCAAACAGGATTTACGAGACACCTATCCCTATGGAATGTTTGCCGTTCCCATGGAGGAAGTGGTGCGGTTGCACGCCTCCAGCGGAACCACCGGAAAGCAGATCGTGGTGGGGTATACCGAAAAGGATTTAGACAGCTGGGCGGAAATCTGTGCCCGGCAGTTGGTGGCTGTAGGCGCCACGAAAAAGGACAAGGTTCATGTATCCTATGGCTACGGCCTTTTCACCGGGGGCTTAGGGCTTCACGGCGGTTCCGAAAAGCTGGGGTGCGTCACCATTCCGGTTTCTTCGGGCAATACTGCAAGGCAGTTGACCATTCTTCAGGATTTTCAGTCGGATATTCTGGCCTGCACACCCTCTTATGCGATGTATTTGGGCGAATATGCCGAAAAAGCGGGCGTGGATACAAAGGAACTGCCCCTGCGGGCCGGTATTTTCGGCGCAGAGCCCTGGACCGAGGAAATGCGGCGGAATATTGAAAAGTCGCTGAACATCAAGGCATACGATATTTACGGTTTGACCGAAATCATGGGTCCGGGCGTGGCGTTTGAATGCGAGGCGCAGACGGGCATGCATGTGAACGAAGACCATTTTATCATTGAAATTCTGGATCCGGCTACCGGTGAACCCGTGAAGGACGGAGAAAAGGGAGAGATCGTCTTTTCCTGCATTACCAAAGAGGCCTTTCCGCTGTTGCGCTTCCGCACCAAGGATATCGGAACCATTACTCACGAAAAGTGCTCTTGCGGCAGAACCTTTGTAAGAATGTCCAAGCCCATGGGCAGAACCGACGATATGTTGATCATTCGGGGCGTCAATGTGTTCCCCTCTCAGATCGAGACGGTGCTGTTGCAGATGGATCAGTCGCCCAACTATCGGATTGTGGTGGATCGGAAGGGCGCTTTGGACACTCTGGAAGTGCAGGTTGAACTGAGCGAAGAGAAATTTTCCGATACGGTTTCGGAAATCACCAAGGTGGAAAAGGACATCACCGAGAAGCTCAAGTCGCTTCTGGGCATTGCCGCTAAGGTCACTCTGGTGGCCCCCGGCACCATCGAACGCTCGGAAGGCAAGGCAAAGCGTGTAGTGGATCGGCGTACACTGGTGGATTAAGAAAGGAGCAGAGAAATGTTTGTAAAGCAGCTTTCGGTTTTTGTGGAGAACAAGCAGGGAGCCCTTTCGGATGTGGTGGCATTGCTGTCGGAAAACGGCATCAATATGCGGGCAATTTCCATTGCGGATACCCAGGATTTCGGTGTGTTGCGGATGATTGTCCAGGATTGCGAGAAGGCCAAAGCGGTTCTGAAAGCAGAAAAGGTGATCGTAGCGGTAAATGAGGTTGTGGCCGTGGAACTGGCCGATAAACCCGGAGCCTTGTCGGAGGTGCTGAAGGTGCTGTCCGGCGGCGGAGTGAATGTGGAGTATATGTACGCCTTTGTCAATCCGGTAAAGCAGAGCAGCGCCTGCGTGGTTCTTCGGGCAACGGACAACGAAAAGGCCGCCGGATTGCTGAAAGAAAGGAACATTCCTTTGATTTCTCAAGAGGAACTGGACGCAATTTGAAGACTTTTTCCCGACGGTTTGGTGTTTGCGCGAATCCGGCTTTTGATAAACGCTAAAGTTCTTTCAGAGGGGCTGTAAAAACAAGTTTTTACAGCCCCTCAAAAATATCGGTGGGGATACGGACATTTTTAAGGGGATGTGGATCGGCCAGTCACTTTATTTTGTTGAAATTCAGATGAATTCCGGGACAGTCATCGGAGG
>ERZ779889.1316-NODE-1316-length-25293-cov-3.879864_pt1 | contig 25293 bp, 9 predicted proteins | sample MGYA00511030_ERZ779889 | MGnify/ENA primary metagenome ERZ779889 (study PRJEB29588, sample SAMEA2160616) | human gut metagenome | biome: human gut; feature: human-associated habitat; material: faeces | place: Denmark | collected 2008/2010 ...
CGGTATGTCCCTGCCGGCAGGTTGGAGTAGGACACGGTACGCTGATTGTCTGTGTAATACCATTCTTTGTCATATCCTTGCAACATATAGGCGAAAGTGTTATGATTACCTGATATATAGTTCGATACCACAAAATCCAGTGAGAACATAGATTGATGGGCTTTCAGCGTGATATGACGAGTCTCGCTGATGTCTTTCTGTAGTATGCCGCTATCGTCATTAGGATAAATAGTTCTGTTAAAGATTCTCAAATTAGTAATGCTTACAGGTGGTATATATGGGTTATCCACTATTTCTTCTGGATGAAAAACCGTAATACCGTTAATACCGCCAAAGTACATTTGTCCGTTTGCCGTTTGATAGTAAGCGTTATTGGTAAACTGGTTACTTTGTAATCCGTCATTATTTGTATAGTTACGAAATTTCTCGGTATCCGGTTGCAGGCAACTTATTCCCTTATTGCTGCTAAGCCATAATTTGCCGGAAGAATCTTCTAATATTCCGTGTATAACATTATTAGGAAGCCCATGAATGGTAGTGTACTGCTTTATTTCATTTTTTTCTTCATCAAAACGGTATAAGCCGCTTCGGGTTCCTATCCAGAATATTCCGTTCCGCGCTTCATATATACTGTTGATTGTACTGGTGTTCACGGAGGACCTCACGGGAAGTATAGGGCAAAGCTGTAAACTGTTGTTTTTTTCTGTATATACGGAAACTCCTTTGTCCCCGCCTAACCAAAGCCGATGTTTACTGTCGCGTAATAGATGGGTAAATTGATTGGGTATCATTGGTTGTCCATTGGTCTGAGACTTGACAGAAATAAATGTTTTTTGTTGGGGATTGTAACGTAGAAGCATAGTCATTCCTGTCAGCCAGAATTCTCCATTTAAAGTTGGCTCTATATCATAAATATTCTTAGTTCTGTCATCACAGAAAGTCTCTATATGCCCTGAATTGCGATGTAAAATGCTCAATCCGCCTGTATGGGTACCGATATAAATTAAATTTTGTGTATTATCTATATAGATAGATTTTATATCATTTGAGGCAAGGCCGTCTTTTTGCGTGTAGTGGGTGAATCTCTGAGTTTTTGGGTTGTAATGATTTACTCCACCGCTATTAGTCCCTATCCACAACCCCTGTCGGCTATCTTCCGTAATACATCCTATAGTATTGCAATTTAAAGAATTTTCTTTAGCTACATACTGCATATTATAAAAACGGTTTTTCAGAGGATGATAATAATTCGCTCCGCCGTAGTAGGTACCCAGCCACATTCCGCCTTGTGAGTCCATGAAGATGTTTCGTACGGATGTTTGCGAGAGACTTCCGCTTTGTTGCAAATCGCTGGTATATCTCTCAAAAGAGTCATCTTTTTCATTATAAATATTCAATGCGTTGATGGTCCCCACCCATAAAGTATTTTGTGAATCTAAAGTAAGAGAGCGTATGTAGTTAGAGCTGATACTATTTTTCTTTCCTGGAATATTGGTATAATTGGTAACTTCTTTCGTTTGAAGGTTGATTTTGAATAGCCCGCTTCCTTCAGTGCCCACCCACAAACAGATCGGTGATTGACGCAGGATGGAAAGAATCTGCTTGCCTTGTAATCTGTCTGGTGCAATATTTTCTAATTTGTTCTTGGAAATTGAATAGGCAAAAACTCCATTGAAACTTCCTATATGAATGTAATCTCCTTGCCGGCTGATAGAAGTTGGCGAGATAGATGGCAGCATCGGATAGAATGGACATTGGGTGAATTGCCGGGTTTCGGTATCGAATGAAAATAAATTTTCATTCTTGTTGGAAAAAAGCAGCAACAGCTTTTCGTTGATTTCTACAATTGCATTTATTGCGGGATCTTTACCTTTTTCTTCACGCGTAAAATTATAAAACATATCTTGGGCGGCATCGTAAAGTGAAAGCCCTTTTTCGGTGCCAATCCACAATCTGCCTTGTGAATCGACGGTACATGCTCTGATTATGTTGTTTCCAATACTTTTGGGATTCTCTTCATTATGTTGATAAACGGTAAAGTCGTAACCGTTATATTTGTTCAGCCCGTCGTAGGTGGCAAACCACATATTGCTTTGCTCGTCCTGGGCTATATCAAAAATAGTATTTTGTGATAATCCTTCATTTACTCCGATATGCACAAAGCTAATATGCTCTGGTTTTTGTGCATGGAGATGGGATAATAACAGTAAATTAGTAATGAAAAGTGCAACAAGTTTTACCATATTCAGCTTCAATGTGTAAGGTTATGGAGCAAAGATATATAAATAAATTCTCTTTATCGGTTAAGTCGTTGAAAAAATGAATGGCGGATAAGACAATTTTGAAATGTCGTATAACAGTAATGAATTCATTTTGACTATTCCCAACAAATGAGCGATAGATGGTGGGTTAACGCGTATTCAGGGAGTATCGTGTGCCGGCTTATTGTTTATTTGTTTTTATATATTCTGAGGGTAAGCATCCAAAATATTTTTTAAAACTCGTCGAGAAATAAGCAGGAGTATTAAATCCTACCATCGTGCTGATTTCTGCTATCGTATATTGTTCCTCTTTGAGCAGTTTGCATGCCCGGTTGAAACGGATTTTACGTATAAAGTCATTTGTCGTGTCTCCGGTGAGCGCCTTTAACTTTAGATGCAGGTTGGAACGGCTCATATATATTTCGCGGGCAAAATCATCGGTGGAAAATTCCACGTCATCCATATGTTTCTCAACAACCGCTATTGCTTTTTTTAATAATTCTTCATCCATCGGATTGAGCGCCACTTTCTCCGGCTCTACTTCCAAAGAATTGGAATAATGCTCGATAACTTGATGACGTGTGCGGAACAGATTCTTTATCTTTGCCGTAATCACCGCCATCGAGAACGGTTTGGGGATATAATCGTCCGCACCTACCTGCAATCCTTCCAGTTGCTCTTTCAAATCCGCTTTGGCGGACAGTATGATGATAGGTATATGACAGGTGCGCAGGTTCTGCTTAATCTGTTTGCACAGTTGCAAGCCGTCCATAACGGGCATCATGACATCCGTAAGAATCAAGTCCGCCTCTTGCTCCTTCATGAGCGCCAATGCTTCCTCTCCGTTACCCGCTTCCGATATGTGGTAACTTTTTCCCAACTCATCACTCAGATATCGACGAATATCGGGATTGTCTTCTACGATGAGTATCTTTTCTTTCCGTGTCCCGTCACTCTCTGCCGTTTCTTCTTTTATTACCTCTTTTTCATCTTCCGTGTCAACGATGTACATATCCTGATTGTTGGTGGTGTACACCTGTTGTTCCCCGATGGCGTTTGTCCGGGTTGCTATTTCTTCCGGTCGATATGCCGTTTCTTCTGTCGGCAGATAAATGGAGAAGGCGCTTCCTTCACCTTCCCGGCTTTCCAGCTCGATTCGTCCGTGATGCAGGTCTACGAGGCGTTGTACCAATGATAAGCCTATTCCGCTTCCCATGTGTTCGTTGTCCGCTTGATAGAAACGTTCGAATATCTTAGCCTGCTTGTCGATGGGTATTCCGTTTCCGGTATCTCTTACTTGCAGCAACAGTTCCTTACCGGTTTCCCTCAGTACCACCGTAATGCTTTTTCCCTCATCGGTGTATTTGAACGCGTTCGATAGCAGGTTGTTGACAATCAGTTCCAGATAGTTGGGGTCGCAAAGGATTTCTTTTCCCTCTACCTCTGAAGAAAGGTTATAGGCTATTCTTTTTCTTTGAGCCAGCCGGTCGTAGAATAAGAAGTCTTTTTCAATGACTTTGTGAATCGGGTTACGTCTGACCTTGAGATTGAATACTCCCAACTCTGCACGCCGGTAGTCCATCAGCTGATTCACCAGATGCAGCAGCCGGTTGGTGTTTTTTTGTACATGTTCCAGTTGCTTGTGCAGCCATCTGTCACTTACCTTATCCATCATTTCCTGTACGGGGGCGAGTATCAGGGTCAGTGGCGTGCGCAGTTCGTGCGAGATGTTGATGAAGAAACGGAGCTTCATTTCGTTCACTTCTTTCTGTCTCTCTTTGTCCACCCGTTCCATCTGGAGTTCGGCCTGCATACTTTTACGCATCCAGAAGTAGCGGAATATGAATATTGTAACCGCGATGAAAGCCGCGGTGAACATCAGCACGGCCCACCATGTTTTATACCATACCGGTAATACGGTGATTTCCAGTTCGGTCGGTTTCTCGTTCCATTTACCGTCACTGTTGGCGGCCTTCACCAGAAAGCGGTATGTCCCTGCCGGCAGGTTGGAGTAGGACACGGTACGTTGATTGTCTGTGTAATACCATTCTTTGTCATATCCTTGCAGCATATAGGCGAAAGTATTGTGTTGGCCTGATATGTAGTTGGGCGCTACGAAGTCCAGTGAGAACATGGATTGTCTCGCGGTAAGGGTTATGCTGCGGGTTTCCCGGATATTGGTTTTCAGTATGCGTGTACCGTCACCCGGTGTAACTTTCTTGTTGAAAAGCCGCAGGTGAGTGATGATGACCGGAGGAGTATACGGATTGTCTACGATTTCTTCCGGTTGAAAGGCCGTGATGCCTTTGATTCCGCCAAAGTACATCTTTCCATTGGCGGTACGGCAGTAGGCGGATGCTGTAAACTGGTTGCTTTGCAATCCGTCGTTGCTTGTGAAGTTACGGAACTTTTCAGTCTTGGGCTGGAAACAACTCAATCCTTTATCCGTGCTTATCCACAGCTTTCCTTCAAAGTCTTCCGATATGCCGAATACGACATTGTTAGGTAACCCTTCTTCAGTAGTGTATTGTTTACTTGTTTTATCCGTTTCATCAAAGCGGTAAATACCGTTACGGGTACCAATCCAAAAGATACCGTTGCTTCCCTCGTATATGCAGTTGATAAAACGATGATTAAGCGGGGAGTCCGAAGACAGTACGGGAATGCTTTGCAATTCGTTTCCGTCTTGTGTATAGACGATGAGGCCTGTCTCGCTTCCGAACCAGAGGCGCTGCTTGCTGTCCTTGAATACGGTGGTGATTCGCGTACTTTTAAACGGTCGGCCGTTCTTTTCGGTAGTAACGGGAGTGAACGTCTTCAGTGCGGGATTAAAACGTACCACCCCTCCCAATGTTCCTACCCAATATTCACCGTTACCGATGGGTACGATGGCATAGATGCTTTTTGTGGCAATGCCCGACGGATACGGGATGGTAAAGGTTTCGATGCGGCCGGTGTTGCGGTGTAACACACTGATTCCGCCGGCATGTACACCGATATAGACTTTGTTCTGTTGCTCATCCACATAGATTGTCTTTACGTCATCAGACCCCAGACCGTCTTTCTGAGTATAGTGGGTAAATGTATTGGTTTTGGAATTATAGAAGTTGACGCCGCCGCTGTTTGTACCGATCCATAAATTACTTCCCTCATCCTCTACTATGCAGTTTATTATGTTGTTGTTTAGGGAATTACGGTTGGGAACAGACTGTATCTTTTGAAAGCGGTTCTTCAACGGGTGGTAATAATTCAGACCGCCGAAAAAGGTTCCCAGCCATACTCCGCCTTGCGAATCGGTGAATATGCTGCGAATGGAAGTCTGCGACAGACTGCCTTTCCTCAGAGGGTTGCTCTTGTATATCGAAAACGAATCGGTTTCCTTTTGATATATGTTGAGAGAATTGATAGTGCCTACCCATAGCCTGTTTTGCGTATCCAACGAAAGCACGCGTATATAGTCTGAACTGATCGGGCGTGTGCTTCCCGGTGTTGCCGTATATTGTTTGACGTCGCCGTTCAGCGGGTTTATGAGGAATAGTCCGTTACCTTCGGTACCTACCCATAACTGGGTGGGAGACTGTTGCAATACGGCGGATATGCGTTTCTCTTTAAATACCTCAGGTGCTATGCTTCCGATCGTGTTGTCCGGGACGGAGTAAGAAAACAGGCCTTCCCGGCTTCCTATATAGATGTAGTCTCCCTGACGATTGACGGATGTGGGAGTGATGGTAAACAAATCGGGATTTAGCAGGGATTTGGAAAATGATTGCGTGCGGGTGTTGAACAGGATAAGCTCTTCATCCGTATAGATAAGCAACAGTTCCCCGTTGACTGTTACAATCTTATTGACAGGCATGTTTTTACCCTCTTTCGTGTATTGGAAATTTTGGAAACACTCCTTGTCGCTGTCATACAATGAAAGGCCTTCATAAGTTCCGACCCATATTCTGCCTTGGTCGTCAGTCTGTAACGAACGGACGATATCGCAGCCTAAACTTAGCGGGTCTTTTTCATTGTGCTGATATACGGTGAATGTATAACCGTCATATTTGTTCAGTCCGTTATAGGTGGCAAACCACATATTATCGTATTTGTCCTGGGCAATATCGAATACGGTGCTTTGTGACAAACCTTCGTCCAATCCGATATGGACGAAACTGATCGGTGCGGCAGTCTGTGCGTGAAGCGGATATATGAATAGCCAAAGTAATACGGATAATATGATAGGCTTTGTCATGGTTCATTGATTGATAAGGTTTTGTAACAACAAAGGTACGAAAAAACTCTATATGAACATGCCTGCGCCGAAAAGAATAGTTGCTTTTGGTACTACGCATATTTAGAATTGAACTTTTATCTTTAAGAATTAAAGTTTGATTCTTATGAATTAAACTTTGATTCTTATAAACTAAACTTTAATTCTAAGTATGCGCAGTAACAAAAACAACTATATCACCTTATACAGCTCTTTCCCATTGATAAGTCGCAGGTATCTCAACAATCCCTCCATGTAGTAATAATCGGCATACGAGAGCGCGCCGTCCAACTCACTGTTACGCAGTAAGTTTCCGGTGGCATGCATCAGGATGAAGTTTTTATGGGTTCCGGGTTTTGCCAGATAGGCGGGAGAAGACAGGCTTTTCAGCTGTTTTTCTCCGGCTTCAAAGTATTTCTTTCCCCGGGCGGAATAAGTGCTGAGTTCCATTAATGCGGAAGCCATAACGGCTGCTGCCGATGCATCGCGCATCTTTGAGCGTTCGGGAGCGGAGTAATCCCAGTAAGGAATCATATCTTCGGGCATGTTGGGGTGACTTAGCAGGAAATCCGCAATCTTTTCTGCGTGTTGCAGATATTTCCGGTCACCTGTTTCGCGATACATCATCGTAAAGCCGTAGAGTCCCCAAGATTGGCCGCGAGACCAGGTGGAGTTCGCCGTGTCGTCCGAACCGTTGTTCCAATCGTACTTGCGCATGGCTCCCGTTTCCGGTTCGTAGTCCACAACATGCGGACAGGACATGTTTTTGCGATAATGATATTTCATGGTTTTGTCCGCATGGGAGACAGCGATATGCCTGAGTGTGGTATCGCCGGACATTTTGTAGGCTTCCATCAGTAATTCCAGGTTAATCATGTTGTCTATGATGACCGGAAAGAGCCAGTCTCGTTTTACATCCGGTTCCCACGACATGATAAGTCCTGTTTTGTACGAGTAACGTGAGGTCAGCGTTTTGGCAGAACGGAAGATGATGTGGCGGTAGGCCTTGTTTCCGGTCAGCAGATAACCGTTTCCGAAGCATGAATACATTTTGAAACCTATGTCATGGTCGAAAGCATTGTTCTGTTCTCCTTCCATCAAGGCGGTGGCTTTCTCGGCACGCGTTTTCCATGTATCTTCTCCGGTGTAGGTGTACAGATACCATAACGTACCGGGGAAGAAGCCTGCCGTCCAGTCTGTTTTGGGTTGTAATCCCCGTTGGATAGAGCGTGGAAGCAGTCCGGTTTTCATAACTTCGTTGTACATGGCTTCCGATTGTGTTTGCGCCACCGTGAAGGCATTTGCCACCCATGCGGGCACCTCCTTCACCTGAAGAGGGTGCATTTGCCGGGCTGTCAGGATACTTTGGCAACCCAGCAGGGTTAATGCCAATAGCAGTACGGGTCTTTTCATGATACGATTCGTTTTTGTTTATACGAGTGTATTTTATTCAATTATAAGATGTTTCATTTCTTCGTCTATCTCTTTTTGGAACTCTTTGATTCGGGCGTACATCTGCTCTGCGATTTCAGGATGTTGTGCTGCCATATCGTTACTTTCCTTGGGGTCGGCTTCCATGTCGAAGAGGGCAAGGCCGATGTTTCCGCCTTTGGCAATCTGTTCGCCGGGCAGTCCGTCCTTGCCGGGAGTTTTTACGATGCGGTAGCTATGCGGAACTACGCATTTCCATTTTCCGTCGCGCAGAGCTTCCACTACGCCGTTGTATACAAAGTAGAAAGGCCGGTGTCCTGTTTCCTCTCCGGTAAGGATACCCCAAGCGTCTTGTCCGTCGAATTTATTCATGCGGGGCATCTGCGATTGGGTGAGGTTTACCAATGTCGGCGTGATGTCGAGGGCGGAGAGGAACTGGTCGCTCACCTTGCCTGCGGGGATTACGCCCGGCATACGGACTACGAAAGGTACGCGTTGTCCGCCGTCGAAGGTAGTTCCTTTGCCTTCACGCAGTCCGCCGTTGCTGCCGCCGTGATTACCGTAACTCAGCCACGGGCCGTTGTCGGAAGTAAACATGACAATGGTATTTTCGTCCAGCCCGTTGGCTTTCAGGGTTTTCATGATTTCGCCTACGCTCCAGTCTATTTCCATGATTACGTCGGCATAAAGGCCTTCACCGGATTTTCCTTTGAACTTGTCCGATACGCCCAATGGCACGTGAGGCTGGGTATAGGGCAGATAAAGGAAGAACGGTTCCGCCTTGTGGTCGTTGATGAACCGGATGGCACGCTCGGTCAGTCTTGTGGTCATTTGGTTGACGGGAGCGTTGTATTCTATCACACGGTCGTTGTCGTAGAGCGGCAGCGCCGGATAGGCATGGTCGGGTGCCGGGTGGTAAGGCCACATATCATTGGAATAGGGAAGACCGAAGAATTCGGTGAAGCCGTGGCGCAGCGGCAGATATTCAGGCTGATATCCTAAATGCCATTTGCCTACGATTCCTGTGGCGTAGTCGTTCTGTTTCAAATATTCCGCCAGAGTGATTTCACTGCGTTTGATGCCGTTTTCCGAGGTATCGTCTACTACGCCCGGTACTCCTACACGCTCGGCGTAACGTCCGGTGAGCAAGGCGGCACGGGAAGGGGTGGAAGCGGCTGCTCCGGCGTAGAAATTGGTGAAACGGGTTCCTTCGGCAGCCAATCGGTCCAGGTTGGGAGTTTGCAGGCGCGGACTGCCATAACATTTCATGTCGCCGTATCCCTGGTCATCGGTCAGCAGGATTACGATATTGGGTTGGCGGACGGATTTGTTATCTGCGTTTCCGCTCTCGGATTGCGTTGTTTTGGAGCCGGTGCAGGATGATAATCCTGCAGCAGCCAAACATACTATGGATAGTTTATTCATTGTGCGTTATTTTAAGTACTTCTTCATGTTACTTTTTGGGGATGTTCACTATTATCGGCGTAGCTGCGTACAAGTCCGATTGATAGTTGTATTTTGCTGCATCGCGGCTGTCCGGCAATTCTACCGTAACCTTGCTGCCTTTGCCTTCTGATGTTACCGTAACGGTTTCGCCTTCGAGCGGGTATACGCCTTTGGTTTGATAGGTATAGGTTCCGGCGGGCAATTTGGCGGATGTGCTGAAAGTCAGAGTTTGTTTCTGCCCGTCCGGCATCGGGTTGTTTACGGACAATACCCATTCCGCTCCATTATCACGCAGCATAATCTGTGCCACATCATTGGAAGTTACCGTGGTTTTGCCTACGGAAATGCTTCCCGGCTTGAAGAAGGCATACTGCCAGGTTTTGTCCGTATCGGAATATACCGCATGTGCGGCACCGTCTTGCATGGTGAATTCCAGGTCTTTCAACAAGGCTTCCACGCGTTCCGGCATTTCTTCCGCGCTGACGTTGGGAAGCTGTATGTAACGGTAGGCGTTATCCCGGTTTTGTCCGGGCTGCACTCCATGGCTTACGGCGATAATGAAATTCGGTTTCTTATCGGCTATCGTGCGGTCGGTGATATTTATTTCCTTACCGCTCTTTATCTGTAATGACAGTTTCTTTACCGGTAAGATAACATACCCTTTGCTGCCTTGATGCAGCCAGCATACATCTTTTATTTCCTGTGTGAGGTTTACTGACTGTCCGGGCTCTACGGTTTGTATTTCTTCACCCGCACACCAAGTCAACGGACTGTTCAATGCGGTTTGGTCGATGAAAGTTGTAATCTCATTTCCTTGTCCCGGACGCAGGCGGGCGATGTCGCTTCCCAAAGCGATGATTTTGTCCTCGATGAAATGGTAACTCTTGAACGCGGTGGCCGAACTGTATGTTTCTTTCGGCAGATGGTGATAGATACCCATGCCGGCTTTGCCGTCTGCCAGTACTCCGGATATTTTATTCAATCCCGGTAATGAAGCTTGTGCGCCGCCTTTGGCGGGTAACGGATCGGTACGCCATTCTTCCGTCAGTCCGGGCAGGGCGTGCCAGTCGAAGTTGCGGATAACCTTGTCGGAATATTCATCTCCTTTTACTTTAACTTGCAAGATACCGTATCCCATGTGCCAAGAGCGGCGTACTTTTTTGCTGAAGTCTTCGGCGCCTACGGTACGTTCCGATTTCAGTTTCAGCGAAGCGTAGAATGGGGTTTCGTTTTCACCGCGGCGGTGTACAAGGTACTCATTTACCCAATAGGCATCCGTTCCCGAATATTCAAACGTATTGTTTTTTAGCTGCTTGCAAACATCTTTTAATTCCTCTACGCCGTTCAGTTTGGAACCTTTATTCTGTGCATTTAACATGGAATTGACAGCCTGGATATAGGTTTTGGTAGTAAATCTGTGCATATCGTCGAGGAAAGAACGTCCGGCGACAAGGAAATCCATACGTTGCTTGTAAAACAGTTTCGGATATACGTTCAGCAGGCGATCCAGTTGGAATTGGTAATATTTATCACCTATCTTGAATTTGGTATTTCTGAAATAGCTATACCCGTTGTTACAATCTGTCAGCCATTCGAAGCCATAAGCTACCATAGCGGCATCGGTGGCATTGGCAATATGATGCGATACTGTTCCGTCAGGCTGGAAGCCGGATTGTATATATTTATGAGCTACAATATTATATTTAGTCATCCATCGGCTGACATCCGCTACAATTCCGTGGGGGCTCCAACCGGGTGAGTAACTGAATCCTTTAAACGGTTGGTCATGGTAGAAATCACTGTACCAGTACTGTACGTAAGTCAAGGGACGGTTGTAGTCTGCCCAGATGATAGGCAGCGCCAGCATAGTACGTGACCGGTGCCCGAGATTGGCATCCGCCCATGCACCAGACGAGTAGATGGTGTCTTGCAGTTCGCCCCAGCGTCCATTGGGATTGTCGATGGCACGGCGGTTTTCTATCTCGGCAAAGAAGATTTGCAGGTAACGTATCAGGGCGTTATGCACTTTCAGACAGGTTTCGTCTTGATTGCGCATGCCTTTCAGCAGTTCGGGCATCAGATGGAGTACGGGCACTACCAGCGGGTCAGTCAGTGTCCATTGGTGGGTAGGTGTTTGCATTCCTGCCATTTTGTGCGCTTGCAGCATACCGAAACCGTCACCGGTACAGTTGCCGATCGGCCTTCCGTCTACCATAACCTCGTTACCCTCTACGGGTACGGAATTGGTATAGGTCAATATCGCTTGATACAAGGTTTCTCTCAATTCTTTTCGTTTTTCGGGGTTACCCTTAGGACCGTATATTTTTGAAGTGGCGTAAGAGTAGCCCAATCCGCCTATTTGATTCACGACTTTCTCCCAATCGTATTCTATGGTTCCGGTAGGCAGATGGTCGTTGGTTGGATCGAACTTGGCTACATAGTCTTGCGGACGTCCTTGGTAACATTTCTCCAGTCCGGCAAATTTCCAGCCGTTGTTTTTCAGTTCGTCAATCTTGGCGGCCACTTCATCATCGGAGTATTTGATACGTCCGTATAGACGCTTGTTTTCAAGTGTCTTGGGAGTATAGCGTCTGTTGAACAAACTCCATAAGGTTTCCTTTACAACTTTGACGTTGATATTGAACTTTTTCAGTTGTTTGTCACCGTCCTTCAAGGCTATGGTCAAGCGATGATTGGAAGGGGCACTGCCTGTACTTTGACCTTTGGCTACGGTAAGTACCCCCATAATACGTTTGGATAAGTCGTATCGGGTTTCCAGATTGAATAATCCGTCCGCCTGTTTGAGGATTTCGAAATGATAGCCGGCAGGAATGGGGCTTGTCAATACATCCTTGTTTCTTTCCAGATGAATACGGCCGATAACTTCGGTTCCTTCCGGACTGTTTACCGGAATATCGAAATAATTGGCAAATACCTTTTCCTGTGCTACTGCGGTAAGCAACATATTAGGACATACAAGCAGCACGATTACCAAAAATAGGATTTTGTTTCTCATGATTTATACAGAATATTTAATAGTTAGTAATATTTTAAGTATTTCTCTTGCTCCTTTTTTATTGTTTTCGAGGATAAGCAAAAGTAGAACATAAAATCAAGACCGGACTTCAACATTGTTTTTTAAAGTAATAGTATTCATCAACATATTATAATTCTGTATGATTGGATTATAATCCTGTTCTAAATAAATGGATAATGTGCAAATTTGTTTTTGCGCTCATTTAATGTAGGGGGGGAGGCGCAAAAACAAATAATGCACATACAACAGAATTCAGGCCGATTTCTATAAGCGGGTGAGTCAAGGCAGCGTACGGGTAGACCCCGGTACATAGTTTATCATTTCTGTAGTTTCATATTTCCCGTTTTGTTCGTCGTACAGTACATAAGAGCGAGTATATTTTCTGTAATACTCTTCCCCGCCCAATATGAGGTGACCGCTGCCATAACTTAATACGGTTGGGGTTTCTGTACTACTGATGTATAGTTCGGGCGGATTGGAAGCGTCCATCTCTGCCCGAATGCTCCATGAACCACAGTGAAAGACATTGCCGTTACGGCTGATTTCTTGAGTGGGAGCATTGTCGGGAATCACTTGGATGATGGCGAGTATACGCGTCTTATCGCATCCTTCCACGTTGGCTGTCATATGCCACTGGTTTGGATATTGCGGATCATAGACGGGCTTGGGTGGAACGACAAACAGGTCTGTCTGCGTAAGATGCATATTGTCATCGCAATACAGATGCGTTACGGCAGAGAACGCTTTATTGTTGTTTGTAGTCGTCAGTTTCCGGTTATTATTATCAATGATGAATTGGGTGGGGCTATGCAATAACCAATTCCATTGTACGGCTTCACTGGCTTCCAATTCATCATAGATTACTACGATGTCGGGATGTAACATTGCTATGTGCCGATAATATTTGGTAAGCGGTGTTATGCCAAATCCGTTTTCCGGGGTTTGCTCGATACCGGCTTTTTCCAATGATTTTATCCACATAGGGTCATCTGTCAAGCTGGCGTAGGCATGCGAAGCATCTCCGGAACAGTAGGTGATATGCTGCCCGCCCATGGCGCAATTGATATTGCCGTAGCCTTTGGTTGTGAACGGTTGTCCGATACCGTTCACAAGAATGGTGTTGTGTGCCCGGCTGTGTCGGTAAGACATCAGGTTATGGGCATCTTCAAAATTTAAATAGTAGCCGGTACTGCGATATACGTCTGCTCCCTTGTATATTAATTGGAATGCATTTTGGTTGGATACCGTATGGCTGCCTGAACCGAAAATACTTGAACGGAAGCCCAATGCCAGATTCTTTTTGGTGTTTCCTAAATCGGAGTGCATCATTACTTCTCCGATATCCTGATGCCAAGTAAATTTAGGAGCATTTTCCGGCAGGGTAGTATTGTAAGTCGTTTTGTCGCGAACAATACGGTAAAGCCGCATCAGTATGTCGTCATGAAGCGCTTTTGACGATTGAGCGGCTAACCAACCGGCATAAGGGTCACCGGTTTCGCGCGCCAGAAAATCGGCGAAACCTATTTGTACTCGTCCCGGTGACTCCAATTTTTCATTTCCATCACCAAAACCGATATTTTTGGACTCCGGTTGCCAGGTATAAGCGAGTGCTTTACCTGCATTCTGATACCACGGATGCTTCATGAAATCGACTTTGCAGATGTAAGAAAGCAACATCGGCATATAGTGTAATGTTTGTATATTGGTACCATAGTAGCTGATTCCATTTTGCCAGGCGCCATCCCGGTTAAAACCGGATGCCGGGGCGCGGGCAGTCCATAATTCATAATAAAACTCCATCATGAGGCGTATTTCGTCTTTATATTCTGTTTTGTCGTATAGCATGAGGGCTATTTGGAAGAAGACACGCATGTTCTGTTGCCAAAAGTGGTTGTCGAATATATGGTTCTCCTTGCTGCCGCAGTGTACTTTGTAATATTTACGCATGATGCGTATCATTACGTCTTCGATAGCTGCCTTTTCTTGTTGGTTGAGCCGCCCCATTAACAAATCATACCCTTTCAGATAACATCTGCCTACGTTGGTGGCGAGAAAGTTGTCGCTGAACAATAACTGGTCACTGACAGGATAAGCCAACAGTTGCGTAATTATTTCGTGCGCTTTTGTAAGATATTGTTCATCCAGCGTCAGTAGCCAGGCATCGTGCAGATACATCATTTCATTGCATAAGGTGCTGGAAATATCCCATACATGCAAGTCTCCCATGGTTGTGTATTCTTTTCGTAGGGCTGTTCGTGCACGCCCCAACATAGCGTTGTACTCCGGATGGGAAGATGCCCTTTGGCGCGCTTCCGGCAGTTCATTGTCAAAGTAGCACTTAAGCCGCGGATGATTGTGCGGCAAATTATTGTAAAAAGTAGTGAAAGGCGGTGTGACAAACCGAGGAATATCATCGGTGATTTCAAATTGATAGGCATCGCTCCATTCGCCGGCACTGCCGCTGGCGTCGATGTTGCGGAAACGCCAGTACCATACGCCGTTTTCCAATATTTTGTGCGGATTGTACATACACCATTCCACAGCTTCCGACAGGGTGGTATGCGATTCTGCGAAGTCTTGCCGTGTGGAGAGTGCAAACTGAAGTAGTTTTCCGGTCTTCATCTGCTGCGGAACGATGAGCGGACATGGGTTTAGGTAAATCTTGTTATCCGCTTTCGGGTAGGGGTTCTCGCGTATCTTGTCGTGATAGGCTTCTTGCAGCTCTACTGCCGGCGGTTCTTCGGCGGTTGGGAGGGGGGGCGCAGGCTCGTCGGAACATGCATTTCCGACAGACAATAATACAAAGATACTTGCGATGAAACAGGAATCGCGGACTGTGTTTTTCATATTGAATGGTGGTATTAAAGAAAAAAGAGAAAAGGAGAAAATGGAGGAACTGTCGTTTGCACGATATTCCTCCGTTCTCTCCATTATATATTAAGTAGGTAGATTAATATACTTCAAGTTCGCAAATGGAAGCTTCGCAGGGATTTCCGTTACTGACAGAAGAGTGAATGAACAAGCGCACATAGCGTTTTTTCACAGACTTGAAAGTGGCTTCCCATACCGAACTTTTACTTTGATTACATTCGCGTTCCACTTCTTTAACTACGGGTTTCCATTTCTCACCGTCATCGGATACTTCTATACTGTACTTGGCGACACGGTCTGCATAATCTCCGTTTACAACCACTTTGCTGAATTTGGTTTTCTCGCCGAAGTCAATCTGCAACCAGGACTCGGCAGCTCCCTTGATAGCGCTCCAACGTGTTTTGTTGTCACCGTCTACCGCTTTATCCGGGCCATAGTTTGCCGGACGCGCCCATTCGCTGCTGGCTGTTATTGTCTTGTTTAAGGCTAAGTTTTCTTGTGCCTGTGCATAAGCGCTCATTAAGAATAAGCCAAATGCCGCAAAAATAATCTTTTTCATAATCTTAATTTTTTAATTAGAACATAATCTTAATTTAAATAAGTAATTAGTTTAGAATGTAAGGATCGGACGCATCCATCGTTTGATATAAGGATTACCTTTCGCGGTATCTTTAGCAGGGTCTTCTACAATACCATATTTACTATCGGAGAAATTGACATGCCATTCATGCCCTGTACTGAGGAAAGATACCGTATGGTATTCCCACTCTGAACCATTATATAAGGTGTTCATCAGGGTAACTTTTTCTACCCCTTCATCTATCAGATTTTGTAATGCTTTCTTTACAATGCCGTCTGTTTTTGTTTCCGGATTATAATAGTGGTGTTGCAAGTCTCTCATTTGTCCGGCACAGGGACAATACCATCCGCTACTTCCTTCAGGAGCTTCCAAAACATATTTATTGTTTGTAAATTGGGTTAAAGCACCATACTGTCCTTTACCTTCGGAACCTTCCTCTGAATGCGATTTTAGTAACGCCTGGGTATTGGAGTATCCTGTATAACCGGTGCCATCTTCATCAACGGTCAGACGGGACACCTCTTCTAAAGGTAGAATACTCTTTTTATCCGTGCTTTGCAGACGTACACCACCACCGGCTACTCCATCAGTGTCAAACAAAGCCAGTGCATAACCCTGTATTTCCTTATCCCGGAATATCTCGCCATAATCCTCGGTTTTGTCGCCCTTGCCCATACCTACTTTAAAGATAACACCAATTACAGGATTATCGGTATCGGCTATGTAGTCTTTGGAGTAACTTCCGTCTTTATACAGGTAATCTCCCACATGCGGACGTTTTACCACGTTACCGTTTGCTTCGTTGTTTTGGTCCGGTGTATTCCATGAATCTGATACGGTTACTTCTATTTGGGCGTCTTCAGGGCCGAATATCTTTTTCCCCATCAGATATCCGCGGGCGAGTATGCGCTTATTGCGCACAACCGGAATTCCGGCGGGAATTTGTTGTGTATATTGTTGGTTGTTCCGGTTAACAAAATTCATGGAGATTGTTTCCAAAGCAAGTTCTTCTCCGGCAGAGGCAAAGATATAGGCGGTTGATACGATGCGCTCGGTATTGGTGTCCGGTTCATCGGCTGCAAACTCCCGACTGTGGTTTACTTCTGTTTGGTTCAGAGGCTTTTCGGTAGAAACATTGTATTCCGTAGGCATTTTCAGTGTTATGTTCATGCTTTTGCCTATGCTGAAGTTGGCTTCGTCTTTTTCCATAAAGACTACTTTGCAGAAAGGACGTTGCAGGGTCGCGGTAACGTTACTTGCAAATTCCGCTTCTTTAAAGAATGTGGTTTTTCCGCAGAAGGCATCGCAGGCGTTGTTATAGAAAAGAAGCGACGGATCTTTTACGGCGATTTTCTTCAAATCTTTTGTGTCGTAATATTTGTCGGCGTAATGTATATATTTCACTTTGTCGTTTACACTGATTTCTTCTGTCGGAGCATTGGCTTCTACGTAGTCTGCCCATATCAGACAGTCGTAGGAAGCGGATTCCAGTTCTGTCTCAAAAATCAGCAGTTCTTGTCCGTCTGCTCCGTAACCCAACTGTTCACTGCGATAGACGAGAGCGGGAGTCTTATCCTGGCTCCATACTTCGAGGATGCAACGTAGCTGGTGTCCGTCCTCAAAGGGTAGGGCAGTACGGGTTGCCGCATCTTGGGGCAGAGTGGCCGATATACGGATACGGTTACTTTCACTTGGGCTTTGCTTTACCTCTTCCTGGCTGCATGCGGTGAACAGGAGTATCCACAAGGTGGATAGAGCGTATAGTATATTGTTTTTTGTTGTCATGATAGCTGTGTTTAAAGTTTAAAAAGTCAGGATGAGGCGGAGGGATGCCGGACAATCTGTTTTTCCGTTTGTTCCGGAATTGCCATATGATTCACTTTTCGATGTAACAAAACGTCGCGGCCATATTTTATTATTGGATGTAGCAGTACTGCTGCTCCAATAGTTTGCGGCTTGTAATAATTGGGCTTGTTGAAGATTTTGTAATTCCTTTAATTGGCTTCCCACTATGTTGTATGTCAGTTCTGCTACTTCACCCGAAGGCTTCTGGGCATATACTTTTAGGAGTTCTTCCATTTGACTTCCTGCGGGAATGTACCAACCGCTTGTGTTTTTTGGAGTTGCGTTTTGCTCTTTGAATGTTTTGAGTCCCGTTATGGGGGCGGTATCTTTGCTCGCATCTATGGCGATGTATATATTCGTATTTTTGAAACCGGCTACATCGGGAATTTTTCCGCCTTCATAAGGATTGATTCCATACTCTGCGGTGAGCTCTTGGGTAATGATGGCTTGTTGTGAATCAATAGCATCCTGCAATGCTACGACCCAGCCTTGAATTTCTTCTTCTGCGAATGTTATGTCCGGATAGTTGGCTTTTGTATCATCTTTACAAGTACTGTTGGCATCGTTTTTTAATGCGAATATTATGCCAATAGCCGGATTATCATCTGTGCCCTTGTACTCTTTCGACCATGTGCCGTCTTTATAGTAGAACGAACCCACATGCGGTTTCTCTTCCATAGGATCTCCTGCGTCAATATCTTTTTCCCAATCGGTGCTGAAGTCGAAACTAAGGGTGATATCCCCTTCGAATATTTGATCGGATATCAAAGCGCCATTGGCGATGATGCGTGTGTTACGTATAATAGGAACGCCTGCCGGTATTGTTATATCCCGGATATCGTCTCCAATGGTAAAAGTCAGGTCTATATTGCCGAGCGATGTTTGATTGGACGTTGCGAATATATAGTTGCTAAATAAGGTGCAATCGTCTGCCGGAGTATTTGTCATGTCCGTGCGTGTCCATTCAATAATGCTTTCTTCACTTAAAGGGGCTTCTGCGCCTACATCGAATCCTGAGGGAACTTTATAGCTGACCAGCATTTGGCTGCATGTTTTGTATGCATCAAGGTTCTTCTCTTTAATGATGAGTTTGGAGAACGGGCGTGCCAATTCAGCTGTTGATTTATAGGTTTCACCGGCTTTTTCCAACACGAATTTGTCGTAGAAGGCATCGCAGGCGTCATTATTGAACAATCCGGCGTCTTTGGTATCTTTTATTGTCACTTGTTTCAGGTTTTGGGTAGTGGAGTAAAACCGGTCTTCGTAGTGCATATATGTATATCCGTCTAATTCTAAGTTTTGTGTTTTTGCGTTTTCGGCTACGTAGTCCGCCCACATCAGGCAGTCATAATTTCCGGTTTCTGTCAGTTCAAAGTCAAAGACAAACGAAGCTTCTCCCTTTAAGGCGGTTATTTCCTGACGGTGTTTCAATGTAGGAGTGTCACCTTGTGTCCAAACTTCGAGGATACAACGTAATTTATATCCTTCCATAATGGGGAGTGCTCTGGTAAGAGGAGTTTCTTGTGGAAGCGTAGCGCTGATTTGCACGGAAGAAACCGTTGGACCGGACGAATCGGTTATTTCTTCATTACTGCATGCTACAGCGATTAGCCCCATACAAAGAAACATGACAAACTGTAATAGATTTCTTGTTGTGTTCATAATATTACTTTAATTTAAAGAGTCTTTATGCCTTAACTTCCGGATGCAGGAGCCGAAAAAGATTAAGAACACATTGCAAATATAGATGCTTATACTATTGAGAGGGCTAAAATTTGTTGAAAGAACTTTCAGTCTTGTAGTGAAAATGCCTTATTTGAGTGGTTCTTAGGCCTGTTTTATAAAATGAGCGATGTATATGGGGAAATATACATCGCTCGGCGCTTATGAAATGTCTTTACCGACAGAAACTGATAAAAACCACCGGTAAAGAACAGAGGGGACTTAGAAAGTTAGGATGAGGCGAACTATAGCATCGCCTAAAGGCCGGATGGCACCAGTACCGCCACTACCCCAGCTGTTTTTCCATTCGTATGTATCGCCGCCTTTTGGATTTGCATAATATTCATTACGGACGCTAAAACGGATAGGAGACCAACCGTTTGCTTGTTTCCCTATACTGCTACATAGACAATTAGATTTAGGAAGGAGTGATGTTTCGTTTAATGCTTTTAATGCGTCTTGTACGACTAAAGAGGGATCTGGTATTGGGAGAGTATCTTTATTAGGGACTGTTTGGGGGAGGGGCCCTTTCTTTGAATATACGGATAGTAAAGTCTCAAGTTGTAAATAGTCGGGAATATACCAGCCAGTTGCTGTTGCTGGGGTAGAATTATTTGTTATAGCGTTTGTTACAATTGTTTTAAAATTCTCGCGTATGTTTTCTGAAGCTAAATATGCAGTTGTACCATTGTATCCATAAATCGTTTTATTATCCAGATCTTGGACAGAGAAACCCGCTGGTGGGGTAGAGACGTCTGTACTGAAATACTGTCCTGTATCGAACACATTACCAGCTCCTTCTATATTGGTCAAAGAAACCACCCAGCCATGTAATTTGTTGTCCTTGAAAGACTTACCTGATGGCAAAATATAGTTGCCTACTTTATCCTTAATTTTGTATAGATCAGAAGAAGAAATCTCTCCATTTTCAGCCACCGCAAACACAACCCCGATAATATTTGCTTTATTCTCTTCAGTAACTTCGGAGCAGGTTGTTCCATCGTTCAAGTAGTAGTCTCCAACTTTAATTGTAGGTTCGACGTTGATGTCGTCTTTGGTTTCGTCTGCGTTCCAGTCTGTACTGAAATTGAAATCTAAAGTGACCCCGTCACTAACTACAGTTCCCGCATCAAGAAGGCTGCCGGTTGCGATAGTTTTGGTATTGTTCTTAATGGGCATACCGGCAGGGATAGTCAAAGCTTTGGCTGTTCCATCAGTTGGAGTAATAGTTAATTTTATATCACCTAAAGCTACATCAGCTGCTGTACAGGGAATATAGGTAGAGAACAAAATAGCATTTTCTGTTGTGGCGTCAGAAGCAGCTGCAGTAATTGTTTTAGTATAAGTAATAGAGGCTTTGTCATTCCATGTCGTAAAGTTAGAAACATTTATTCCCATTGCATGCTTCGATTCTACTTTAATTTCTCCTGTAAAGTTTTTGAAGTTTTCTACTGTCTTCTCTTTTAGAATTAATTTTGCAAACGGACGTTTCAACACTACCGGTTCTGTTGTAACTGCAGCAGCTCCCTTTGTTATTTCCATATTACCGCAAAATGCATCGCAAGCATCATTATCAATGAGGTCTGTCGTATTTGTTGCCATAACAACAATACCTTTCAATCCACTGTATTTACTACCACCATATTTAGTGTTGTAGTACTTATCCGTAAATAAGTTTTCTGATGTAGTAATACTTTCAGGAAGAGAGGTAGCGTTTCCTTCCGCCGGTGTATTATTCGTAATAAAATCCGCCCACAGTAGACATTGGTAAGTACCCTGCTCTATGACCTTAAACTCGAAGTTGAGGTCTGAGTTATTACCGACCAACTTTTCATGACGTTGCAATAAACTGGTGTAACTCTCATCCCATACTTCAAGGATGCATCGTAAGTAATGTTCGTCCTTAACGGGTATTTCGCCCGCCGTTCGTGTCTCTGCAAAATCTTCGGGTAGGCTGGCACTGATACGTACGGTATTATTCTCTTCTGAGTTTCCTGTCATTTCTTCTTTACTGCAAGAGGTATGGAACAATGCAGTAAGCAAGAGCATTACCAGTCCGGTAAAAACTTTTTTCGTGTTCATAATATTACATTAAAATTAATTGGAAATAAGTTTATCTGTGTTGCAAATATAGGCAAGATGACTGAAAGGGACTTTTAAGTGTGTTGAAACAACTTGCAGATTTGTTGTAAAAACAGGCTTTTTATATCGAAAGCAATGATTCTCATAAAGAAAAAAGACCGAAGTAAAGTATGTTGAAACTTTAGCTCCGGTCTTTTTAAAACTAAAAAACGTATCCTGAAAAATGAGTTGTTATTCCTCTATAATCAAACGGAACCCAACATTGAACACTCGTTGATAAGGATAGAATCCTTTACGTGAATGTGATGTAGAGAATTTTGGGCGTTCTATATACGAACCGCCACGTACTACCTTATGTTCGGATGTTGTTTTGGAAGCCGCATTATAAGGGTAGGGGGTGTAGTCCGAACGTGTCCACTCGGCTACATTGCCATGCATACAGTACAGTCCGAAAGGATTGGCTTCGTACTTTTTACCGCCAATCTGTACAAGTTCACCATCGTCCACACTTTCTTCTTTGGGTAGGAATGTATAGTACTTGTACCATGAGTTGTCCGGTTTCATAGGTTTGGGGTCTACACCGGCCACGGCGAAGAGCAATGTGGTTTTATCGGCGAGATTGTCTTTTTTACCGAAATCGCTGTTTTTGGTTCCGTACCAGAAGTCCGTGTCGCTGCCGGCACGACAAGCCCACTCCCATTGGGCTTCGGTAGGAAGCGTAATCTTCAGTCCGGTCTTGGCGCTCAACTTCTTGCAATATTCCATGGCGTCGTTGTAGCTTACGCGTATTACGGGCTGCTGCGGTTCGTTGGCGGGATATCCCTGTACCACGTGGTCTTTCCATTGTTGGTCTACATACCGACTGTCGTGTTCGGGGAATATGACGTTGTACTGCTGGTTGGTAACTTCCAGCTCACCCATCCAGAAAGCTTTGTCTATTTTTACTTTGGCGGTGGGATATGCATCGGGTTCGCCGTTGTAACTACCCATTACAAATTCTCCGGCGGGAATGCGTACAAAGTTCAGCTTCACACCCGGGGCTATTTCTATGCTCTTATGGATTCCGCCGCCGGCTTGTGCCTGCTTGGCTTTTGCCGTTTCGGCATTGAAAGGCCAGCCGGTTACGGTAAGTTCTTTGGCTTCTACCGATTTCAATGCTGCGGGCATAACGGGCGTGATTTCTCCCTTGCCTTTCAGATAGGCTGCATAGTCGGCAATTTCTTTTTTCCAATCAACTCCGGCGCCGTTGGCATATTTGTCGGTAAGTTCTTTGCGACGTTTTATTTGATCGAAGCCTTTGTAGGGCAGGTAATTCAAAACATTGGCATTGAAATACCCCTTGTCGGGCGCATTGTAGTCAATCCAGTTATAGAGTTTACGCCATTCGTCATCGGTGAGCTGCACGTTGTAGTGTCCCTTTTTCAACATTCTTACCAGTTCGCTCGTGTTGGGATGATATTCGTAGGGTTGCAATACCACCATGTCGCCTTCGCCGCCTTGGCGATGTACGTAAGGGTGCAGATTCAGGTAGGAAGTGCCGTAACCCAAGCGGTCTTTCTTACCACCACGCAGATCGAAAGCTTTATCGCCGTTGTGGCAGGCAATACATGTACGGTCGAGAATCGGTTGCACTTCAAGGTCGAAAGTGAATGAGCGTGGACCGCCTTCGGGTGGAGTAAGTTTATGGGCGCTCTTTTGTGAAGCCATTACGCGTTTGGGAATGGGTATTTGGTTTTGGTCTTCGTGACAGCCGATACATGATACTACCTCTCCCGGTTGTCCGGTCAGCCAGCTGCGCATCCATTGTACGGCCACACCGTCTTTGTCGAGCGGTTGAATAGAGATAGGCGTGTTGGCTGGCACTTTAAAGATAGCCGATCCGTCTTCTTCTACAGGTACAGTGCCAAGCTGGCGTTTGATGTCCCAACCCGATTGGATACCATGCCAATTGTGGTCTGATTTTGTCTTTACGTACGCGTATTCATAGGCATGCAGGCGTAGGGATTTTACGGTACCGCGTGGAATGCCGCGCAGTCCTTCTCCTTCATAAATGTCCTGAATGAAAATGGTTGCTTCTTTATCGTTCAATTTCACGCGGTCGGGGATGGCGGGTGGCATTTGGGTCTTCTTCACAAGGATGGGACTGATAAATCCTTCGCCTTCCATTTCCATCAGGCAGGTTACGTTGTCGTAGATGTCTACCAGATAGATACCCCAAAGAGATTCTTTGGAAAGTTTGGCGGCAACGAGAAAATATTTGTCGCTCAGTGCTGTCGGTTTGATGAACTGCGGCCATACTCCATCTACAAGGCGGTCTTTAATAACTTCCTTGATAGGCCGGTTGCGGTAGGGGATTTCTTGAGTCATGCCGGCTACGCTCTTGCGCCCTTTACTCGGGTCGAACAGTATGAGGCGGCCCGAACGTGCCGTGCCGTGATGTCCCGAAATGATTCCTACGAATGCAGAACCGTGCCCGGGTAATGGCTGGATATCGAATGTACTGTTGGGGAACATGGCTCCACTGCCGTAAAGCGCTTTATTTTCCGTGCCGTCGGGATTCATGTGCATAACAATGCGCGAGTAGTAGTGAGTGAGGTCGGTATACTCCCAACGGGTGTACATCACGCGTCCGTTATTCATCACTACGGGGTTCCAGTTGGCGTCTTGGTCGAAGGTTATACGACGCAGGTTACCGGTCTGCGGAGTATAGAGTACGAGGTTACCTACAGGGTCGCTCCCATTGACACAAGGCACGCCTTGATAACCGATGTTGGAGATGGCCAAAATACGTCCGTCGGGCAAATACGTACCGTCGTAGAATTCAAGGTCAGGCTCTTCATTATTGATAAGCTCTTTCAGGCCGGTTCCGTCCAGTTTTACTTCGAACACGTTCCAGCGTTTGTCCTTGCGGGTTTGGGTAAACATCACGCGGTCACCGTTCCAGTGCAGGCGGAGGTCGGCGACAGACGAACCGTTGGAAGGCTTATACACCTGACGCATCCGAATGTTTTTGCCACGAATATCGGAGAGTTCCACAATCTCGGCGTCAAAGCCGTCGCGGCGGGCAGATTCCTGATTGCTCCAATTGTTGGACTGCGTTCCAAGGTCGGGAGCCATTATTTCACGTGCTCTGGCGCCTATCTTATAGCGGGTAGCGACAATTTTGTCACTGTCCAGCAATGGATTCCCCAATAGGATGGCCCGACGGTTTTCCAACGCTTTCTGTGCTGCTGCAATGGCTTGAGGATTGTTCCGGTAGATTCCGTCAAAACCTTTGTCGACAAGTGCCAACACCTCGTCGTACATTGGCTGATATTTGGAAACGTCAAAGCCTTTTTGCTTTTTAAGGTCGGTAAAGGCGAGTTTCAGTGCTTGTACGTTGAGCCATTGCAATTCTGCTTGCAGGCCGATAACAGTGTCCATCTCTTTCAGCAGATTCAGGTAGGCTTTGGTACGTTCCTCGCCTGGTTTCATGGCATTCACTTTTTTCACCTGATTAGAGAAATAACCTTTATCTTTCAAGCTTTTGAGTAATCTGTTTACGGCTCCTTTCTCAATGGCCTCGCCGCCGTTGGCGAGCCATACCTCGATTCCACCGAAATACCCGGCCAGCATGGCAATTTCGGCAGGATATTGAGCGGCAAGGGCTTTGCCGGTGATGAGCTTTATAAGCTGACCGTTGAAAACCGCCCTGTCGAGCATGGCTTTAAGGTAAAAAAGGTAAGCACAAACGATGAAGGGCGGACGCTGCCCGGCGCGGAGT
>ERZ779889.1321-NODE-1321-length-25255-cov-6.930635_pt1 | contig 25255 bp, 21 predicted proteins | sample MGYA00511030_ERZ779889 | MGnify/ENA primary metagenome ERZ779889 (study PRJEB29588, sample SAMEA2160616) | human gut metagenome | biome: human gut; feature: human-associated habitat; material: faeces | place: Denmark | collected 2008/2010 ...
TAGAATTTTCATCATTATCTTCTAATATTGAAAAGCTTTTTAAATCACTAAAAATGTTTTCAGTTTTGTCAAAATTACTTTTCTTTCTATTTATTGAAAGATTATAATCATATATGATGAAAGATTGTCTGAAAAAAATAAAGAATTAAATCCATTAGAATGGACAAAGTTAATGAATAATTACAAGAATATGGCTGAAGAAATTGTCTTAAATGAATATGTTTTTGTGTAAATAATCTTTAAAAAAGAGGAAAAAATTATCAAAATAATTTAATCCTCTTTTTATATTTTTTAGACTGTGGGAGTAAAAGTAGTGTCTAACCAGCACTGAATTTATACTCCCGCATAAATTCTACTATGGGAATTCCCATACCCTTATTTAAGATAATTATTTAAATATTCAATCCATTCAGGAGCATTTTCTTCATTAAACAAATGATATAAAAAATCTACAACTATTTGATGCCTATTTTTAGATTCTTCTTTACCGGAATCAGTTAGCATTAAATCTTTAAGTTTTAATATTTTTTCAAAAATATGGCATACACTACTATCTGCACATTTTCTTGTATATTTTTCTGCATTCATATCTTCAATTGGGAAAATATTTCTATCAAAAAATGGTTTTCCATTTTTCATACTATAAGTATAGACTCTTAAAATACCATTTGCTCCTAATGCATCACACATATCTACATCTGATACAATTTTCCCTTCAAGAGTTGTTGGACTATGTCCTTTTAATCTTTTGCTATATCCAATATTATTAATAGCATCACATACTTGTTCTTGGATAGCTTTATCAACATTGCAATCATCCATAATTATTTTGGCGTTTGTAAGTTTCTCTGCATTTTCCATACCAAATAACTTATAATCATCTGCATCATGAAGTAATGCTATTAATGATACTATATATTTATTTGCATTTTCTTTTTCAGCAAATTTTAAAGATAAATCTAAAACCCTATTAATATGTTCAAGTCCATGTCCAGAGTTGTCTCCCTCTAATAGTTTTGCTACTTCATTTTTTACTTTTTCTATATGATTACTAACATTATATTTGTACATAACTTCAGAGCTCCTTTTATAGACATTTGTTATTTTTGATCATTCAGAAATAGATAAAAAATCAAAAAGTTCGGTTGGATATGTAGGTCTATATTTTGAATAATCTTCTTGTTTTCCAAAATAAAATTTTTTACTATCTTTTTCCACATTATATTTCATAAAATCACTTTATAAAATAATACTATAAAACGACAAAATTTTCCATGCTCCCGTTGAAATTCAATAAGAATTCATATATATTATTTTTAGAAAGGGAGCGTTATGGTTCGTAAGCTGTTGCTTAATCGCTCCAAAAACCGACAAGTTCAACTGACCTTGTCGGTTTTATTTTTACCGAAAACAGTAATACAGTCTAAAAACACCGCGACCTAAAGCACTCACAAAAACAAGTGCTTTAGGTCGTTTTAGGTTGTTTAAAATGCAATGGGTTTTTGGTTTTGCTTTTAACCGTTCAGGATTATTTTATCTTTAAAGCCTCGTACATACAGAGGAACTCCTTTTCGGTCTCGGATATATTTTTTGAGTTATCCTTTACATCTATATGTATTTCCGGTGTAAAGTCAAACAGCTTGTCGCCGTGGTAGCAAAGAAACTCGTGATACAGTAAGCTGTCGTCTACGGATTTCACCTTTTCCTTTTCGTCATCGGCAATATCAAGCGTCGCATATTTTGAAAAAATTACCTTTTGCAGCTTTTTTTCATATTCGGAAAACAGCGGAAAGTGCATTTTCAAAGGCCTTGTCATATCTCCTATATAGCTTTCGGCGCTGTCGTGCAAAAGGCAAAAAAGCGCGACCCTTTTTGAATATCCGCGTGCCGTTGCCTCAAGCGCGCAATTTATGGAATGTCTTGCCACCGAATAAAACTCGGTGAAATGACCGTTTGCCCTTGTCATCATAGAAAGAGCATGCGCTATGTCGCGTATGTCTATATCGTCTTCGCACGGATTTGTCGGGTCAAAGCGTATTTTGTTTATTGTTGAAATTTCGTTTTTTCTTGTGTTTGCCACAATACCACTTCCGAAGTATATTTTACACTTTTGCCGCTCCGAGTGCAATACCGATTTACATACAAAAAAGCTGCAATTCTTTTACATCTATTATATGAAAATATAGAAAGCGGTCCGTAAAGTCATATGGCTTTATGGACCGCTATGCTTATTCGGTTACGGTTTTTTCTTCGGCCTTGTCAAAAACAAATTTGTCATCTTTGACATTGCAGATATACTTGCCGCCCTTTTTCACGTTGCCCTTGAGCATTTCCTCGGACAAAGCGTCCTCAATTCTGCTCTGGATAGCACGTTTCAGAGGTCTTGCACCGTATACATCGTCGAAGCCTGCGTCGGCTATCTTGCTGACAGCTTCATCGGAGAAAGTAACCTCGATACCCATATCCTCAACGCGTTTCTGGAGAACAGCGAGAAGTCTCGAAGCGATTTCTTTGATGTTTTCCTTGGTAAGGCGCTGGAATACTATTATGTCGTCCACTCTGTTAAGGAATTCGGGACGGAAGGTGTTGCGAAGCTCACCCATTACAGCGTCCTTGATTTCCTTTTCGTTCTGCTCAAGCTCTTTTGCGCCTGCGGCAAAACCGAACGCCTTTTGCTTCTGCGAAATGAGCTTAGCGCCGACATTCGAGGTCATTATGATGATGCAATTCTTAAAGTCAACGCGTCTGCCCTGACCGTCTGTCAGAACACCGTCGTCAAGTATCTGCAAAAGCATATTGAACACGTCGGGGTGTGCCTTTTCAATCTCGTCGAAAAGTACAACGGAGTACGGTTTTCTTCTTACCTTTTCGGTAAGCTGACCGCCCTCGTCATAGCCGACATATCCGGGGGGCGAACCTATAAGACGAGACACCGTGTGCTTCTCCATATACTCAGACATATCAAGTCTTATCATGGCGTTTTCATCACCGAACATAGCGGCAGCCAAAGCCTTGCAAAGCTCTGTTTTGCCGACGCCCGTGGGGCCTAAGAAGATGAACGAGCCTATGGGCTTTTTCGGGTCCTTAAGTCCGACTCTGCCGCGGCGGATAGCTCTTGAAACAGCCTCGACCGCTTCATCCTGACCGACTATGCGGCGATGAAGCTCATCCTCCATATGAAGAAGTCTGTCACTCTCTTCGGTAGAAAGCTGAGTTACGGGAACTCCGGTCCAAGAGGATACTATATCGGCAATGTCGGCGGGAGTTACCTCGTCATGGCTCTTGCCTGCCATATCGTGCCAGTTTTCTTTCTTGTCCTTAATTTCCTTGTCGAGCTTACGCTCCTCATCACGAAGAGCTGCAGCACGCTCAAATTCCTGAGCATTTACAGCCGAGAGCTTTTCCGCCTCAACACTCTTTTTCTTGTCTTCGAGTTCTTTAAGGTCCGACGGAGCCGTATAGGAACGAAGTCTTACCCTTGAAGCCGCTTCATCGATAAGGTCTATGGCTTTATCGGGCAAATATCTGTCGCCTATATATCTCGTAGAGAGTTTAACGGCGGACTCGATAGCCTCATCGGTTATCTTTACCTTGTGATGAGCTTCATATTTATCTTTAATGCCCTTGAGTATTTCAATAGCTTCCTCCTGCGAGGGTTCATCAACCATTACAGGTTGGAAGCGACGCTCCAAAGCGGCATCTTTTTCGATGTGCTTACGGTATTCCTCAATAGTGGTTGCACCGATTATCTGAAGCTCGCCTCTTGCGAGAGAGGGCTTTAAGATATTGGCTGCATCAGCCGCACCCTCGGCGCTGCCTGCGCCTATAAGAGTGTGAACCTCATCTATGAAGAGGATAACGTCCTTGGCGTTTTTAACCTCGTCGATAACCTTTTTAATTCTCTCTTCAAAATCGCCGCGGTATTTTGTACCTGCAACCATACCGGTAAGGTCAAGAGAATATATCTTTTTGTCCTTCAAAAGCTCGGGAACCTCACCCGAAACAATTTTAAGAGCAAGCCCCTCAGCGATTGCCGTTTTGCCGACGCCGGGCTCGCCTATAAGGCAAGGATTGTTTTTAGTACGTCTTGAGAGAATCTGAATAACCCTCTCTATTTCTTTCTGACGGCCGATTACAGGGTCAATCTTACCGTCCTTTGCGAGCTTTGTAAGATCTCTGCCGAACTGCGAGAGCATACTCTCGTTTTCCTTGCCGCCGTCCTTATTGTCGGTGCCGGCGTTTGCCGTACCGCCCATAAGAGCCTTTGACACATCATTTACAATGTCCTGCATGGAGACTCCGGCGCGGCTTAAAAGAAGCGTTGCGCTGCACGAGCCCTCACGCGCTATTGCGAGCAATACGTGCTCCGTACCTACAAGCTGCTGACCCATCTGCCTTGCGAATGCAACAGAGGTTTCGAGAATGTTTTTGCTCCTCGGTGTAAAGTCGTCGGGCTGAAGCTCGGTAGGTACGCCTACGCCGATGCTTCTCTTGAGCTCTTCTTCTATATCGGCATAGGTTATATTATGCGCAGCCAGCACCGCACCCGCAACCGTGGATGTATCCGAAAGAAGGCCGAGCAATATATGCTCGCTGCCGATGTAAGTATGTCCCAAATCCTCGGCTGCCTTTACCGCCGCATTCAAGGACTTATTTGCTTTTTCCGTAAAACCGGTGAATTTGAACATAACTGTCATTCCTTTCAAATTAATTGATAAATTAACGCCGCAAAGCGAAAATTCATTTAAAGTCTTTGTCTTACTTGCTTTGCACGCTCAATGTCGCGCTCGCGGCTGTCAAGATTTTTGCCCGCCGCCGCGTTTATTGTTGCGGGCTGCATTGAAATCATAAGCTCATCGACGGTCTCGGGCTTAACATTTATAAAACCCGCAACCGCTCCGAGACGAACCTTTGATACAAGAGTCATAAATTCCTTGACGGGAAGAATCCTCGCCGATTTCAGAATTCCGTAGGCTCTGAATATCTCATCCTCGGTTTCTATGCTTTTAACCATTTCCGCTCTCGCTGTTCTCTCCTGCGCCGCAAGCTGCAGCGTTACCGTTTTGAGATTGTCAATAGCGGCTTTTTCGGAGATGCCGAGAGTTACCTGATTACTGAGGCAGTATATATCGCCCATGGGAACGCTCCCCTCACCGTAAGAGCCGCACACGGTAAGACCGAGCTTTGATACGGTTGAAGAGATAGAGCTCATCTGGCCGCACGCCGTAAGCGCCGGAAGATGAAGGAGCACCGAGGCTCTCATACCCGTACCGAGATTGGTCGGACATTGGGTAAGGTAGCCGAGACGGTCATCAAATGCGAAAACAAATTTTTCGTTAAGCTCATCGTCTATTCTGTCTGCCTCGGCATAAGCCGTTTCGAGTGAAAGACCGGGTTTCATAACCTGTATTTTAATATGGTCCTCTTCACAGAGCATTATGCTTATGCCCTCGCTGTCTGATAAAAGCAACGCTCTGCCGTCATAAGACGATGCAAATTCGGGACTTATCAGATGCTTTTCGGCAAGCGATACTATCTGCGGTTGAGTAAGAGTTTTCATCTCGATAAATTCGAGATTCTCTCTGCCGCATACAGCGTCGCCGATTTTTTTATTCAGAGCCGTTCTCGTTTTCGTATCAAGCTTGCATGGAAAAGGATAATCCTCAATATTTCTCGCAAGTCTTATGCGTGTGCTTATAACGATGTCGTTTTGTTCGCCTGCGCCTATATACCACTTACTCATTTTTGATTATCCTCGCTTTCCAGCTTTTTGATCTCGTCGCGAAGGCGTGCCGCCTCTTCGTAATTCTGAGTCTCAACCGCCTGCTTAAGATTTTCCTTAAGCTCTTCGGTTTTGCTGAGCTTCTTTATTTCCGGAGAAGTATTTGCCTTTTTACCTTCGTGATGGGTTCTGCCGTGGATACGCTCAAACGAGGGAAGAAGCTTATCGTAAAATGTACTGTAACAATCGCCGCAGCCCATTCTGCCGCTTCTTACGATGTCATTAAACGTACTGCCGCACTTTTCACAGCGGACTATACCGTTGCTGAGAGCGCCGACCGTTGCCTCGTTGAAAAACGAGCCGAGCATATCTGAAAAGTTGAAGCCGAAATCCGGGAAGACGCTGTCATAGCCGAGAGCGCGTGCACAATCGGAGCAAAGATGAGCTTCCGTGGCCTCACCGTTTACAATCCTTTTGATATGTGTAGTTGCCTCATATTTACCACAGTTTTGACACAACATATAAATCACTCCTTATTTCATAGATGAAATCAACATTTGCTTAAATATATTCGCCCTAAGCTTATCGCGAAGCTCGTGCGGCACATCGTGATACGACTTATCGGCGGTTGCCGCCAGCATTACCGCCGCCTCTTTATCCTCCAAAAGCCCTCTGTCGTGCAAATTCACGATATGTGCGCGACAGGATCTTTCATCAATATTATTTCCTATCGAATTGATGAGGTGCATTTTCAGAGTGCTGAGATCGTATGTGGCTCTGGTTATCTTGATATAACCTCCGCCGCCGCGGCGGCTTTCTACTATATAGCCGTGCTCCGGCGTAAACCGTGACGAAATGACGTAATTTATTTGGCTCGGTACGCATCCGAGCTGCTCTGCCAAATCATTGCGGCGTATTTCGGTAGTTCCGCTGTCGGAGAGCATATCAAGAATCATACCGGCTATTTCCTTGCTTAAGTTCATTTGTTAATCACTCCGTCTTTTCCGATTGTCAGAGGACTTTTACAGTACCCGGCTCATCGCCTAATCTATTTGACTTTGACTATCTTTGACCTTTGACATTTTCTATTATATGTTTTTCGTCTTTTTTGTCAAAGGTCAAAAAAGGTCAAATTTAGTTTTCGTGAAGATGAAAATACATATTATCTCTTGTTTTCTTTAAGTTACTGCTTTTTTTATGCTTTTTGCTCATTTTTCATTCCGGGGCTGACTCTTTGGCTCATAATTCAGGCAAAAACGAGCCCAAAAGCTCTCTGTATCGTCAATTTCACGCCTCCCCTCCTCCTGTTTCGCGAAAGTTTATAGGTCAAATTTTTTCTCAAAGGTCAAATTTTTTTGACTTTTATACTCACAAAAATATATTGTATGCCGAAACATCGAAAAATATTAACACAAGCTTTGTCGTTTACATAATATGTATTGAAGGCGGGCAAAAGCCTGCCGTTAAATCTGAAAGGAGGATATTGGATGAACTGCTTTGGCGGATGCGGCAACAACGGTCTTTTGATACTTGTCATCATCATAATCCTGCTCTTTGCGGACGGTAGCTACGGCAAGAACGGCTGCGGCTGCGGTAATGACTGCGGTTGCGGTAACTCAGGCTGCGGCGGCTGCGGGTGCGGCTGCTAATCGGTAAAACGGCACAGCCGAAGATTCGGCATACGCGGCCGCTTACGCGCAAAAATCCGACCGTATAAAAGCGAATCTTCACCGATAAAAAATCCGCCTCGGGAATCCTCCCGGGGCAGATTTGTTTTTAAATGCACAATATACAGTTTTTCACAAAAGCCGCTATTTAACGGCTTCGGCTATATTCATAAGGCACTTGTACCGATACTGCGGTGCGTTTGCCGCAAGGTATTTTTTAAGCTCTCCGCACAGCGCACCGTTTATTATATACTTCTTAATAACAAAACCGCGGCGCACGGATTTTGTCAGATACATAGAATCTACAAGGCTGAAGTTGTTGAGCAAGAGAAAAACGCCCTGTTGATATTTCATAAGGTCGTTTGTGGGTATGTCAATCAGCTTTGCTACGGGCGACATACTGCTGCAAAGCTCCTCAAGCTTTTTAAAATCCTCCCTCAGGGAAAGCTTCGGCATAAGCCCCCTGTTTTTCCTCTTTTCCGTAAAATATTTTATCGTCTCTTCGCGGAAATCGGTGTTTACTATGTTAACATTATAATTTCCGAGCCACTCATTGACCTCGTTCATATCTGACGAGGTATCATCGTCGCCTATGTCCTCGGCTGTGTATATAACTATATCGCTGTCCGCCGTTTCTCTGCCCTTAATGGCAAACGAGAGGGCTACGTAAATACATTTTGTGAAGTCCACAAACGGGCTTATGTCAAGGTAATGCTGTGCAAATGCCGTCATATAGTACATACTGTCCTTAGACGGTTCGCCGTAGAGAGTTTTGTATACCGATATAAAATGTTTTCTTGAACAGTAAAAATCAAAAAGCTTTTTACTGTCAATATTAAAAATCGAACCGCCGTTCATTTCCGCTATTACGTCTTCATTTCTCAGAAGAGTTGGTATGAGCCTTCTCGTGCGGCTCTTTATTCTCTCGCCGCGATAATAGAGCTTTTTGCCGCCGTTGTATGGCTCCAGCAGCACTCTGCCGAAATCGTCGAATGTGTCTATTTTAATTTCGGACACATCGAAATTGACATCGAACGCATCCTCTAATCTGTCTTTTATTCTCGTCCCCATTAAACCCTGAGGCAAATTTATGTCTTCTATCTTCAAAGCAGCATCACCGTACCTCGACTTTTGTTACAGTATAACATAAAGCACATTGTTTTGGCAAATAAAGATAACCTTCGACAATATTTGTGTTATTACACACAGCACAAAATTTGCACAAATAAATATGTAATTTTTTTGAGAATTTACCCTTTTTTTCAATTAAAATGAGGTTTACATAATTTCATAAAAGTGTTAAAATTACAAAGTATGTACAATACATCCATTCTGTTAAATATCCATTCAAGGAGGAAATATCAAATGGCAGAAACCAAAAAGGCCTTAGTCGAGCGCAAAGCTAAGACTATGGACGGTAATAATGCCGCTGCTCACGTATCTTATGCGTTTACCGAAGTAGCGGGTATTTACCCGATTACCCCGTCAAGCCCTATGGCAGACTATGTTGACCAGTGGTCGGCACAGGGACTTAAAAACATTTTCGGAACCACAGTTAAGGTTGCCGAGATGCAGTCCGAGGCAGGCGCTGCCGGAACCGTTCACGGTTCTCTTGCAGCAGGCGCTCTCACTACGACTTACACCGCTTCACAGGGACTTCTTCTTATGATCCCGAATATGTATAAGATTGCCGGTGAGCTTCTTCCGTGCGTATTCCACGTATCGGCTCGCTGCGTTGCTTCTCATGCACTTAACATTTTCGGTGACCACTCGGACGTTTATGCTTGCCGCCAGACCGGCTTTGCAATGCTTGCCGAGACAAATCCGCAGGAGGTTATGGACTTGGGACCGGTAGCTCACCTTGCAGCTATTGAGGGCAGAGTTCCGTTCATCAACTTCTTCGACGGTTTCCGTACCTCTCACGAGATACAGAAAATCAATGTATGGGATTACAAAGACCTCAAGGATATGGTAGATATGGACGCTGTTAAGGCGTTCCGTGAGCGTGCTCTCAACCCCGAGCATCCGACAATGCGCGGTTCGCACGAAAACGGCGATATCTTCTTCCAGCACAGAGAGGCTTGCAATAAATATTATGACGCTGTTCCCGCTATCGTTGAAAAGTATATGGACAAGATCAACGAGAAGATTGGCACAGACTACAAGCTCTTTAACTACTACGGTGCTCCCGATGCAGAGAGAGTTATCGTAGCTATGGGTTCCGTTTGCGATGTTGCGGAAGAGGTTATCGATTACCTCACCGCAAAGGGCGAAAAAGTAGGTCTTGTCAAGGTTCGTCTTTACAGACCGTTCTCGGCTGCAAAATTTGTTGAGGCTATTCCGGCTACAGCTAAGAAAATCGCTGTTCTTGACAGAACCAAGGAGCCCGGTTCAATAGGCGAGCCGCTCTTCCTTGACACAATCGCAGCTCTTGACGAGATGGGCAGAACAGGTCTTAAGGTTTCCGGCGGCCGTTACGGTCTCGGTTCCAAGGATACTCCCCCCGCAAGCATTTTTGCTGTTTACGAGCATCTTAAGGAGGAGACTCCCGCACGTCAGTTCACAATCGGCATCAACGACGATGTCACTCACCTTTCACTTCCCGAAAAGCCGGCTCCCATTACCGCGGCAGAGGGTACTATCGAGTGCAAGTTCTGGGGTCTCGGCGGCGACGGTACGGTCGGTGCAAACAAAGACTCTATCAAGATCATCGGTGACCATACAGATAAGTATGTTCAGGCATATTTCCAGTATGACTCAAAGAAGACCGGCGGTGTTACAATTTCTCACCTTCGCTTCGGCGACAAGCCCATTAAGAGCTCATACTATATAAACAAGGCCGACTTCGTTGCCTGCCATAACCCCTCTTACATAGAGAAGGGCTTCAGAATGGTAGAGGACGTAAAGCCGGGCGGCGTATTCCTCATCAACTGCCAGTGGAATGAAAAGGAGCTTTCTGAAAAGCTCAATGCAGAGACCAAGAGATACATCGCAAAGAACAACATTCAGCTCTACACCGTTAACGCTATCGACATAGCCGCTAAAATAGGTCTCGGTAAGCGTACCAACACCGTTTTGCAATCTGCATTCTTCTCGCTTGCTAAGGTTCTTCCCGCTGAGGAAGCAATCGGCTACATGAAAGAAAAAGCTCAGAAGTTTATGAAGAAGGGCATTGAGATAGTTAAGATGAACGAGGCGGCTATCGACGCAGGTGCTTCCGCTTACGTTAAGATTGATGTTCCGGCTTCTTGGGCTGACGCAGAGGATGCCCCCAAAGCTGTTACCGAGCATGGTCCGGCGAAGCTTGTCAAGATGGTTGACAGCGTCATGAAGCCCGTAGGCAATATGGACGGCGACCGTCTCCCCGTATCCGCATTCTCCGAGCACGTTGACGGCACCTTCGAGCAGGGCGCTTCGGCTTACGAAAAACGCGGCGTTGCCGTTATGGTTCCCGAGTGGGACGGTGCAACTTGTGCTCAGTGTAACAAGTGCTCTTATGTCTGCCCGCACGCTACAATCCGTCCGTATGCTCTTACCGCTGAGGAAGCAGCTAATGCTCCGGCAGTTGCAACAATAGTTGACAAGAAAGGTAAAGGCAAGGACGTTTACAAGTATACAATGGCTGTTTCTCCGCTCGACTGCATGGGCTGCGGCGTTTGCGTAGGCGTTTGCCCGACCAATTCTCTTAAGATGGTTGCACGTGAGACTCAGGATGCTAAGCAGGCTGCATTTGACTATATGGTTGAAAACGTTACAGTCAAAGAGGATCTTGCAAACAACACCGTTATGGGCAGTCAGTACAAGACTCCGCTTCTTGAATTCTCAGGCTCATGCGCAGGCTGCGCCGAGACTTCATATGCAAGACTTGTAACTCAGCTCTTCGGCGACAGAATGTATATTTCAAACGCTACCGGATGCTCCTCAATTTGGGGCGGCCCCGCAGGCACATCACCCTACACCGTTGATAAGAACGGTCACGGCCCCGCTTGGGCTAACTCCCTCTTTGAGGACAACGCAGAGCACGGCTACGGCATGTATCTCGGTCAGGAAGCCATTCGCAATCGTCTTGTAGAAGAGGTTGCCGCTATTAAGGATTCCGACAAGGCTTCCGAGGACGTAAAGGCTGCTTGCGACGAATATCTCGCTACTTTGGAAGACGGTGAAAAGAATTCCGCGGCAACAAAGAAGCTTGTTGACGCTCTTACCGCATTTGACTGCGACTGCGAGATGAGAAAAGACATTCTTGAGCACAAAGAATACCTTTCAAAGAAATCAGTTTGGGTATTCGGCGGCGACGGTTGGGCATACGACATCGGCTTCGGCGGTGTTGACCACGTACTCGCACAGAACAAGGATATCAACATTCTTGTATTTGATACCGAGGTTTACTCAAACACCGGCGGACAGGCTTCAAAGGCTTCCAACATCGGTCAGGTTGCACAGTTTGCTGCCGCAGGTAAGGAAACCGCTAAGAAGAGCCTTGCCGAGATAGCTATGAGCTACGGCTACATCTACGTAGCACAGGTAGCTATGGGTGCAGACCAGAATCAGACAATCAAAGCTCTCACAGAGGCTGAGGCGTATGACGGTCCGTCACTCGTTATCTGCTACGCTCCGTGCGAAATGCACTCCATCAAGGGCGGTATGACTCATTGCCAGGATGAAATGAAGAAGGCTGTTGACGCAGGCTACTGGAATATGTTCCGCTTCAACCCCGACCTCAAGAAAGCCGGCAAGAATCCGTTCACTCTTGATTCCAAGCCCGCTTCGGCAAGCTATCGTGACTTTATAATGAACGAGGCTCGTTATTCACGTCTTACACGTGAGTTCCCCGAGAGAGCAGAAGAGCTCTTTGAAAAGGCTGAGGAGACTGCTACAAACAGATATGCTCACCTTCTCAAGCTCAAGGAAATGTTTGAACCCGACAACAAGTAATTAAGGTTCTGACTTAAATCAAAACGGATACCGTATTTAAATACGGTATCCGTTTTTTGTTGTAATTTTTAAAATTGAGCTTACCTTTTGTCGGTCAAGCCCAAAATATAATCGGTTGAGGTGGGCGAAACACTCACAACAAACACTCTTAAAATAACATATAATTCAAGTGCCGATGACAAGGGAGCGGAATACTTCCCGGCTGCAAGCGGAAATAAAATAATCAAGCTTACATTTGAAATAGAGAACATTTCATCAACCGACCAAATAGTAAGCGTTTACGATTTTAAATGTTATTCTGATGACGTTGCTTCATCTGCGTATTACTACGGCGATAACGGATTATCAACACAACTCTTTCTTCCGGCAGAAAGGCTACCGGAAATGTGTATTTCGAAGTTCCGCAGAACGCAAACTCGATAGATGTTGAATACGAAACGAACTATTGGAGCGGAAATAAAGCGATATTTGTTGTTAAATAAGGAATTTTCAATTTTGACTCCGAATGAATAAACAAATAAATACAAACAAATCACCGTGGAAGATTGTTCTTCCGCGGTGATTTGTTTTCTGTTAAATATCTTTTCGGAAAGCTACAGCTTTTGGGTTCTTTCCGATATTGTATTACACATTTCCTCTATGTTATTTTCGGGCATTTCGGCAAGCATTGCGCACGCCGCCGAACGTATATCCGCTTCTTTCGGGAACACGGTGCAAAGGCACGAGCACAGCGTATTGTAATATCGTTCATACCGCTTTGCTACGTCCTCTCCGTCCTGTGTGAAACGAATTGCGCCGTATCTGTCTTTCTCTACAAGGCCGAGAGAGCAAAGTGATTTTGCCATTGTGTAAACGCTCGGCTTCGTAACGCCTATGGAGCGTGCAAGATCTGTACTGCGTACCCCGCGCGGTTCCATATTAAGCTCTCTCATTGCCAAAAGATATTTGATATTAGAGGCTGAAAGTGTAGACTTTTGGCTTACCAAAATTATACCTCCGAGTACAAAAGCGGGAGACGAAGCTTGTCATCCCCCGCTTTTTCAATGTTACTTCTTTTTGTGATTGTTACAACCGCAACTGCTGTACGGGCAAGTGGCGCATCCGCCGCTGCAGGAGGATTTAATTTTTTTACTTTTTCTGACCATACCTATAATTATGGCCGCAACTATCGCAACAAGTAAAAGCGTTATCAAAATCGTTGCGAGATTTTGTGAAAGCCACGAAAGCATTTCGTATTCCTCCTTAATACCGGTTAAAATTATTTAACTCTGACTTTTTCCGTAAGAACGGTGGATTCTTTGTACTTCTTGAAGAAGAGCATATAAACGATAAGTGCAAGAACAAGTATCGCAGCTATGAGGCCTACTACGTGAACGTTGCCTGTGAAAGCAGAACCGAACTGATATACCATAAGCGATACCGCATAGGCAAACAATGTTTGATAGCCTATAGCGAACCAAGTCCATTTAGCGCTGTTCATTTCACGCTTGATAGCACCGATTGCCGCGAAGCAGGGAGCGCAAAGAAGATTGAATACAAGGAACGAATAACCGCTGAGACCCGTGAACACCTTTGCGAGAGTAGCATATACATTGCCTTCTCCGCCGTAAAGAATACCCATAGTACCGACGATGTTTTCCTTTGCAACAAGACCTGTGATAGAAGCAACGGCAGCCTGCCATTCGCCCCAACCGAGAGGCTTGAATATCCAGCAAATCGCGCTGCCGATAGCAGCCAATATCGAGCTGTCTATTTCGTCTTCCGAAAGCATACGGAACGAACCGTCTACTACACCGAAGTAGGTTGTGAACCAAACAAATATTGTTGAAAGAAGAATGATTGTACCGGCCTTTTTAATGAAGGACCAGCCGCGCTCCCACATTGAACGGAGCACGTTTTTAAGAGTGGGCCAGTGATAAGCGGGAAGCTCCATAACGAAGGGAGCGGGATCACCGGCAAACATCTTTGTCTTTTTAAGCATAATGCCCGAGACTATGATTGCCGCCATGCCTACGAAATATGCGGATGTTGCAACCCAAGCCGAGCCGCCGAAGATAGCACCTGCGATCATTGCTATGAACGGAACCTTAGCTCCGCAGGGGATAAAGGTTGTCGTCATAATCGTCATACGACGGTCTCGTTCGTTTTCAATCGTTCTCGAAGCCATAATACCGGGAACACCGCAACCTGTGCCTATAAGCATAGGTATGAACGATTTACCGGAAAGACCGAATTTACGGAATATACGGTCAAGCACAAATGCTATACGTGCCATATAACCGCAAGCCTCAAGGATAGCAAGCAGGAGGAACAAAACGAGCATCTGAGGAACAAATCCGAGAACCGCGCCGACACCGGCTACAATACCGTCAAGAATAAGACCGCTGAGCCAATCTGCGGCACCTGCTTTATCAAGTCCGTTTCCGATAAGCACCGGAATACCCGGAACCCATACGCCGTATGTTGAAGTATCGGGAGCACCAAAGGACTCTTTATAATCCGTGTCGAGATAATTGTCAACAGCGGTCTTAAGATCGGCTTTTGTTGCGCCCGGATGCTCGGTAACTTCGAGCGTCTCTTCGTCTTCGGTCTCGTAAGTTACGTTTGCGTTATCGGGAGTCTCTGCAACGAGAGAAGCGAGAGCGTCCTTTGCGGCAGATTCATTATATTCATCGGCGCCGATGTCAACAGTGTCTTTCATTTCATCTGTGCCGTACTCGGCTATGAATGCGTCGATTATCTGATCGCTGTCGCCGTAGTTTTCGGCAGCCTTTTCATATTTTGCGGAGCCTATTCCGAAGAGATGCCAACCGTCGCCGAACACGCCGTCATTCATCCAGTCGGTAGCTGCGGAGCCTACGGTTACCATTGAGAGATAATAAACGAGGAACATTATTACCGCAAATATCGGAAGACCGAGCCAGCGGTTTGTAACTACGCGGTCGATTTTATCCGAAGCGGAAAGCTTGCCGGCCGATTTTTTCTTATAGCTCGCCTTGAGAATGGAAGCTATATAAATATAACGCTCGTTTGTGATGATGCTCTCCGAGTCATCGTCGAGCTCTTTCTCGGCCGCTTTTATATCGTCCTCAATATGAGCGAGAACCTTCGGGTCGAGATTTAACTGCTTTAAGACCTCGTCATCGCGCTCGAATATTTTGATAGCGTACCATCTCTGCTGCTCTTCGGGCATATTGTGAACGGCAGCCTCTTCGATATGAGCTATCGCGTGCTCAACAACACCCGAAAAAGTGTGCATGGGTACAGTCTTGGAATTCTTGGCAGCGTCGATTGCAGCCTCAGCCGCCTCCATAACTCCGTCGCCTTTAAGAGCCGATATTTCAACGACCTTGCAGCCGAGCTCTCTTGAAAGCTCCGGAACATTTATCTTATCGCCGTTTTTCTTAACAACATCCATCATATTGATGGCGATAACTACCGGAATACCGAGCTCTGTGAGCTGAGTGGTCAAGTAAAGGTTTCTCTCAAGGTTGGTACCGTCTACGATATTGAGTATCGCGTCGGGTCTTTCACCGATAAGATAGTTTCTTGCGACGACTTCTTCCAAGGTGTAGGGAGACAGTGAATATATACCGGGCAAGTCGGTTACTGTTATGCCGTCGTGTTTTTTAAGCTTACCTTCTTTTTTTTCAACGGTAACGCCCGGCCAGTTACCTACGAACTGATTGGAGCCGGTAAGTGCGTTGAACAGCGTTGTTTTACCGCTGTTAGGATTTCCCGCAAGGGCAATTCGCAAATCCATTAGTATGTTCCTTTCTTTCATGATTAGCATTTGCTAACCAACTGTTCTGAAAAAACGGGAGAAATGTTCTCCCTTTTATTCTGCTTCGATTTCAATCATTTCGGCATCCGCCTTACGAATCGAAAGCTCGTAATTGCGAACCGTAACTTCAACCGGATCACCGAGCGGTGCAACCTTACGAATATAAACCTCGGTTCCCCTTGTAAGACCCATATCCATAAGTCTGCGTTTAACGGCACCCTCACCGTGAAGCTTAACAACCTTAACGGTTTGGCCGACTTTTGCATTACGCAAAGTTTCCATAGTTCTTCCTCCTTCTGCCATATTGAATATGATACGAAACAAAAAATCAAACCATGATTTTTTGTGCCATTTCCCTGCTTACTGCAACTCTTGTCTCCTTGACATTGACAATTACATTACCTGCCATGGAGGTTATCAGCGTAGCCTCGCCGCCTACCACAAAGCCGAGATTTTCAAGGTGTTTTTTCACCTCGGGACTGCCTCCGATATGCTTTATAATATTTTTCTCGCCGATATCGGCAAGTGTTAAAGGCATCATTTAACATCCCTCATCACTGCATAAAATTAAGTTAGTTAAAACTAACCGAATGCTTTTTAATTTGGTTAGCTCTCGCTAACCGTATAAATATTAGCACCGGCTAACTAAAAAGTCAATGCTTTTTTAGGAAAAATCAACCATATATTTTAATTTCGGCAAAACGCAATACGAGTTAGAGTGTGCTAACTATATTGCTGTGCAAATTCGACAAAAACAAAGCTTGTACGCAAAGCTCTGCCATGTGCAGAAATTCGGTATGAAGAAAGCCGAAAAAAGGGAATGTAAAAGCTTTTACATTCCCTTTGCTGTATTTTTCGGTAAACGAAGTATGTATACGCCTTATCAGTTGTTGATAAGCTTGTCTTCGTTGTTCCAGGTGTAGAGCTTTCTTACCTCTGCGCCTACTTTTTCCGACGGATGCTCCGCAGCGAGCTTTCTCATAGCCTTGAAGTGAACCTGACGGCCTGCCGGTGACATATCGAGGAGGAATTCCTTGGCAAAAGAACCGTCCTGAATATCGGAAAGGATCTTCTTCATAGCCTTTTTGGTGTCTTCGGTAACAATCTTGGGTCCGGTGATGTAATCGCCGTACTCAGCGGTGTTGGAGATTGAATATCTCATACCTGCAAAACCGCTCTGATAAATAAGGTCAACTATGAGCTTCATCTCATGGATGCACTCGAAGTAAGCGTTTCTCGGGTCATAGCCTGCCTCACAAAGAGTCTCAAAGCCTGCCTGCATAAGAGCGCAAACGCCGCCGCAAAGAACAGCCTGCTCACCGAAGAGGTCGGTTTCGGTCTCGGTGCGGAACGTGGTCTCAAGAAGGCCTGCTCTTGCACCGCCTATTGCAAGACCGTAAGCAAGTGCCATATCAAGAGCCTTGCCGGTGTAATCCTGCTCAACAGCTACAAGGCACGGAGTACCCTTGCCTGCCTGATATTCGCTTCTGACGGTGTGACCGGGAGCTTTGGGAGCTATCATTGTAACATCGACAAACTTCGGCGGCTTGATGCATCCGAAATGAATGTTGAAGCCGTGAGCGAACATAAGCATATCGCCCTCTTTAAGGTTGGGCTCGATATCCTTCTTATACATATCTGCCTGAAGCTCATCGTTGATAAGGATCATAATAATGTCGGCTTTTTTTGCAGCCTCGGCAGCGGTATAAACCTCAAAGCCCTGCTGCTCTGCCTTAGCCCATGATTTACTGCCCTCATAAAGGCCGATGATAACATTGCAGCCCGACTCCTTTGCGTTAAGAGCGTGAGCGTGACCCTGGCTGCCGTAGCCGATTACGGCGATGGTCTTACCGTCGAGTAAGGACAGGTTACAGTCTTTCTCATAAAACATTCTTGCTTCTGCCATAATTTTTCCTCCTGAACATTAACAAATATTTATATTTTAGTTGTATGACATCTACGAGTCATTGTCATACAACCATTATAACGCGAAAACAACGGTTGTCAATACTTTTTTTCATTTTCTTCCAGAGATATTTGCTCCGTGAGCAATGCGTGGTGCAAATGTATGGTAACTGCGCTTTTAAGAGCCACCGCGTCACGCTTTTCGAGAAAGTCCATTATAAGTATATGATCTTTGTACGCCTGTTCGGCTATCATATCAAGATTGAAATTGAGGGCAAAGGTTTGCTCTATGGTCTCGGTAAGTATCGGCATAAACCGACTTAAAAAGTCATTATGCGACGCCTTTAATATTGCGCCGTGGAAAGCCGCCTCGGAGTCTATTCTTCGCTTGCCCTGCGGGTCGCGCAAAAGCTCTTGTTGGCAAATGTCACCGAGACGCAGTATCTCCTTTATCTCGTCCTCGGTAGCTCTGCGGCCGGCAAGAGCCGCCGCTTCGGGTTCAAAAATCATACGCGTCTCATACAGGTCTCTCAGCGTTATTTTGAGCTTTGAAAACTCCTGAAAGTCTATGCTTCCCTCGGCATATTGATTGAGCGGCTGTGCCACAAAAGTACCGAGCCCGCGCCTGACTTCAAGCAACCCGTCGGACGCAAGTATGCGTATTGCCTCACGCAGGGTTGTACGGCTTATGCCGAGCTTTGCGGAAAGCTCGTTTTCGTTGGGGAGCTTTTCGCCGTATTTGTAGATATGCTCCTTAAGTATCATCTTTTGCAGCGTTTCGGCAGTTCTCTGCGACAGGTTTTCTTTTTGCATAACGGTCCCCGATCTCCTGTTGGAAATTTACATTTTAATACTACAACATCCGCGAAAAAAAAGCAACCGAATTTACTTAGCACTTGAAAACAGTTCTAAAAGACGATATAATTTTATCAGATTTATTTCTTCGGAGGAAAAATTATGGATTTACGAAGCAAAAATGTAACACAGGGTGTAGAGCGTGCTCCGAACAGAAGCCTTTTCTACGCCATGGGATATACAAAGGAAGAGCTTGAAAGACCGCTCATCGGCGTTGTTTCGGCACACAGCGAAATAGTTCCGGGTCATTTTCACCTTGACAAGCTTACAGAAGCAGTTAAAGCCGGCGTGAGAATGGCGGGCGGCACACCCGTTATGATTCCGTCAATCGGCGTATGCGACGGTATAGCGATGGGTCATATCGGTATGAAATACTCTCTGCCGTCACGCGAGCTTATTGCAGACAGCGTTGAAACCATGGCTATGGCTCACGGCTTCGACGGTCTTGTCTTGGTTCCGAACTGCGACAAGATAGTCCCCGGAATGCTTCTCGGCGCACTCAGGATAAATATCCCCACGGTAGTCTGCTCCGGCGGACCTATGATGTCGGGTCTTGTTGACGGCGTTGAAACCTCGCTCTCTAAGATGTTCGAGGCTGTCGGCGCGTGCAAAGCAGGCATTATAGACGAAGAAAAGCTCTGTGAATTTGAAAATAACACATGCCCCGGCTGCGGTTCATGCTCCGGAATGTATACCGCAAACAGTATGAACTGCCTTTGCGAATCACTCGGAATCGCGCTTCCCGGAAACGGCACCATACCCGCCGTTCACGCAGGCCGCACCCAGCTTGCAAAGCACGCCGGAATGGCGATTATGGAGCTTGTGAAAAAAGACATTAAAGCCCGCGATATTATAAATGAAAAAGCGCTCCGCAACGCGCTCGCCTGCGATATGGCTCTCGGCTGCTCCTCAAACAGCGTTTTGCATCTGCTTGCAATCGCAAAAGAGGCAGGCTGTCCCATGGACCTCAAGGTATTTAACGAAATGAGTGCAAAGGTGCCGAATTTATGTCACTTGGCACCCGCAGGCCCCACACATATGCACGACCTCAACAACGCAGGCGGCGTAAGAGCGGTTCAGGCGGAGCTTGCTAAGAAAGGACTGCTTGACCTCTCACTTATGACCGTTACCGGAAAAACCGTAGGTGAAAACATAGAGGGAGCGTACATAAAGAACACAAACGCGATACGTCCGATAGACAATCCCTATTCGGAAACCGGCGGCATAGCGATTCTTTGGGGCAATATAGCAAAGGACGGCTGTGTCGTAAAACGCAGTGCGGTAGCACCCGAAATGCTCGTTCACACAGGCCCGGCGCGTGTATTTGACAGCGAGGATACAGCAATTAAAGCAATTTACAACGGCGAAATCAAGGACGGAGATGTTGTTGTAATACGTTACGAAGGACCCGTAGGCGGCCCCGGTATGCGTGAGATGCTCAACCCCACCTCGGCACTTGCCGGTATGAAGCTTGACAAAACGGTTGCCCTTATCACAGACGGAAGATTCAGCGGAGCTTCAAGGGGTGCTTCGATAGGCCACGTTGCTCCCGAAGCAGCCGCAGGCGGTGAAATCGGCCTTATAGAAGAGGGCGACATCATTGACATTGACATTCCTGCCGCAAAGGTAAATGTCAGAGTATCCGACGAGGAGCTTGCAGAGCGTAAAAAGCACTATGTTCCTCATGAGCCTAACGTCAAAACAGGCTGGCTCGCAAGATACGCGTCGCTTGTTTCCTCCGCCAAGGACGGCGCCGTTATGAAATTCTAAGTGAACAAAACAAAGCTCCGCCAAAGAAAATTCTCTGTGCGGAGCTTTTATTTATACGGACACTTTAACTATTTGTCGCAATCCTCAATAATCATATCATCTATCGTTTTGCCTGCCGGTATAAGAGGAAGCACCTTTTCGTCTTTGGGTATAGCGCAGTCAATCCAAACGGGGCACTTATCCTCCTTAAGTGCCTTTTGGAATACGTCGTTAAACTCGGCTAAAGTATGCGCTCTGTATCCCTTTCCGCCGAAGCCCTCTATTACCTTAACATAATCGGTTTTGCGGTGCGGATCGGTCTGCGAATAGCGTTTGCCGTAGAATGCGGTCTGCCACTGACGAACCATACCGAGAACCTCGTTGTCAAAAATCACGGTTATTATCGGCAAATTATAGCTGACTGCGGTGCACGCCTCATTCATATTCATATGGAAAGAGCCGTCGCCCGTGATATGTATAACTCTCCTATCGGGGAACGCAACCTTGGCGCCTATTGCCGCTCCGTAGCCGTAGCCCATAGTGCCGAGACCGCCGCTTGTCAAGAACGAACGCGGATCGGTATGCTCCAAATACTGAGCCGCCCACATCTGGTGCTGGCCGACATCGGTAACATAAACAGTATCCTTCGGTACATTTTCGCAAATCGCCCTTATAAGCTGATGCGGCGTAATATATTTGTCGGAATCTACCGGATGATAATCGCTGTTTTTGTATTCGTCAAGGGTTTTAAGCCAATCGGTCCGGTCGCTTTGCTTTACGTAATGTAAAAGGTCCATAACGATAGTCTTAACATCGCCCACCAAAGCGTGATCGACTTTAACATTTTTATCGATCTCACTCAAGTCAATATCAATCTGTATTACCTTTGCTTTATGAGCAAAACGATTTGTATTGAGAGCGACTCTGTCGGAAAATCTTGTGCCTATCGCAACAAGCACGTCTGCTTCGTCAATAGCTTTATTGGTAACAAAGCTGCCGTGCATACCGACAAGGCCGTAATTCAGTTTTTCGCTGTAACCGAGAACTCCCGCCGCCATAAGCGTATGACAGCACGGTGCGCCCGTTTTGTTTACGAGCATACGCACAAGGTCCGAGGCTTCCGACGACACCACGCCGCCGCCTATTTCTATAACCGGTCTTTTTGCCTTGTTTATAAGGGCCGCAGCCTTTTTGACCTCGTCCTCATTTATTACTGTATTGTCAATTATAACCTCGGGAGCAGCTTTTTCGTATTCGGTAATCGCCGCCGTAACGTCCTTGGGTATATCGACAAGTACGGGACCTTTCCTTCCGGAATTTGCTATTTTAAAAGCCTCTCTGAGCGTCGGAGCAAGTTCCTTTATGTCGCTGACAAAAAAATTATGCTTTGTAATAGGCATTGTAATGCCTGTAATGTATACTTCTTGGAAAGCGTCCTTACCTATATAAGATGTTCCGACATTGCCTGTTATAGCTACCATAGGTATGCTGTCCATATATGCCGTGGCAATTCCCGTAACAAGGTTTGTGGCGCCGGGACCGCTTGTCGCAATTACGACCCCCGTTTTGCCGGTTGCCCTTGCATAGCCGTCAGCAGCATGGGACGCGCCCTGCTCGTGAGCTGTCAGGATATGATGAATTTTATCTCTGTATTTATAAAGTGCATCATAGATATTGAGTACCGCTCCGCCGGGATAGCCGAAAATTGTGTCTACCCCCTGCTCTATAAGCACCTCAGCGATTATATCCGATCCGTTAAGCTTCATCTTTTTCTCCTGCCGATAAATAAATTTAAAATATATTTTATATCCGTTGTCGATAAATGTCAATAAAAAGACTGTATATATCGCCGTTTCGCGCACAAAACAGTCTTACAGCCGCTTTGATTTGCAGCTATACGACAAGGCTGCCGAGAACTTCGCCTACCTTACCGTGAATAACAAGAGAAAACTCGTCATCTCCTACATTTGCATCGCGGTTTATGAGCACCGAATTCCTGCCGCGAAAATATCTTATAAGCCCTGCCGCAGGATAAACGGTAAGCGACGTTCCGGCAACAATCAGCATATCGGCGTTCATAATATGCCTTACGGCACCGTTAACCGTGCTTTCGTTGAGCGGCTCCTCATAAAGCACTACATCGGGCTTTATGATGCCTCCGCAGGTGCAATGGGGAACACCTTTACACGACAGCATATCTGTAAAGGCGTAAGCCTTACCGCATTTCATACAATGGTTATAATAAACGCTGCCATGCAGGTTATAAATGTTTTTGCTTCCGGCTTTTTCGTGAAGTCCGTCTATATTTTGCGTTATTACCGTTTTTAATTTACCCTTTTGCTCCATCTCGGCAAGCTTCAGATGCGCGATATTCGGTTTTACATCGGGATTTAACAGCTTATCTCTGTAAAACCTGTAAAACTCCTCGGGATGAGACATAAAATACGAGTGACTGAGGATAACCTCGGGCGGCACGCTGTAATGCATATTGTAAAGCCCGTCGGCCGAGCGGAAATCAGGTATTCCGCTCTCGGTAGAGACGCCCGCTCCGCCGAAAAACACCACATAGTCGCTCTCGTCATACATTTTTTGAAGTTTTTCCGTATTCGTCATTTTTCCGCTCCTTTGCCGTATTTCCTTTTTCTATTGTATTATATTAACTTTTCAAGTAATTTTCAATGAATTTTGCCTTGTAAGACGCACTATATTTCACCGTTTTTTAAAACATTGATTTTATATTCAAAAAAGTGCTTAAAAGGGTTGACAAACAGCCGAAATGAGCCGATAATAATAAGGCTTAAAGCAAATAAATAAATATCGGTAGGTAAGGCTCCCACAGGGATACGGGCTGCTGCCGCGAAAAGTGGAGACACTGTAAGCAGGTCAACAGGCCACATCGAAAAGTAAGGTGTGTTCTAACGCAGTTTCATCGCCCTCTGAAGCTAAAGCTTGAACGAAATATTTTTATCAATTCCGCTCATATCGCCTATCGATATGAGCGTTTTATATTGTGAGGTGAAAAATAATGGACGCAGGAAGCGCAAAAAGTGCGAAGCCCAAGCCGCGATCTATCGGCTGCGTGAATAGCATAACGCCTTTGGCGTTCATTGTTTTATTCACATAAGAGCTTTGCGCTTTGTTTCCTATGATAAGACAAAAACGTAAAAGGAGGAAGCAAGGTGTACGATAAGGTCCTTGAATTATTAAAAGAAAAAAAATATTCCGAGCTCAAAAAGCTCCTCTCCGATATGAACGAGGCGGATATTGCATCAATACTCACCGACGTACCGGAGGAAACGCTGCCGCTTTTATACCGTATATTACCGAAGGAACTTGCGGCAGACGTGTTTGTAAATATGGATTCGGACGCGCAGGAGATACTCATAAGAGCCTTCAGCGATACCGAGCTTAAAGAGGTTCTCGACGAGCTGTATGTAGACGATGCCGTTGACATCATTGAAGAAATGCCTGCAACGGTGGTCAAGAGAATACTGCAGCACACCGATCCGAATATCCGTAAAAGCATAAATGAAATACTCAAATATCCGGAGGACTCTGCCGGCAGCATAATGACTATTGAGTATGTTGACCTCAAAACATACATGACGGTTGACGACGCTTTTACGAGAATCAGGCGCACAGGCGTAGACAAGGAAACCATTTATAACTGCTATGTAACCGATGAAAACCGCAAACTGCTCGGCGTTGTAACCGCAAAGAAACTGCTGCTTTCCGAAAAGAGTGAAAAAATAGCGGATATAATGGAAACAAACATTATATCCACAAACACATTAGCGGACCAGGAAATAGTTGCCGAAAAGTTCCGTAAATATGACCTTTTGGCAATGCCGGTTGTCGATCAGGAAAACCGTCTCGTAGGTATAATCACCATCGACGACGCCATGGACACGGCGGGCCTTCCCCTGCTGGGCGTGATCCCGGAGGACGGCGACATTCCGCTGGCCCTGAACCAGGGCATCCCCTTACGGGATATGAACTACTACGCCCAACGGGCCTATGAAAACATTGCCAGACGCATCACCGGCGCACGCGTCCCCCTGATGCGCGCCCGGTGGTGAGCAAATACATACTCAGTAAAGGAGCTGAAGCTATATGAATATTGCCCTGATCGCTCACGACAACCGCAAGGAGCTGATGGTGCAGTTCTGCACCGCCTACTGCGGCATTCTGGCGCAGCACACCCTGTGCGCCACCGCCAACACCGGCAAGCAGGTGCAGGAGGCCACCGGCCTGAAGGTACACCGCTTTTTGTCCTTTGAAAACGGCGGCGGCCAGCAGATCGGCGCCCGCATCGCCTACAACGAGATCGACATGGTGCTGTGCTTCGACGATCCCAACAAGCGCACCACCCACGAGGACATTCTGTATATCGCCAAGCTGTGCGACAAGAACAACATCCCCTTCGCCAGCAATGTGGCCACCGCCGAAATGCTGATCCTTGGTCTGGCACGGGGCGATCTGGACTGGCGCGATATCGTCAATCCCAAGACCAAGCCCTTCACGGCGTGAGGGACGAGGCACACCTCCAAAAACCTCCCTCTGCGAGGGAGGTGCGCGAAGCGCCGGAGGGAGAGAATTTAAGTCTTTTATTCTCTACCCCAGTCGGGGCGTTAAGAA
>ERZ779889.1324-NODE-1324-length-25234-cov-8.226816_pt1 | contig 25234 bp, 20 predicted proteins | sample MGYA00511030_ERZ779889 | MGnify/ENA primary metagenome ERZ779889 (study PRJEB29588, sample SAMEA2160616) | human gut metagenome | biome: human gut; feature: human-associated habitat; material: faeces | place: Denmark | collected 2008/2010 ...
TTGTGTCTCTGTGTTCCATTCCATTTTTTCGCAAACCAATTTTGTTTTACTATATTCATGTAGGGGCGTATTGCATACGCCCTGAAAACATCCACGTGGATTAGTTGACGTATTCGGGCGTATGCGATACGCCCCTACATGAGGGATGTTTGCGTAAATCTGCGTTCCGGCATCCGTTTTCGGGGCGCAAAGGTACAAAAATATAGGCCTTTTTCCGGTGGATTTGAATGAAAAAAGCGGCGCAAATGAAAATAGTCTGCGGAAATCCGCGTGAATCTGCGTTTCAGAAAATAGGCTTCCGCATCTTCTTGTGCACCGTAAAAACCGAATATTTTCGTTGATGTCCTTAAAATTTGTATGGTTTTTCATAGATTTATTGTAACTTTGCGCATCAAAAACAAGGAAAACATCAAAACATACTTAATATGAATATTTCGTATAACTGGCTAAAAGAATACGTCAACTTCGACTTGACCCCCGAACAGGTGGCGGCGGCGCTTACCTCTATCGGGCTGGAAACAGGCGAAGTGGAAGAAGTCCAGTCGATTAAAGGAGGGCTGGAAGGCTTGGTCATCGGAAAAGTGCTGACCTGCGAGCCGCATCCCAATTCCGACCACATGCACATTACGACGGTCGACTTGGGGCAGGGCGACCCCGTGCAGATTGTATGCGGGGCGTCGAACGTAGCCGCAGGGCAAAAGGTGGTGGTAGCTACCTTGGGCACCAAGCTGTATGACGGAGACGAGTGTTTCACCATAAAGAAATCGAAACTCCGGGGCGTGGAATCGAACGGCATGATTTGTGCCGAAGACGAAATCGGCATCGGAACCAGCCACGAGGGCATTATCGTGCTGCCCGATGACGTGGAGCCGGGCACGCTTGCCAAGGATTACTACAACGTGAAGAGCGACTACGTGCTGGAAGTAGACATCACGCCCAACCGCGCGGATGCCTGCTCGCACTACGGCGTGGCGCGCGACCTGTACGCCTGGCTCGTGCAGAACGGGCATGAGGCGGAACTGAAGCGCCCTTCGGTAGAGGCGTTTGCGGTAGACAATCACGACCTGGATATCGACGTGGTGGTAGAGAACACCGAGGCTTGCCCGCGCTATGCCGGCGTGGTGGTAAAGAACGTCACGGTGAAGGAAAGCCCCGAATGGCTCCAGGCGAAGCTGAAAGCCATCGGCTTGCGCCCGATTAACAACATTGTGGACATCACCAACTACATCCTGCACGCTTACGGTCAGCCGATGCACTGCTTCGACGCCGACAAGATAAAGGGTGGCAAGATTGTGGTGAAGACCGTGGCGGAAGGCACTCCGTTTGTGACGCTGGACGGCGTGGAACACAAGCTTTCGGACCGCGACCTGATGATATGCAACGCCGAAGAGCCGATGTGTATCGCGGGCGTGTTCGGCGGACTCGATTCGGGCACTACCGAAGAGACCCGCAACGTGTTCTTCGAAAGCGCTTATTTCCATCCTACGTGGGTGCGCAAGACCGCACGCCGCCAAGGGCTGAGCACCGATTCTTCGTTCCGTTTCGAACGGGGCATCGACCCGAACGGCGTGATTTATGCCCTGAAAGAGGCGGCTATCCTGGCGAAGGAGCTTGCGGGAGGTGAAATCGCTTGTGAAATCAAGGATAACTATCCCAGCCCGATAGCCGGCTTCCCGGTAGAGCTTCCGTATGCGTATGTCCGTTCGCTGATTGGCAAGGAAATCCCTGCCGGGGTGATAAAGCGCATCGTTTCGAGCCTGGAAATGGAAATCACGGGCGAGACCGGAGAAGGGCTTTCGCTGGTGGTGCCTCCTTACCGTGTGGACGTGCAGCGTCCGTGCGACGTGGTGGAAGACATCCTGCGCATCTACGGATACAACAATGTGGAAATCCCCACTTCGGTAAAGGCGTGCCTGAGCGTGGAAGGAGCCGAAGACAAGTCGGTGAAGCTCCAGAACCTTGTGTCGGAGCAGCTGGTGGGATGCGGGTTCAACGAAATCCTGAACAACTCGCTCACCTCCGCTTCGTATTACGAAGGGCTGGAAACGTATAAGCCCGAAAACCTGGTGCGGCTGATGAATCCGTTGAGCAACGACCTGAACGTATTGCGCGGCACCCTTCTGTTCGGCGGGCTGGAAAGCATCGAGCACAACGCCAACCGCAAGAATGCCGACCTGAAGTTCTTCGAGTTCGGCAATTGCTATCATTATAATGCCGGAAAGCGGAACCCTGAAAAAGCGCTCGCGCCTTACTCCGAAGAACTGCACATGGGCTTGTGGGTGACCGGCAAGCGGGTAAGCAACTCGTGGGTGCACGCCGATGAGGACTCGTCGGTGTACGAGCTGAAGGCATACGTGCTGAACATCCTGCGCCGTCTGGGCGTGAACTTCGGCGCGCTGGTGTTCGGCACCTTGAGCGATGACATCTATGCCGCCGCCCTGTCGGTGCATACCCGTGGCGGAAAGTTGCTGGCTACGCTCGGCATCCTGCACAAGAAGCTCCTGAAGAGGTTCGATATCGAGAACGACGTGTATTATGCCGACCTGAACTGGAGGGAGCTGATGAAGGCGGTCAAGAACAACGCGGTGACTTACAAGGACATTTCCAAGTATCCTGCCGTGAAGCGCGACCTGGCGCTCTTGCTCGACAAGCAGGTGCAATTTGCCGAAATCGAGAAAATCGCCTACGAGACCGACAAGAAACTCTTGAAGCGCGTAGAGCTTTTCGATGTGTACGAAGGCAAGAACCTCGAAGCCGGAAAGAAGAGTTACGCGGTGAGCTTCACCCTGCAGGACGAAAACGCCACGCTGAACGACAAGCAGATAGACAAGCTGATGAACAAGCTGGTGCAGAACCTGGAAACAAAGCTGGGAGCGAAATTGAGATAAATTTTTTAGGTGATGTTATAGAACACAGAATACACAGATAGCACAGAGGAACACAGAATATAAACAATCAAAAAAGAATTGCGGGGAAAGCACTTGTCATGCTGAACGTAGTGAAGCATCTCGAATGCACCTGGTGGATGTACGCGAGATCCTTCACATTCGTTCAGGATGACAATACATCGGAAATTTTTCGCGAACTAATATTGTTCTGCTATAGATAAAAGTCTGTGTTTGTCGGTGCTTGTCTGTGTAGTCTGTGTTCTTTGGGTCACCTCATAAAAACAACAACATTTAAAATATATAATCCAATGGGAAGAGCGTTTGAATATAGAAAAGCTACAAAACTGAAAAGATGGGGCCACATGGCCAAAACATTTACTCGTCTGGGAAAACAAATCGCCATTGCCGTAAAGGCGGGCGGACCGGAACCCGAAAACAACCCGACCTTGCGTTCGGTCATCGCTACCTGCAAGCGTGAGAACATGCCGAAAGACAACATCGAGCGTGCCATCAAAAACGCGATGGGCAAGGACCAGAGCGAGTACAAGGGAATGACTTACGAAGGATACGGCCCGCACGGGGTGGCTATCTTCGTCGATACATTGACCGACAATACGACCCGTACCGTTGCCGATGTGCGTTCGGTATTCAACAAGTTCGGCGGAAACTTGGGTACGACCGGTTCGCTGGCTTTCTTGTTCGACCACAAGTGTGTGTTCACTTTCAAGAAGAAAGACGGGCTGGATATGGAAGAACTGATTCTCGACCTCATCGATTACGATGTAGACGATGAATACGATGAAGACCCCGAAGAAGGCACTATCACGATTTATGGTGACCCGAAGAGCTATGCTGCCATCCAGAAGCATTTGGAAGAGTGCGGGTTCGAGGATGTAGGAGGTGAATTTACTTATATTCCGAACGACCTGAAGGATGTGACTCCCGAACAGCGCGAAACCATCAACAAAATGGTGGAACGCCTGGAAGAGTTCGACGATGTGCAGACGGTATATACCAATATGAAGCCCGAAGAAGGCGAGTGATGTTTGCAATTAATAATTAATAATTAATAATTAATAGCCAATGACGGGAACATACGTTGTGTTGGAACATCCGCCATTATCAACTATTAATTATTAATTGTTAATTAAAAGAGAGGCTGGTCTCGTTTTGAGACAGCCTCTCTTTTGATTTGCATATTTCTTCTTTTATTTATTCCGCCTTGTTTTCCTTCTTGGCTGTGCTTGCTTTTTTAGCCGTAGCGGTTTTCTTTGCGGCCGGTTTCTTTGCCTCGGCTTTTTTTAACTCTGCCTGAAGCTTAGCCACCTCTTCGTTCAGCTGAACCAGTTCTTCACCTTGATTCTTGATGGTCGTAAGCAATGAACCCAGTTCTTCATTATCCATGTCTACCGGATACAATGCGTTGACACGTGCCAGGAAGTCTCCCAAGATGTTCATATAGTTGGTAAATGCATCGTAAGGCGAATCGTAAATGCCGCGGTTCAGTCCTACGCCGGTATCTTTCGTAGTCATGAAGCGGAAGTTATTGCTTGCCTGCAGATAATACCAGTCTTGCTTGATGCGGCGGTCATCGCACAGGTGTACGCGTTCTGCTACGCTGTACAATTTATTGAAGGCTTCGCGTTGCATAACGTTGCCCAACCACGGGCTGATGTCTCTTTCTTCGTCCGACCATGACATCGGGTAGGGAACATCCATCATGTCTACCGATTTCAGTTTGGTCACGATTTCGGTCGGAGTAGAGAACGTGATTCCTTTCTGTTTTGCGCATACCGGCAATGCCTTCAAGAACTCCAGGATATTGGATGAAAGCGGCTGGGCGATGCCCAATGCGGAGAGTTCCATAAAGATATTGATGACTTGCTCGTTTTCGGGCAAGGATGCAATCCAGTCGATATAGGTATCGGCAAACAACGGATATTCGCTCCATTCCGAGTTGGAGAACCGCAGGCTGATGTCATCGGAAAGCTTGAAGTCGCGCATCAGCAATTTCAGGTTCGGATTCTCGGTGCAATGATACAGGTAGTGAGGGCTCTTCCATCCCAACACGTGCTTTGCGCCTTCAATCAGCTGGCCTTTGAAGCCCATGCTGGCAACGATTCCACCTATTTCATTGTCGTAAATCAAGCTGGAATTGCGGAAGATTTTCGGGTCTTGTCCGAAATAGTCTTTGATTTTCTTGCGCATCACTTCTACTTCTTCGCGGAAGCATTCTTCGTTTGCCAGAGAAGACAATCCGTGAGAATAAGGCTCGCAAATGAACTCGCAACATCCTGTAGCATTCAGTTCCTGCAAGAGTTCGATAACGGCTGGGGCATGGATTTCCAATTGTTCGAGTGCCACTCCGGAGATGGACAAGGCAACTTTGAACGCTCCCTCGTTATTTTTAGCCATTTCAATCAGGGTCGTCAAAGCCGGAATATAAGAACGTTCCGCCACGTCGTTTATACCCTGTTCGTTGGCATAGTCATCATAGTAGTAATGGTCTGTACCGATTTCGAAAAAACGATAACGTTTCAGGTGGATAATCTGGTGTATCTCAAAGTAAAGACAGATTGTTTTCATATTGATTTCGTATAATTATAGTTGTCCACAATTTTTTAAAGTCTGTTCATATAAGCCGCGAATCTTCACGCCTACTTTTTCCCATACGATGCCGTCTACCTCTTTCTTTCCTTCATCGCGCAGGTATTCGTATAGTGCCGGATTGGTGCAAATGGAATGGATGGCATCCGCCATGGCATGGATATCCCAATAATCGGTCTTGATGCATTTGCTCAAGATTTCGGCACATCCCGATTGCTTGGAAATAATGGTAGGCACACTGCATTGCATCGCCTCAAGCGGAGAGATGCCGAACGGTTCGGAAACCGATGGCATGATGTACACATCGCTGGCTTTCAGCACTTCGTACACTTGTTTTCCTCTCATAAAGCCTGGGAAATGGAAGCGGTCGGCAATGCCTCTTTCGGCAGCCAGACGAATCATGGCATTCATCATATCGCCGCTACCTGCCATGACGAAACGTACGTGACGGGCACGTCTCAATACCATAGCTGCTGCTTCTACGAAATATTCAGGACCTTTCTGCATGGTGATACGCCCCAGGAAGGTGACAATTTTCTCTTTCGGATTCTTGTGCGGAACAATGTCTTGAATCTCTTGCGACAACGGGGATACGGCATTATGTACGGTAAATACTTTGCGCGGGTCTTGGTAGTACTTATTGATGACCGTTTGGCGCGTCAGCTCGCTTACGCACATGATGCAGTCTGCATGGTCCATGCCATTCTTTTCGATGGAATAAACCGTCGGGTTTACGTTACCCCGGCTTCGGTCGAAGTCGGTGGCGTGTACGTGGATAACCAATGGCTTTCCCGAAACCTGCTTCGCGTGAATCCCTGCCGGATAGGTCAGCCAGTCGTGCGAATGGATGATGTCGAACTCTTGCTGGCGTGCCACGACTCCTGCCACAATGGAATAGTTGTTGATTTCTTCGTGCAGGTTATCCGGATAGCGTCCTGAGAACTCCAGGCATCCCAAATCGTTGGTGTGCATATAGTTGAAGTCGGCATAGATATGGTCGCGCAAGTCATAATAGAGTTGCGGGTCCATGTAGTTTCCTACGCGGCTTTTTACGTAATCCCATTGTACGTCGTGCCATACGATAGGTACGCTGTTCATGCCGATGATTTTCAAGAAGCTTTGGTCTTCATCTCCCCATGGCTTCGGTATGCAGAAGGTAATCTGCATGTCCTCTTGTTGCGCTAAACCTTTGGTAAGTCCGTAACTGGCTGTACCTAAACCTCCCAAGATATGGGGAGGAAATTCCCATCCAAACATTAAAACTTTCATAGTATTTCCTCCCTTTTACTGATTGTCATATTTTTCTAACAGATTTAAAGTTCTCAATATTTGAGCCACGTTCATGGCGAACGAAATGGCTCCTCTGCCTCTGAATGGCGGGTTTCCGTCGAATAATTCAGGAATAGAGCCTACGCAATGGAGTGACAATTCGTCTTCGAAGCTAATCATCTGACGTTCTACGAACGAAATGGCACTGCGCTTGTAGATGCGCAGATAGGCTTCGAGATAGAATCCTTCCAGCCAGGGCCATGCCGTACCTTGATGGTAAGCGTAATCGCGTTGGATTTGCGGGCCTACATAATTCGGGTTGTATCCTCCGCTCTTCGGGCTTAATGAGCGCAAACCTTTCGGGGTGAGCAATTCTTTTGTCACGATGTCGATTACGCCTTTCTTTTGTTTTGCATTCAATGGAGAGTAATCGAAGGCTGCGGCAAAAATCATGTTCGGACGCACGCTCCAGTCCATCATGTCTCCGTCTACGTAATCGAGCAGGTAACCGTATTCGTTCAAGAATGTGTCGATGAAAGCCTTTCCTGCTTTTTCTGCCAATTGGGTTAAGGTTCCGGCAAATTCTGTATCGCCTCCTTCGCCCAGCAATTCTCCGACAAACATCAACGCGTTATACCACAGGGTATTGAATTCGACGATATATCCTGTACGCGGAGTAACCGGACGGCCGTTCGACATTGCATTCATCCACGTAATGGCTTTGTCTCTGCCTTGGGCATATACCAGTCCGTTATCACACACTCTCAGATTCGGATGTTTCCCTTCGGCAAGATACGTCATGATGTCCTTCAATAATGCCCCGTATTTGCTTCGTGCCGCATCGCGTGATACCATTTTCGCGTATTGCTGGATAGTCCATACTGCCCATAACAATACATCCGGATGTTCCATTTCGTAGACTTTCAGCGTTGCGGGTTCGCCTTTCATGAATTCGTAAATCGCTTTAGATGCCGTGTCCATCACCGTTTCGAACTTGTCCGTTTCGTTGATGGCAAGCATCAGCCCCGGCAGAGAGATGAACATGTCACGTGCCCGGCATTTGAACCATGGGTAGCCTGCCAAGACGTATGACTCGTCTCCTTGTTTGTTCAGGAACTGGTGGGCGGCATTAATCAGGCAATGCTTGAAATTGTCGCGCGGAGTACGGCGGTCTGCTTCTTCCGAGAAGAGCTGGTCCAGGTTAGCGGTTTCAATTTCCGAAATGCCTCCCGAGAACACAACCGGATGGTCTTTGGTGATTTCCATTTCGAAATACCCCGGCACATACAGGTCTTCATTGAAGTCGTATCCGCGTTCTTGTTCTTTCGGATACTCTATGCCCCGGTACCAATCCGGCTGGAAATGGAATTCGTTCGGGCAATTGGTCTGCATGAACAATTCGGGATATCCCGGATACATACATGTTTTGATTCCGTTTTTTACTGCATCATATTGCCGGCTTGCCTGTGCGTTTTCATGAGTGTACTGACGTACGCTACGGAAAGCTAAATACGGACGCAAGCGAAGGGTCGTACTGGAATGGGCATCCAGCAAAGTATAACGGATCAGGATTCGGTTCTCGTGGTGGACGAATAATTTCTCTTTCTTCAATACCACTCCTCCTACACGATAAATAGTTGTAGGCACTTTCTCGCACTCAAATTCACGGATGTATTTATGTCCGCGCGGGCTGAAATTGTCTCCATGGTATTTATGGAGCCCTAAATTGAATTCTGCTCCATGCTGGATTACCGTTTCATCGAGCGAAGATAGCAATACATGGTTCTCGTCATCCAATTCCGGAACCGGAATGACTAATAGACCATGGTATTTGCGAGTGTTACAGTCTACTATCGTAGAGCAATGATACGCACCAGAACGATTCGTCCGAAGGATTTCACGAGTCAGAGATTCTTCCAGATTCGTCATCAGCGTTTTGTCAAATCGTAAATAACTCATAGCTGTTATATTAAGGTTATTAATTCTCTAAAAAAATGTTATTTCATTAGCACCTCAAAATTAATAATTAAATAAACAACACAAAATGAAATTACTCTTTTTTTTTTATTTTCACATAAAAAAAAGCATTTATGGCCGTTTTAGCGCGCTTTTTTTTACAAAAACATCACGTTTTTCCGTGCATGCCCCAACCGGAAGGGGTAAAAAAAGACGTCCGGCATCTGTTCTTATGGGAAAGCCGGACGTCTTTTTTTCTCTTCATATATACATTTATTTTATCATGTCGAAACCGCAATATGGGATTAATGCTTTCGGAATGCGGATGCCTTCGGGCGTCTGGTTATTTTCGAGCAAGGCCGCTACGATGCGCGGCAAAGCCAATGCCGAACCGTTCAAAGTGTGGCAGAGTTCGGTTTTCTTATTTGCCGTGCGGTAACGGCATTTCAGGCGGTTCGCCTGATAGGTGTCAAAATTGGATACAGAACTTACCTCCAGCCAGCGTTTCTGTGCTTCCGAATAGACTTCAAAATCATAGCAGATAGCGGCGGTAAAGCTGATGTCTCCTCCGCACAGGCGCAGGATGCGGTACGGGAGTTCCAATTTTTTGAGCAACCCTTCCACGTGGTCTAACATTTCCTGATGCGATTGGCGTGAATGTTCAGGCGTATCAATGCGGACCAATTCTACCTTTGAGAACTCATGCAAGCGGTTCAGGCCACGTACGTCTTTTCCATACGAACCGGCTTCGCGGCGGAAACATTCGGTGTAGGCGCAATTCTTAATCGGCAATTGTTTTTCATCGAGAATCACATCGCGGTAGATATTTGTAACAGGAACTTCGGCGGTCGGAATCAGATAAAGGTCATCCAAATTGCAATGGTACATTTGTCCTTCCTTATCGGGCAATTGTCCTGTTCCGTATCCTGAAGCGGCGTTTACTACAGTAGGCGGCATAATTTCTTCGTATCCGGCGGCACGTGCTTCGTCTAAGAAGAAGTTGATTAACGCACGTTGCAGGCGTGCGCCTTGTCCGCGGTAAACCGGGAAACCTGCTCCGGTGATTTTCACGCCCAGATCGAAGTCAATCAGGTTGTATTTCTTCGCCAATTCCCAGTGGGGGAGGGCGTCTTTCGGAAGTTCTGTTTCCATTCCTCCCATCTTTACCACAAGGTTATCTTCTGCACTTGCTCCTTCGGGCACTTCCTCATAGGGCACATTGGGGATGGTGTACAGCAGGTTTTGCAGGTCTTCTGCGGCTTGGTCCATTTCAGCCTGAAGCCCCTTGCTTGCTTCCTTGATTTCGGCTACACGGGCTTTAGCAGCTTCGGCTTCTTCCTTTTTCCCCTCTTTCATTAATTGGCCGATTGTTTTGGAAGTGGCGTTGACTTCTGCCAGATTATTATCTAATTGCCCTTGTGCTGTGCGGCGTTTGTTATTCAGTTCAATTGCTTTCGCAATCGCTTCTTTCGCGTTGGCGAAATGCTTTTTTTCCAGTCCGCGGATTACCTTTTCGGTATCCTCTGTAATTTGTTTGATTGTAAGCATATCTTTTTTTGTTTTTAAGTTTCGTGCTGCAAAGATATTCTTTTATTGAAACATAAACAATGAATCTTACAAGATACTTTAACGATATCTTAGCAGGCTCTTAATTCGGGATTATCAAAGTCAATGCTTCGGGAGCAATGGTCACCTCGATAGGGAAATGCCGGTCGAACCAAATGCGTCCGTCCAGGCTTATCTCGGCATTTTGCGCCCGTAATATTTTAACCGTACGGGTACGGTAGGGCTTTACGGTTTTATGGTTCAATAAGCGTCCCTGCTGCATCATCCATAAGCCTTGAATCAGTTGGCGGAGTTCCGGGCGATAGATCAACGATACGTCCAGCCAGCCGTTATAGGGTACCGCGCTGGGGGTCAGCCCGTATCCGCGCCCGCTTCCGATGGCTACCGCCATCAGGCGTCCCCGGATATGTTCATCGTTTACTTTCAGGTGCATCCGGTACAGTTTCCGTTCGAATGCCACCAGAAAGAGCGAGGACAGGTACGAGAACAGGGGTATTCCCCAAAAGCGCCGTGTCTCATTGGTGATGATTACGATACGGGCACCCAACCCGATGTAAACGGCATTCAAGAAAAAGCGCTTCACGTGGCTTTTCCCGTTGAAATACCCGAATACGCCTACATCTACCTTCCGCAAACGGCGGTTAATCAAGACATCTACCGCCCCTTTATAATCATCTGAATCCAGTCCCCAATATTTGGCAAAATCATTTCCAATGCCGTTCGGGATAATGCCCAAGGCAATGTCTTGCTTATTTTCGGCGTCCGAGAACATGATGCCGTTTACGGCATCGTTCAATGCCCCGTCTCCTCCTACCACAACAATGGTCCGGTAACCGTTGTTCGCCATGGTGCGCGATAGGCGCTCTACCGAGCCGAAGCCTTCCGATTGTACATAGTCGAACTGGACTTCACGGCTTTCCATGTAGTCCCGAATCTCCTTCCAGCGCTTTTGCGCTTTCCGGCTTCCGGCTTTCGGATTATATATCACACCCCAACGGGTAGGTTCTATTGCCATATCAGTCTGTGTTTAATAAATTCATTATTTTCTCCACCTTTTCTTCCATAGGCGAGGTTGCATCAATCCAATGGATGGCGAATCCGCGTCTTTCCATGCCCCTGAACCATGTCATCTGCCTTTTGGCAAATTGATGGATGGCTATCTCCAGTTGGCGGAACATTTCTTCGTAACTCAATTCTCCTATTATATATAAGGTAAGGAATTTGTATTCCAGACCGTAATAAATCAAGTCCTCGGGCGCGATGCCTTCTTCCAGCAACCGGCGCACCTCATCCACCATGCCTTCGTCCAGCCTTTGCCTTAACCGGCGGGATATTTTCTCACGCCTCAATTCACGGTCGATACTGACTCCGATAATCAGGCTATGGATGTCCGGAAAATCCCTTGCGTCTACAGGTTGGGTATGGTAATACTCTTCTATTTCTATGGCGCGTATGGCACGTTTTGCCGTATCCACATCCGTAGAGTTGTGCAAGGTCTTATACGAAGCCAATATCTCGGTCAGCTCTGCCAGGGATTTTCCCGCAAGCTTTTCGCGCAACTCGGGATTCTCCGGTACGGGAAGCAGCTTATATCCTTTCAAGACAGATTCCAGGTACATTCCGGTCCCTCCGCATAAGATGGGAAGCATCCCTCGCTTTCGGATGTCATCGTAAGCCCGAAGGAAATCGTGCTGGAATTCGAATACATTGTATTTGGTTCCCGGTTCCGCGATATCAATCAAGTGATAGGGAATCCGATTCCCGCCTGCCGTATAATCCGCCAAATCTTTTCCCGTGCCCAAATCCATCCGGCGGTACACCTGACGGCTGTCCCCGCTAATGATTTCCGTATGCAAGCGGTTGGCAAGTGCCGCCGCCAAGGGAGTCTTTCCCGATGCGGTCGGTCCTAATATTGTAATCAAGTCGTATGCCATTCGCCTGTCCTTTAATTGCTTAGGCTTGCCGAACGCACGCGGCTCAGTGTTTCCGGAGTCATCTGGAGCAAGGAAGCAATATACACCAAGGGGGCACGCTTCAATATTTCCGGATGCATCTGGAACAATTTGTTATACCGTTCGTGAGCCGGCTCGAAACGCAGCGTGTCGGCTTTAATCTGTGATTCTATCAACGAATATTCCAGTATCTTCCGGTATAGCAAGCCGATGGTGACATATTCTATTGCCAGTTGGTCTATCATGGCTTTGTCTATTTCCCAAACCACGCTTTGCTCCAGCGCCTCTATGATCAGGTGGGCAGGTTCCTGTCGGAAATAGCTTTCCAGGCAAATCACTACGCCTTTCTCGTAAGCGATGTGCTCGGTCATGTCTTTCCCGTATTTGAAGTAGAACTGGCGGAGCAGGCCTTTTTCCACATAACGCATGCATGTGCAGATTTCTCCTTCGTTCAGGATTATTTCTCCTTTTTTATATTTCTTGCAAACCAAAATATCGGCAAGGGCATGCGTGCTTTCTTTGTCCGCCTGCAAATGATAATTGTTTACCATTTGCCTTGCGATGTCAATGCTTGTTGTTACCATATATTGATTTTAACTGGTTCATTTTTAAGTTATTTTACTTTGATGCGGTCGAATCCTTCGCCGAAAACGCCGATTACCGCACTTTGCGATACGAACGCATGGGGGTCGATGTCCTTTATCAGGCGGAAAATCGTGTTCGACTCCCGCTTCTTCGCCAATACGAACATCATTTTCACACCTTTGTTTGTATAGCATCCCACGCCGTCGATGAACGTCACGCCCCGATGCAGGTCCTTGTTGATATGGTGCCCGATTTCTTCGTACTTGCTTGAGATAATGAAGAATTGTACCGACTGGCGTGCGCTATTCACCACCTGGTCGATAACGAAGCTGGTGATGAACAATACCACATAACCATATACCACCCGTTCCCAATCGTGGAGCACCAGGTAACTGGACGAAATGATGATGACATCACACATCAGGATGACCCGCCCCAATGATATGTCGCGGTACTTGTTTACGATAGCCGCAATGATGTCGGTGCCGCCTGTGCTTCCGTTGGCTGAAAAGGCAAGCCCGATTCCTCCGCCGCAAAATGAAGCGCCTAATACACATGCCATAAAGGGTTGGTCGTGTATCAGCCCTTCGCCCGCTATCCGTTGGATTACTTCCAGGAATATGGTCAATACCGCTACAGCCCAGATGGTTTTCACGCAGAACTTGAGCCCTAAAATCTTTAAAGCCAACAGCAACAATATGCCGTTGATTCCCAAGTAGGTGTATTGCACCGGGAATCCCGTTGCCCAATAAATAATGGAGGCGATACCCGGAACGGCTCCCGAAGGAAGATCATTCGGCAGCAAAAACACGGTCCACCCAATCCCGTACATCATCATGCCTAAAGCGATAAACACATAATCCTTTGCTTCCCTCCATACGGGTTGAGTCCTTAAATTCATAATCCGATTCATTTTCCGTTTTTAGTTATTTCAAATTTTCGGAATACAAAAATAGGAAAAAACGATGAAATAAACGAATAATTTGGGAAGGGTAAATAAGAAAAATTCAAAAAAAGGGAGCTTTATTTTGCGAACCTATGTCCGAAGGCTGATGGACATAGATTCGATGCCCGTTGAACCTATGTGCCTAAGCCGGCGGATATAGGTGCGTTTGTTATTTCGGAAAATAGTGTTACCTTTGCGCATTGAGTAAGACAAATTATAATAAATATGGTAATCGATTATACGACGCAAGGGACTTGCAGCACGCATATAGAAGTGGAGGTAGAGAACGGTATTGTGAAGGATGTGCATTATACGGGAGGATGCAACGGGAATTTGCAGGGGATTTGTGCTTTGGTGAAGGGTATGCCGGTAGAGGAAGTGATTGCCCGGCTGGAAGGCATCCGGTGCGGGGAGAAGCCCACTTCATGTCCCGACCAGCTTTGTAAGGCTCTGCGTTCCATGAAGCCATGAACGTGCTGATACTTAACGCCAGCCCACGCCCGAAGGGAAATATTTCCCGTATGCTGGATGCAATGGAGGAAGAGGCGGCAAGAGCAGGGATGCAGGTTACGTCGGTCCGTGTTTCCGGATTGCGTGTGCGTCCTTGTACGGGATGCATGGCATGCCGTACCAAGCGGGCTTGCGTGTTGCCCGAAGACGATGCCCAACGGGTGCTTCGGCTGATTCAGGCATGTGACGTACTGGTTATCGGCGCGCCTTGTTATTGGGGGAATATGCCTGGCGAACTGAAGGTATTGTTCGACCGTATGGTGTATGGAATGATGGGGGAAAGCACACGAGGCATTCCTCAACCGTTGCACCGGGGAAAACGTGCCATATTGGTGAGCGTCGGCACGACACCTTATCCTTTTAACATTCTTTTCCATCAAACGCGCGGAGTCATCCGGGCATTGAAAGAAATCTTGAAATGGAGTGGCTTTAAAGTGCTTGCTACGATTGAGGCTGGAGGGACTAAGCAGCATCCCGTACGCGAAAAGACCGTAGAGCGTTGCCGAAAAGCCGTCCGGAAATTATAGACGACAGATATGAATAAGAAAATAAACATGTGGCGGCTGGTAAGTTTGTTCTGGGGGATGGTGGGATGCGTTTTTTTGCTCTCGGCATGTGGCGGGAGCGGAAACACGAAAGCCGGAATGCCCGAAGGAGGAGATACGTTGAGATTGGCGTATGCGCACTATCTTACGGTTGTGAAGCACAAAGAGTTTACGCAGGTTACAATACGTAATCCATGGGATTCTGCACGCATCTTGCATACTTATTTATTGGTGGACAAGCACAAGCCTTCCCCCCGCGTATTGCCTCAAGGCACGGTGGTGCGCATACCGTTGGAGCGGATGCTGGTGTATTCGGCGGTGCATTGCGGCTTGTTTGACGAGCTGGGCGCGATGGAAGCCGTGGGCGGGGTATGCGACTTGTCCTATATCCGGTTGGAAAAGATACGGCGGCGTGTGCGCGACGGGTTGATAACGGATGCCGGAAGCAGCATGAGTCCCGACATCGAGCGGGTTATTGCCTTGCACCCTGACGGCATCTTGCTTTCTCCTTTCGAAAATGGTTCGTACGGACGTGTCGAGAAATTGGATATCCCGTTGATAGAATGTGCCGATTATATGGAGACCTCAGCTTTAGGGCGTGCGGAGTGGATGCGTTTTTATGGAATGCTGGCAGGGAAGGAGCGTGAAGCGGATTCCTTGTTCGCGGAAGTGGAACGCGGATATCAGGCGTTGCGCGCAATGGCGGATAAAGCGAAAGAAAAGCCTGTGGTGCTGGCGGAGCTGAAGCAAGGTTCGGCATGGTATGTTCCGGGCGGCCGGAGTGTCACGGGGCAGATGTATGCCGATGCGGGCGCGCATTATGCCTTTGGTTCCATAGCGGAGAACGGTGCGTCCCCTTTGTCGTTCGAGACCGTGTACGACCGTGCACGGCATGCGGATTATTGGCTGGTGAAATATAATCAGAAGCACGATAAGACATACGCCGAGCTGGAGCAAGATTACCGTCCGTATACGGGATTCGACGCTTTCCGCAAGCGGAAGATATACGGGTGTAATACAGCAAAGGTGTCTTATTACGAGGAAATACCCTTCCATCCCGAACGTTTATTAAAAGATTTAATCGCGGTATTTCATCCCGATATGTTCCCCGATTATCAGGCAAGGTATTTTACGCCGTTGAGAGAAAGAAATGAAAGCAAATAAGAAATCAGTTTGTATGGTTGCACTGGCGGTGATAGTGCTGGTGCTTATCTTCGCCAACCTTTATTGGGGAGCTGTGTCAATTCCGATGAAGGATGTGACCGCTGTTCTTTTGGGTGATGGCTCCGTGGATTCGGGGTGGAGCTTCATTGTATGGGAGTCGCGTGTGCCTCAATGTGTCACGGCATTGCTTTGCGGAGCGGCGTTGGCGGTGTCGGGATTGATTTTGCAAACTGTTTTCAATAATCCGCTTGCCGACTCTTCTATCTTGGGCATCAGTTCGGGTGCAAGCTTGGGAGTGGCATTGGTGGTGCTGGCAGGTGGAGGAAGCATCGTGGCAGGCCAGTTTGTCCTTTCGGGTTTCCTGTCGGTGGTGGCAGGGGCGTTTGCGGGAGCTATGGCGATAATGTTTGCCGTACTTTTTCTTTCTGCCTTGATTCGTAACAGTATCATGCTGCTTATTGCGGGAATTATGATGGGGTATTTGGCTTCTTCCGCTATTTCCTTGCTCAATTTTTTTGCTACAGATGAAGGGGTGCATTCGTTTGTTATTTGGGGGTTGGGAAGTTTCGGAGGTATATCCTCTGCCCAGCTTCCGGCTTTTTCTGTGGCGGCACTTCTCGGATTGGCGGCTTCTTTGCTTATGATTAAGCCTCTTAATGCCCTTTTGTTAGGACCTCGTTATGCCGAAAACTTAGGTGTCCGTGTACGGCGCGTGCGGTCATGGTTATTGGTGATAGCTGGACTTCTTACCGCTGTGGCTACGGCCTTTTGCGGTCCCATTTCCTTTATAGGGCTTGCTGTTCCTCATGTGGCTCGTATGTTGCTGGGTACAGCCAATCATCGTTCTTTACTTCCGGTGACTTTATTGGCGGGGTGTGCCGTGGCTTTGCTTTGTAATTTGCTCTGTCTTCTTCCTGCAGAGCGTGGCATCATTCCTCTTAATGCGGTTACTCCCATATTGGGTGCGCCTGTCATCATTTATGTGATTATTCGCCGGCGTGCTTTCTTTAAGTGAAGATGATTTGCTTCACAAAAGAAAGATATTCCTTCTTTCTGTAATGAAAATGTAATAAGAATGTTTGTAGAATATAGGGAGTGGAGCCTGTTTTGCTTATTTTTTCTTGAAACAGAAATGAAACACTCATGCAATCTTCTTGAAAAGAATGCCTTTTACTTTTGCAGCGTCAAAATGAAAAAAGGATAAAAGATTGTATGAAAAAAAGAGCTGTTTTGGGTCTGGTTTTGCTGGCATTGGCTGCAGGAGCAAATGCGATGAACCTGAAAGGTAAGATTAAGGATGCAAAAACAGGCGAAGAGATTATCGGAGCCTCGGTAGTGGTGAAAGAAGAGCCTTCAAAAGGAGCCGTAACAGGGTTGGACGGAAGTTTCAGCATTTCGGTAAACCGGCCGACATTTACTATCATCTGTACGTATGTAGGATATAAGACCTACGAGCGGAAGGTGACTTCGAAAGATGTAGACATTGAAATCCCTTTGGCGAGTGATGACATTTTATTGGGTGAGGTGACCGTAGTGGCAACTAATCCCGGACGTACGGAGGCAGGCGCCCGCGCCATTGAACGTAAATCAATGAACGTAGTAAATGTAATGAGCGCGAAAGCCATCGAGCTTTCACCGGATATCACGGTTGCGAATGTAATCCAGCGTATGTCGGGTGTGACGATTGAGCGTAACAGCAGTGGGGAAGGGCAGTATGCTATCCTGCGCGGTATGGACAAGCGTTACAATTATACCTTGATTAATGGAGTGAAGATTCCAAGTCCCGATAATAAGAACCGTTTCGTCCCTCTTGACATATTCCCTTCTGAGATGCTCGACCGGTTAGAGGTGACCAAATCACTTACTGCCAATATGGAAGGCGACGGTATCGGCGGTGCGGTCAATCTGGTGATGAAAGATGCGCCTACGGAACGTCAGTTCACGGCAAGCATTTCTACCGGTTATAACGCGATGTATTTCGACCGCGATTTCCAGTCGTTCGACCATGGAGCTATTGTAAAGGATTCGCCTTACGAGCGGATGGGCAAGCCTGAATATTTCCGCGTGACTCCCAGTGATTTTAATTACGATAATCTTCACATGAAATGGAGCAAGCCGATGCCCGACTTGAATGCAAGCCTTTCGTATGGTGACCGTTTCTTTAATGACCGTTTGGGCGTGATGGTGGCAGGTACATTCTTGAATACGTACCGTGGTAAGGAAAGCCAGATTTTTTATCAGCCGGGGCGGAATAGCGGTAATATTGAATACCGTAACTATTCTTCCCAGCAGACCCGTATCGGTGCACACGTAAAACTGGATTATCACATCAATGAAAACAATAAGCTGACCTGGTATAACGGATACATGGATATGCGTGAAGCGGAAGTGCGCGACCAAAAAGATGATGATGAAGAACATGTACGCATGAAATGGAACCATCAGTACATTATTAATTCTACGCTGAAAGGCGAACATGGGTTTCTGGACAATCATGCCTTGCGCTTGAATTGGTCGGCGGTAGCATCGAAAGCGTATAATGAAACTCCCGATAATGCAGAAGTAGGTTTGCTGGATGGCGGAAATCGTGTAGCGGTAAACGATGCGTTGGTTCGCCGCTGGGAACACAATTCCGACCGTGACTTTGCCGGATACCTTGACTTAATGTATAAACTGAATCTTTCGAACGGCTCATCATTTGACTTTTCAATCGGAGGTATGTATCGCGACAAGAAGCGTGACAGCTATTTCAATGAATATAAGTTTAGAACAACAAACGGTGATCCTCAGATAAAAGGAGAAGATTGGAATAATTTTGATGAAATCGTTTTCTCGGATGTAAGCAGCCGTAATATTAGCGGAGCCTTGAATTATGATGCAACCGAAAAGATTGGCGCCGGATACGGGATGGTAAAATATACATGGAGCAAGTGGGAATTGATTGCGGGTGTGCGTGTAGAACATACCAATCAAGGATATTTGCTGAAGTTCCCCACCGAGAACGCAGACCCTGAAGGCAACCAGAAATATACGGATGTATTGCCCAGTTTCCATGCCAAATACAATGTGCACGAAAATGCCAATTTGCGTTTCTCATACGCCCGTGCCATCAATCGTCCGAGTTTCTTCGAAATTGTGCCTTATACAATTTTTAATGAGGACTTTGATGAAAGAGGTAATCCGGATTTGAAGCATACGGTAGCTGACAACGTAGACTTGCGGTATGAATTTTTCCCGAAATCGTCTGAGCAGTTTATGGTTGGTCTGTTCTACAAACATTTGAAAGACCCGATTGAAACCGGTTTGTTGAATATGGGACAGAATACTTATTACGTGCCGATGAACTTTGGTGATGCAGACAATATGGGTGTAGAGGTAGACGTTATGAAATATTTCAATTGGTTCGGTATCAAAGCAAATTATACGTACACTCATTCTAAAATTACAACCGATAAACGTATTATGGAAGGTACGGAAGTGAAGACCGTCCGCCAGTCGCGTCCGTTGTATGGTCAGGCAGGTCATGTGGCAAATCTTTCCTTGCTTTTCAAGAGTACGAAATACGGTTGGGAAGGTCAGATAGCCGGAAGTTACACGGGCAAGCGCTTGAGTGAAGTCTCTAACTATTTTGATGACGATATTTGGGAAGACGGGTATTTCCAATTGGACGCATCGGTAGAGAAAAGCTTCAAGTGTGGCGTGAGTGTATTTGCCAAGGCATCTAACTTATTGGATATTCCATTGCTCCGTTATACCCATAAAGGTCCCCATACAGACGGTGTGACGAATTTCGAACGCAAGAACGGGAATCTGATAGAGCGTAAGGAATGGCACGGACAAACCATTATGCTGGGCGTGAGATATAAATTGTAAGAAAGCAAAACAAAACATATTGACTAACAAACACATTTAATTATGAATTTAAAGAAGTATTTATTCGTAGGTGCAGCTTTGATGAGTGTATCATTCTTCGCTGCTTGTAGTGATGACGAGAACGAACCGCAGAATCCTCCTGTAGAAGAACCGGATGAACCGAATGGCGATGATCCGGAAGGTCCTGTAAGTTTGGAAGACCAATGGAACAATACCAATACGGTGACTTGGCCGGCTGATACAATCATCAATTTGACCGAACACTACACAGTACCCGAAGGCAAGACTTTGATTATCAAGGAAGGTGTGCAGATTATTGCCAGTACAGAAGGCGTAGGTGCCAATTTGCTTCCGGTAGAGTTTACTGTAAACGGAAACTTGTATTGTGAAGGAACGGAAGAAAAACCTATTCTTTTCTCTATTCCTGAAGCTGACCGGACGGAAGCCAATACATTCGCAGGTTTGTGGGGCGGTATTGTAGCCGGAAGTACTTGCGAAGAAATGCTGATTGACCATACCATTATTGAATATACGGGTGGTGATGTATTGGAAGGTGCTCCCGCTGCTAACGCAGGATATTATGAAGCAGGTGACGATGCTTATCCGCAGATTACTACCAATAACGTAAACGGCAAGTATGTCATTACAAATTCTATCCTTCGCAACGGTGTGTCGGATGCCATTTATATGATGGGCGGTAATGCCATTATCATGAACAACTTGTTTATCGCAAACGGTGAGACAGGCGAGGAAGCGGTTAATGTGAAATCGGGTTGCCAAGTAGACGTAGTAGGCAATGTAATGTATGCTCCGAACACCAACGCCTTGAAGCTGTCAAGCTCTGACCAAAGTGACGTTCGCGCTCAAGCTAAGATTCAGGCTTACAACAATACCATCATCAATGCCGGATGGCGTCGCGACAGCGATAAGGGTGGCGGTATTTATGCGGAAGAAAACGTAGCCGTACATGTTTACAACAACTTGCTTGTGAACTGCAAATTCCGTGCAATGACTCCGGGCTTGGATAACTTGGCGAATGTAGAAGGCGGTTATGATGACAAAAACTCGGTAATTGATTATAACTATTATGCTTCAGGTAGTCAGGAAGTAGATCCTGCATACGTTTACGAACAAGGCATTCAGTATTCTTGGCAGGGATATAACTATGAGCACGAAGACTATCATGTAGGTGTAGTTGATGTGAATAGCGTTATCGCTACCGAAGAAGACAGCAAAGACCCGATGTTCGCTAACTACGACATCAATGCTACTTCATTGACCAATTATGTTTACAACGATGCTTGGGATTTCCATTTGACTGCAGGCTCTCCGGCTTTGGAAGGCGCATACAGCGAAAACGGATCGGATATGGCTTCGCTCTTCGGCACTACGGGCTTGACTGTGAACGGCGAGACTTACACTACTCCTGCTCCCCAACCTTATTTCGGTGCGTATGGTGCAGAGTAATCTGAACGCGGTATCTCTGATACAACTCTGATACATTCTTTTTTCCTAAGAAGTCCGGGACTGGAAAGCGTCCAGTATCCCGGACTTTGTTTATGAAATCAGCAGGGTTTCAGTTTTAATTCAGAATTGCCTCCTAATTTTGTCACATAATTATTAATCAACATTTATTTTTAAGCAAATGAAATCAATGAAGAAAATAGGAATCTCTTTATTCCTGGTAATGGTGGCTGTAGTCGCTTTCGCGCAAGATGCGGCAACGTGGAAATCTTTGGAAAAACCGCTTAATTTTTATTTGGCAAACGACCTTGGGCGCAACGGTTATTATGACCAGAAGCCGATAGCCGAACTGATGGGTAAAATGGCAGAAACGATTGATATCGAATTTGTAGTAGCTGCCGGTGACGTGCATCATTTCGAGGGGGTGCGCAGTGTGCAAGACCCTTTGTGGATGACCAATTACGAACTGATATACAGCCATCCCGATTTGATGTTGCCCTGGTATCCCATTTTAGGGAATCATGAGTATCGGGGCAATACGCAGGCGGTGTTGGATTATAGCAACATCAGTGCCCGTTGGGAGATGCCGGCACGTTATTATACAAAGGTGATGGAGGAAGACGGGGCGACTATCCGCTTGGTGATGATTGATACGCCACCTTTGCTTGACAAATACCGTGAAGATACCGAGAAATATCCCGATGCAAGCAAACAAGATATGGACAAGCAGTTGGCATGGCTGGATTCGGTATTGACTTCGGCTAAAGAAGACTGGGTAATGGTGGTAGGCCATCACCCCATCTATGCCGATACCGATAAGAACGATAGCGAACGGACGGACATGCAGAAGCGGGTAGACTCTATTTTGCGCAAGCACGGCAATGTAGACATGTACGTATGTGGCCATATCCATAACTTCCAGCACATCCGTAAGACGGACAGCAAGATTGACTATGTGGTGAACACTTCCGGCTCGTTGGCACGCGAAGTGAAACCGGTAGACGGCACGCAGTTCTGCAGCGGTGCGACAGGTTTCTCGCTCATTACGGTAGACAAACACGAGCTTTGCCTACACATGATGGACAAGAACGGGAAAGTGCTCCATACGGTTCGCCGTACGAAATAAGACATTGTGATATAATAAGAAAGCGGATTAATGCAGATTGGAAGGATTTGTGTTAATCTGCTTTTTTATTGCCTGCAATGTGATTTTCGATTATCTTTGCGGTATCGACCAAAAGGAATAAGACAATGGATGAAGTAAAAACAAAAAGCAAGGTTTATTATACCGATTTCCGGTGCAAACCTGATGAAGGACCTGCTGACAAGCTGAAAAGGTTGATAAAGGCAGCAGGTCTGAATACAATAGATATGGACGGAAAGTTTGTCGCTATCAAGATGCATTTCGGCGAACTGGGGAACTTGAGTTTCCTTCGTCCGAACTACGCGCGGGCTGTAGTGGATATGGTGAAACAATGTGGCGGGAAGCCATTCCTTACCGATTGCAATACATTGTATCCGGGCAGCCGCAAGAATGCCATTGAGCATCTGTATTGTGCATGGGAGAATGGCTTTACGCCTTTGACCGTAGGCTGTCCGGTGATTATCGGCGATGGTCTGAAAGGAACGGATGACATTGCGGTGCCTGTGGCTGGAGGTGAATATGTAAAAGAAGCGAGAATCGGCCGTGCCGTAATGGATGCCGATATTTTTATTTCACTCACTCATTTCAAAGGGCATGAGATGACCGGATTCGGAGGCGCAATAAAGAATATCGGTATGGGATGCGGGTCGAGAGCCGGAAAGAAAGACCAGCACTGCAACGGAAAGCCTGTTATCAATCAGGATGCATGCAGGGGATGTAAGAGGTGCATGCGCGAATGTGCGAATGACGGTCTTGTTTTTGACGAAGGGCGAAAGAAGATGTCCATCAACCAAGACAACTGTGTAGGTTGCGGACGCTGCATCGGGGCATGTAATTTTGATGCAATCGGCTTTGCCCAAGATGCGGCAATCAAAGAGCTGAATTGCCGGATGGCTGAATATACGAAAGCCGTAGTTTATGGCAGGCCAAACTTCCATATCTCGTTGGTATGCGATGTCTCGCCGACTTGTGATTGCCATTCGGGGAATGACACTCCGATTATACCCGATGTGGGCATGTTCGCATCTTTCGACCCGTTGGCTTTAGACCAGGCATGTGTAGACGCTTGTTTGAAACAGACTCCTTTGCCCGATAGCCAGTTGGCGGATGAAATGGCAAGTCCTCATTTTCATGACCATCATGACCATTTCGACAATACCAATCCGAACGCGGAATATAAAACGTGTTTGGCTCATGCTGAAAAAATCGGGTTGGGCAACCGTGATTATGAATTGGTTCGTGTAAGATAGCTCCTGATACATATCGTTTAGCTGATTTAGCTTGAATAAATAATAAGAGGGTACATGCCTTAATATAACATTGAGGCGGCCCTCTTTTGTCTTTTTAGAAAGTTAGGAATCCGTTTCCATTAGTCTGCATTTTACGTTCTCGATATGGAAACCGTACGTTCTCGATATGGAAACCGTACGTTCTCGATATGAAAACCGTACGGTTTTGATATGGAAACCATAAATATCAGATAATTAAAATAGGTTTTATTCGCTTCTTGTTTGCAAATAGGAGACATCTATATTACAGTATTGACAATTCTGTTTCTTGCCGGGTAGTTCTCTAATTTTCTGAAGAAAAGTTTGCTCGTTCCGCAAAAAGTCACGTCCTTTGTATATCCTAATTACATTTTAATTTAAAAGACATTTAAATTTCAATTATAGAGATGGCAGATAATTATATCGAAAAGCAATTTGAGTCTTATCAGGCACGGAAAGCCGCTTGGGAAAAAGAAAACAAATATAAACGGAAAAAGCCTGCGGCGCGTACAGAGCCGGTTAATCATCCTTGTGAACGGCTTTTCCATAATCATAGCAAGAAAGTCGTGGCGATACACGACCTTTCCGGTGTAGGACGGGTTTCGCTTATGGCGGTGATACCTATTCTGTCGTCTATGGGGGTGCAGGTATGCCCGCTTCCTACGGCTATTCTTTCCAATCATACTCAATATCCTATTTATTCTTTTCTTGACCTGACCGAGGAAATGAAGCGGATTATTGGAAAATGGGAACAACTTGACATCCATTTTGATGCATTCTATTCCGGATATTTAGGTTCTCCGCAACAAGCGCAAATCGTAGAAGATTTTATTCAGAAATTTCGCCGTCCTTCCGATTTAGTCGTGGTCGATCCTGTAATGGGAGATAACGGCAGCTTGTATAAAGGCATATCCGAAGATATGGTGACTGAAATGAAAAAATTGATTTGTCTGGCTGATATCATTACTCCGAATATGACCGAATTGTTCCGTCTGCTTGATTTGCCGTTTCAAGAGAATATAAGCGATACGGAACTGAAAGCAGCACTCAAGGCTTTGTCTGACAAGGGCCCGAGCATTGTCATTGTGACCAGCGTTCCCGTTAAGGATGATCCGCATTCTACATCGGTTTATGCTTATAACCGCTTCGGGGGGCGTTACTGGAAAGTGACATGCCCTTATTTGCCTGCCCATTATCCGGGTACGGGAGATACGTTTACCAGTGTAATAACCGGTTCGTTGATGCAGGGGGATAGTCTGCCTATTGCCCTCGACCGGGCTACCCAATTTATTTTGCAAGGAATACGTGCTACATTCGGTTATGAATATAATAATCTGGAAGGCATCATGTTGGAAAAAGTGCTTCATAACCTTGATATGCCCATTCAAGTAAGCAGTTATGAATTGCTTGAATAATAAGAGCCTGTTTAAATTTTTTAAATATCCGCAAACATCCCATGTAGGGGCGTATCGCATACGCCCGAATGCGTCCACTTAT
>ERZ779889.1341-NODE-1341-length-24938-cov-2.684845_pt1 | contig 24938 bp, 20 predicted proteins | sample MGYA00511030_ERZ779889 | MGnify/ENA primary metagenome ERZ779889 (study PRJEB29588, sample SAMEA2160616) | human gut metagenome | biome: human gut; feature: human-associated habitat; material: faeces | place: Denmark | collected 2008/2010 ...
TTGATGTTGGCGATGTCCTCCTTGGGGGCGATCGCCCATCCGAGCCTCCAGCCGGTCATGGCGTAGCTCTTGGACAGGCCGGAAACGATGATCGTGTTCTCGAACATCCCGGGGAATGAGGCGATGGAGGTGTGCTTGCCCTCGTAGACGATGGCCTCGTAGATCTCGTCGGAGAACACCTTGATGTTGTGCTCCATGGCGATGTCCGCGATCTGCTTCAGCACTTCCGCGGGGAACACCGCGCCCGTTGGGTTCGACGGGGTGTTGAGGATGATCATCTTGGTCCTCGGGGTGATCGCGGCCTCCACCATGGCGGGGTCCAGGACGAAGTCGTCCTCGATCCTGGTGGGGACGTACACCGGCACGCCGCCGGCCAGGCGGACGCAGGCCTCGTAGGAGACCCAGGAGGGGTCCGCCAGGATGACCTCGTCGCCGGGATCGATGTATGCCAGCATGGTCATGAAGATGGCCTGCTTGCAGGGGGTGACCAGAACGTTGGACGCATCGCAGGGCACGTTGTTGTTCGTGCGGGTCATGTCGGCGATGGCCTTCCTGAGCTCCGGGATCCCCATGGACGGGGTGTAGTGGGTGAATCCCCTGTGCAGCGAGTCGCAGCACGCGTCGATGATGTTCTCGGGGGTGGTGAAGTCGGGCTCGCCCATCGAGAAAGAGACTATGTCGATTCCCTCGGATTTCATCTGGCTGACCAGATTTGATATTGCGATCGTTCCTGATGCGGGGATCTCCTGAAGCCTCTTGGATACCATTTGGGATACCTCGGTCGCGCCCATGCACGCTTATAATCTTAAAGGCTTCGGAATGGGGGTCCGAGGGCGGACACGGTGTCATTTCACGGTTCATCTGGGGCCGGCCGTGTCGGAAAACGGACCTGTGAACATCCAAATACCGGCCGGGCATCCCGGACGCATGGAAGGTTCGGTGTGGACGGGACACATGGCCGCCCTGTTCTCGGCCATAGTCTGGGGGGTCACGTTCGTGTCCACCAAGGCCCTCCTGGAGGACTTCGAGCCTGTGGAGATCCTGATCATACGCATGTCCATCGGGTTCCTCGTGCTGTGCGTGCTGTGCCCCAGGCTCCTGCACGTCACGGACAGGAGGCAGGAGCTCTGGTTCGCCGCCGCCGGGCTCTGCGGGATATGCCTGTACTACCTCCTGGAGAACATCGCGCTGACGTACACCATGGCGTCGAACGTAGGCGTGATCGTCGCCGTGGCGCCGTTCTTCACCGCCATGCTCACCCGCCTGGTCTACGGCGACAGGCTGGGCAGGGGCTTCCTGCTGGGGTTCGTCATCGCCATGGCCGGGATCTGCATAATCATGTTCAACGGGCAGGAGCTCCATGTGGACCCGCTGGGGGACGCGCTGGCGTTCCTGGCCGCCCTTGTCTGGGCGTTCTACTCCGTGATCCTCAGGAAGATCGGGACGTTCGGATATGGGACCATACAGACCACCCGCAGGACGTTCATGTACGGTATCCTGTTCATGATCCCGGCCGCGCTGGCACTGGGGTTCTCCCCGGATTTCGGGGCACTGACGGAACCGGATATGCTCGGACACATGCTGTTCCTCGGCGTGGTCGCGTCGGCCATGTGCTTCGTCACCTGGGGATTCGCCACGAGGAGGCTCGGGGCGGTGGAGACCAGCGCCTACATCTACCTGATACCTGTGGTGACCGTGGTGTCCTCGGCGCTGTTCATCGGCGAGGACATCACCGCCCTGGCGGTACTGGGGACGGCGGTGACGCTGGCCGGACTGATCATCTCGGAGTTCGCCGGTAAGAGGAAGACCGAGTCCGCGGAGAGCATCTGATCGGAGACGCTCCACCGAGACCTCCACGCCGAACCTGCATCCGCACGGGCAGGAGTAGTGCTCGGTGAGGGAACCGTCACACAGATGGTTCGACCCCATCATCCATCCCTCCATGGGGATCCCGCAGCTGGGGCATCTGACCGATACGACCGTGTCTTCGAACATGCGGAACAAATCACTAATCGGGATACTTGCCGATGATCCCCGCTACGAACCCCGGATCTCAGCACTCCTCGTCGTCCCAGAACGACACGCCGAACAGCGATTCGATGGTCTCCCTCGACCACTCGTCATGCGGGGATTCGAAGCCCCCGCATGCGTCCCAGAGCTCCCTGAACAGCCCCTCGCGCTCATCCTCGCCGTCGACCGTCTCCAGGATCGTGCGGCCGATGCTCCTGATCCTCCTGTCGAGGACCTTGTCCTGCATATAGTTGTAGAACTGGGTCATCGCCGTTCTCTGGTCGATGTCGTAGTCGTAGGGGTCGAAGCTCGTGCGGCTGAACCCATCTATGTGCCCGCGCACGGCGGCGACGTCCCTGTCGCGTCTGAACCCTATGCGCTCCATATAGACGGCGGCGCAGTGCTTGCACCCCATCTGCTTCTTCGTGCAGTCGCAGGTCGCATCGAAGACGCCGTTCCTGTCGCGGAAGATCACCACCTTCACGCCCGAATCCCTCACCCTGGCATATCCGGCGGTCCTGCTGAGCTCGACCATCTCCGTTATGGCGCCCTTCTCGAGGAGTTTCACGCCCGCCTCATACGTCCTGTCGCCAAGCTTCGCTCTTAGTTCGATTGCATCCATCCCATCCATCGGTGAATCACCGCATCCCGTCACCCGCATAGAGTGTCGATTCTTAAGAAGATGTATCCACTTTACTAGTCAGAATGCAATAATTTAGTATGTAAATTTGAGAAATCTGTTGAGAATTGCATTTCACATCTGTTTTGTTTTGAAATACAATTCAGCATGATCCCATGAAGTAGTTATCAATATCATCAAACAATTGTTTTATTTCACACTCATATTGTGGTTTTAGTTTACCATCCTGCGTCGCAATCCCTTCTTTACTCGGTAAATTTCTGGATGCCTTATCTCTGATGTCTGAACAAGAGATCGATTTAACCTCATATTCTGGAAATGATGCTTTGAGTTTTTTAGCAGTTTCATTCTTATCACCATCTAGGATTGCTACAACATGTTTGTATCCCAGTATTTTGAATAAAGTCAAGAAGTGGCCCATTCTGTCTGCACCTCCTGCACCCCATCCAAAGAACGTTCCCTTTACATCAATTTTCAATTGATTGAGTATTTTCTGATAAATCACCACATCTTCTTGTCCTTCAACAAGTACTATATTGTCTTCTAAAAAGAAAACCTCGTTTGAGTCCAGACCTAGTAAATGTGGGTTGTTCAAATCGTTTTTTATCTTTCCACACTTATCTTGAAATACACTGTCGGTGCAATAACATTCGGTTCTATTGTTTCTATTTACGACCCGAATCAATGTTCCTCCATTTATTATTGCATCCCAACTGATGAAATAAGGAGAGTGAGTACTTAGGATAATTTGACGTGTCTTTGAATACTCCAATATTTTATTCATTAGACGCTTTTGAACAGCAGGGTGCAAAGAAAGCTCAGGTTCATCGATTACAATCACATCATTTGGTTTCGAATCAAATAATGCTGCACTGATCACGAATGTGCTCCAACACCCATCCCCCAAACCTTCCCCACTGTGTTCTTGATCACCTACCTTGCATTTAAGGTAATAATTACCAGTTTCATGCTGATCAATCACCCATTCGAGCTTATATCCAAGTATATTCCAGAACAATTGGTTGAATTCAACACTATTATCTTCGATTTCAAATATACGTTGATTAAAATTATTCAATAGATGGTCTCTTTTGGAAAAGTTCATTGAATTATCAATATAGAATTCTTTATTAACACTAGACCTACCGAATTCATATAATATACCACGTCTCGATTGCACTATGTAATAGTGCGGACAAAAATCCCTATGACTTTTTTCTGTTCTGCTACCACCGTTTTTCGTTTTAATTGTACATTCTCTTCCTTCGTGTTCTTTAATGTTAATCTCCACAATACCTTTTGTTGAAATATTACGCTGATTTTCATTAAATGAGGGGCCTTCATTTTTCGAAATATTACCGTTAAAACACCTCAGTGCTTCTACAATAGTTGTTTTTCCAGAATTATTCGCACCTGTCAGAACTGTTAATCCGCTACCTTCATTATTATTTGGAATTGCAAATTTTATGTGCGTACACTCTGAAAAACCACGGAACCCGGAAATTGATAAAGAATCGATCATGTTGTTGAATTATTTTCGAAGTATTTGTGTTATACGCGAACAATTAGCTCATAAAAACATAATGCTAAGATTGTTTTTATAATACAAATAGACATAGCCATTTATATCATATCATTCCATGTCTAGAATGAAGTGAAATCATGGATATGATCTCTGTCAAAGAGGCAGCTTCAAAATGGAACATGTCTCCGCGCCGCGTTTCTTTATTGTGTTCAGGGGGACGTATCGAAGGAGCCGAGCGTTTTGGTAATGCATGGGCCATACCTAAAGGAACTAAAAAGCCCAGTGATGCCAGGATCAGAAACGATTTCAACAATGACTGTAAAGCTAAACCCATAATCAAATGGGCAGGAGGAAAAGGACAACTTCTCGATACGATCAGCGCTGCTTATCCAAAAGAGCTTGGAACAGAGATAACAAAATATGCGGAACCATTCATTGGTGGTGCTGCAGTTCTTCTGGACATACTCAGCAAATTCGATCTAGACAGCGTCTACATCAGTGACGTCAATCGTGAACTGGCACATCTATACATGACGGTCAGAGATCGTCACGAAGATATGATTGCAACTCTACAAACATACCAAAATGAGCATCTGTCCAGAGATTCAGATGGACGCAAAGAGTATTTCTACCTTCAAAGAGCCAGATACAATGAAATTAAATCATCGACCAATGTAGACTGGGTAGAATGTTCCTCACTCTTTGTATACCTAAACAAGACGTGTTTTAATGGATTGTATAGAGTTAATTCAAAAGGCGAATTCAATGTTCCCTCTGGGGTTTACAAAAATCCCTGCATTTGCGACTCCCAGAACATATCGAATGTATCAGAGCTTCTACAGGGTGTAATAATAAAGAATGCAGATTATACAGAATCAAAGAACTTTATCGATGACAGCACATTTGTCTATTTCGATCCACCTTACCGCCCATTGAATGTCACATCTAGCTTCACATCATACACTGAAGGACAGTTTGATGATGATGATCAGATCAGTCTGGCGAACTACGCTAAAGAACTAAGTGAAAAGGGCGCAAAGGTTATGTTAAGCAATTCTGATCCCAAGAACATAAATTCTCAGGATACATTCTTTGATGATCTATACAAAGAGATGATTATCCACCGTGTACCGGCCTCCAGAATGATCAATTCTAAAGGCTCTGGTAGAGGAAAGATCAACGAGCTCCTAATCACCAACTATCCGGCAACATTTGCCGGACAGATGGTGATTGATGGTTTCTGATGTTAGCTCATCATAAAGTCGATGGAGCTGTTCCTGAGATACTCTCCTTCCCTCGGCTTCTTAAAAATGAACAGATGCTCGTGCATCGTCAGTAAAAAATTAGAGTTGGAATACCTGTTAGAGTAACGATCGCTCTGACAGTTCCACTCTCTTTTGATGATATCTTCCTTGAGAAAGAATCCCTCTCTAAGGAAATCCAACATCAATCTTGATGTGACAGGTACGAAATGGCTGCGATTGTGAGTGTCTCCGATCAGCACTGCGCAGTATCCTCCAGGCTTTAGTACCCTATAATACTCGCTAATTGCCTTTCTGTATTCTTGAAAGAATTCAAGAAAATCATCAAATTGCGAGAGATCACCTTCGATTTTCTTAGTATACTTGATAATGTTGACATACGGAGGATGAGCCGTGATTAGATCAATTGATTCGTCAGCGATCTTGTCCAGAAAACGAGTATCGCCCACGAATGTATGATGTTCTGTGTCGGGAAGCGCCCTCATTATGGTATTTGGCAGATTGAGTCTATCTCTAGTAATCGAAATAGCATCTGGATTGATGTCTACAGAGATGGAATTCCGTCCTGTGAGCAGACACTCTACAGGCGTAGTTCCTCCACCAACCATAGGATCTAGAACTGTATCGCCAGGATTCGAATACAACTCTAGAATGTTCCTAACTACTTCCGGAGCCCAGTTACCCCGATACTGAGGGGTGTGTGAAGCCCAGCTCCCACGTGAGGGAAAGCTCCAGACCGTAGTTTTCTCGGTCTTGAAATTTACAGGCCCGGACTTTACTGCTTCTGTCTTTTTGAACTCTCTCCATGGAACGATTGTCTTGTTTTCGATGACCACGTTCTTCGCCGAATCTTCTGTGATTTCGAACATGATCAGAGTTCACTGATGTTCTAGATTTGAAAGAACATGGTGTGACTCAACATCACAAACAGAAGTTGATGCCTATTCATAATTCGAAAAAGCCAATAGAACTGTTTGGAATCTGAGTCCCATCTGGCTTCTCGAATACAAACAGATGCTCATGCATTGTCAGGAGAAAATCAGCCCCGGCATATTTCCCTAAATTGCGATCGCTTTCACAGTTCCATTCTTTTTTTATGATGTCTTCTTTTAGTATGAAACCCTGCTTAAGAAACTCTAACATCATTCTTGTTGAAATAGGAACAAAATGGCTTTTGTTATGAGTGTCGCCGATAAGGATAGAACAGAACCCACCAGGCTTCAAAACTCTCTTCATCTCCATTATTGCTTTTCTGAACTCTTTGAAGAATAGATTGTAATTACTAAATTGCGATAAATCGCCATCTATTAATGGAGCATAGCTAATTATATTGACATATGGTGGATGTGTGGCAATGAGATCAATTGTCTCATCCCTTATTTCATTCATATTTCTGACATCTCCCACAAAAGTTCTATGCGTAGTATGAAGGGTGTTTTTTATGAAGTCGTCTGGAAGATCTAGGCGATCACGAGTGATCTCGATAGCGCCTGGATTAATGTCAATGGATATCGAGTTTCTGCCTGTTAATAGGCACTCCACTGGCGTAGTGCCTCCTCCGACCATAGGATCCAGAACGGTATCTCCAGGATCAGAATACAGTTCAATGACGTTGCGAACCATCTGGGGCGGCCAGTTACCTCTGTACTGAGGAGTATGTGAGGCCCAATCTCCTCTGGATGGATAACTCCATACTGTTGTACGTTCTATTTTAAAATCATTCGGCCCCGGATACGGTTCTTTATTCTTCTTGATGCAATATTCTCTCCACGGCCTGATGATCTTATTCTCAATTGTCACATCACGATGTTCATGTTCCATGATTTCTGACATTCCTTGATATTTTATGACTAGCCCAAGCGATTCCCATAGTTTGTATGTAGTTGCTATTCCAAATCCAGGTAGTTTACAAATCTGATAGAAATCTGAATCGCGGATCTTATCAATAGTATCGAACCCTGCTTCAAACAAAGCTTTCTCTTTCTTAGGGCCAATACCCTTTATACCCAGAAATGCCTCGACCATGAGTACGCAAAGAGATCATTAGTATATTACATGAAGTCAATTCTGCACCATGGGTGGAAGAGACTTCGACAAATGGATCTCTGAATTTAGAGAGTCCATCTCCGGATATTCCTATTATGTGGATTTCAATAAGGTTGTCAACAATGCAGATAAAATCAAAATCCCACTCAATATTATGAATTCGCTTGTAGGATCCAAAAACATCAGACAGGAATTCATAGAACTTGTAGAACAATACCCGGAAATCTTGAAGTGCGTCCCAGTTCTTATCGCGGTTAGAAGTAACGAGATTTTTATCCTAGATAATGCTAATAATTTTAAATTCAGGTTCGACAAACCCAACTACTCAGCTGAAGAATATGCTACATTCATGGAGAAGATTGGACTATTTGATCTTATCTCAAACAGACTCGTCAACAACCTGTACGACTATGTCCTCGGAATAGAAACGGGATTAGATTCGAACGCAAGAAAGAACCGCGGAGGACATCAGATGGAGGATCTCGTGGAGTCTTACATCAAAGCTTCTGGTCTTGAATACTACAAAGAGATGTATGTCTCAGAGATACAGAAAAAATGGGGCCTAGATCTTTCACCCATCTCCAATCAAGGAAAGATGGAGAAGAGGTTCGATTTCGTTATCCAAAACAATGGCATGATCTATGCTATCGAAGTAAATTTCTACAGCAGCGGTGGTTCCAAACTCAACGAAACGTCTCGCAGTTACAAGATGATTGCAGAAGAGTCTAAAGGAATAAATAACTTCAAATTCGTCTGGTTTACCGATGGCTGGGGATGGAAATCGGCAAAGGCTAATCTTCAAGAAACATTCGATGCAATGGAGACTATTTATTGTATTAAAGAGCTCGAAAATGGGGTTCTTCAAAAACTAATAAAAGGTGAATAAATGGACAATGTTTCATGTCCATATTGCAATAAACCTCTTTCTGATTCAATATATCTATTTAATGGACAAGATCTTCTGAAATCCTGCCCCAAATGTTCTGAACATGAAGGAAAACATGTATTCCATCCGTGTCCGAATCAATTCGGATTCAGGACCATGAATAATCACAAAATAATTCAGAGTTATTGCTATAAATGCAGATCCAATAGCAAAGTAATCAACACTACAGGAATATCATGTGAAAAGGCTTCCTCAACGCATTACTGCATCGATGCAATATGCTTAATTCCTGCCACTGATTCTGAACTTAATCCGGGTGAGGATTTTGAACTGCTATTCAAAAGCATATTACTTTCCAATTCTTTCAAATTGTATTCAAATATTGAAATTAAGAATCCACAAAATACTTTGATTCTGTTACACGACCACTCTGAAGTGAGAGGATTTGCTGTAATTAATGACGAAATCAAATCAGAACAAGGATTTATGAATAAAAACAAACACTTTCAAAGATGCTACAGTCTCTATCCAAATAGCATACATCTGTTCAAAATACCCATTACATATACCCAAATGACAGCAATTGATCCTAGTATCAAATCGTTTGAACAAAAGACGCAGAAAATAGATATTGGGACACTTGCTTCAATTTTAGAGTTGAATTTTGACACTGAGTTTGAATACATAGAATCGGCAGTAATCCCTGAAGAACTACCGGAGAACACAGCAACTCCCTATACAGAAGGTGCTGTAAGAGTAATATCGGTTAACGCGTATGAAAGAAATCACGTGGCAAGAGCAGCATGTATTAGACATCATATGAGGCCTGACGGGAGCATACAATGTCAGATATGCGGTTTTGATTTTGGTAAAGTGTATGGTGAAGAATTCAGAGGAATGATTACAGTACATCACCTAGTGCCCATCTCCACCATCAAAGAAGAATACGTACTAGATCCAGTCAGAGATTTAATTCCGATCTGCAACAACTGTCATGCAGTAGTGCACAAGAATAATCCACCTTATACCGTTGAAGAGGTCAAAAAATTATTAGAACACTAACTCAGCAATATCCAATATCATAGTCTAACTTTGCTGAGCTATAGTTATTATTAGAATGATTCCTAATTAATTTAATCCATCATCATGCTGCTCTAGACTGTTTAAAGCAGGCCCGCATTTCATTTGTTATTTCACCATCTTTCTCATGCTTAATCTTTGAAAAAGACAAGATGCAGTCTGGGATCGGTATGTCTGTTTTCCAAATTACTTCAAATGGTTTTGTTCCTGTATAAGATTCGCATTCTACGCTTCCTAAGAAAATGTATGGAGCCGTATCGCCATATTGATCTTTCTCGCTAATCCTTACAAACAATAGAGTATTGTACAATCCCTTCCCGCTCTGGATCAATCTATTTCCGCGCTCCGAATCAATATTGCCATTATTTTGACTCTCCCACCTAAAATGATACGAGTCAAGCGCTCCATCAGTGAACTCCTGCCCACCATTACTATGATCCAATGTAACTACGAGAACCATTGTCTTGTCACTGATCTTTTCAACCCCACTCTGCATACTTCTTGGTTTAGAAATATCGATTACACCGAGTGCCGAGAATATCTGATCGGTAGAATATGAAAAACCAATTTTCAGAATAGAACAATGATCTACATCAACAGTTTCTTCAACTGCTTTCATTGAATTTCTGTTACTTTTCAAATATTGTAACAGTTCGATAGATTCTGAACACAGAGATTCGTCGGTTCTTAGCGTGTTGAGGAATTTTTCTATGTTCAATGGTCCATTCCAAATGTCACCTTTATGTCTAGATGTAGGGTATAGGAAGAAATACAAAATATTGGCATAAATGGAATCACATTCTGTTTGAATTCCATTCTTCAAAACACTAATCAGTCCGTCTGCCATAGAAAGACTGTCTGTTTTAGATAGTCTTAACAAGAAATGAACTTTGTATAGGTCTTCGGTTTTATTGTAAAATCTGCGGTTTCCAGAGTATATTTCTGTTGGATCAATTGCATATTTAGATAGAAAATCCGTCAGATTTGATTTTTCACATTCTATTTTATATTGTTCGATCATCGATGAAATCTGTAGATGCGTTCTATTTCTCCTGATATTGTCAAGGATAATGTCTTTAGATTTATTTTTGAAAACAATGCTACAATTATCTGGAAGTAAAAGATTGTCATTAATAAGCCTGGATGCTATAAATTCAGAAGGTGTTCTAGAGAGTAAAGATAGTTTTGTAAGGTAAATGTCATAGTTTTTAGAATAATTTCCAACAAAATCAATAACCGTAAGATACTTGTTAACAGAGAAGTTGTCTCTTCTCAACCCTCTACCAAGCTGCTGAGTGTAAACAGTAAGACTCTCTGTTGGTCTAAGAAAGAGAATCATGTTAATCTCACAGATATCCACACCTTCATTATATACATCTACAGAAAAAACAAAATTGATCTTACCTTCTTTTAACAGATTGGGAATCCTACGCCTTTCGGAAGAGCTTGTCTTACCAGTAATTATCCTACACTTACCCGTCCATTTTTTTTCAAATTCACTACACATGAATTTGGCATGATCTATGTTTGCACAGAACGCCAGACACCGGATCTCATTGAAATTTTCAGGCCCCAATTCCTCAACAGCAGATATTATCAAATCGGATCTTTTAGTAACCATCAATAATTTGTTAATCTCAGAATCTTTAGCTTTATTTGGGTTAATTCCAGACCAATTTACATTGTCCCCATAAACATAATATGTAAATGGAGAAAGGATTCCTCTTTCTATAGCAGTTACTAGATCGAGATTAAATGCAACCCTATTGTCATAATGGACTTTGATATCTCTTCCATCCATCCTTTCTGGGGTTGCCGTTAAACCTAGAAGGATTTTAGGTTTAAAGAACATCAATAGCTTAAGATAGCTCTTAGCCGGAATATGGTGCGTCTCATCAATTATTATGTAATCAAAATACTCTGGTCCAAGTTCTTTTAACAAATTGATTTTGTGATTAAGCTTTTGAATTGACATAAAAACATGATCGCAGCCATCGATGTCATCTCTCGACCAACATAGCTCTCCAAATTGTGAATTATTTAGAATTGATCTGAAAGTTTCCTGAGCTTTCTCGAGTATTTCCCTTCTATGAGCCACAAATAGTAGACGACTGTGGAAAGGATTGTCTGCTTGGAATCTTTTATAATCAAATGCGGCAATAGCTGTTTTTCCAGTTCCTGTAGCAGCAACAATTAGATTTCTACAGTATCCATTCTGCCTTTCTTCGGATAATTTGTTAAGAGCCTCCATCTGGTAGTCTCTTTGTTCAAAAGATCTCGACTGAAGTTCATCTTCAAAGTCAAGTGTTTCAACTATGACTTTAGTTTTCTTAAGAGCTTTATCCAATCTGTCTATGCATTCTGCATCGTTGGGATCATACTGATCATTTTCTAAGTCATCCCAAATTTCATAAAATTTATTGATTGCCTGGTTAACAATTGTCTTGTTGACATCAGAAGTTAATTTTACATTCCATTCTGCATTTTTATGAAAAGCAGAATATGTAATATTAGATGATCCGATGAATACTGTGTTTTCCTTATTATTTCTTAAAAAAATGTAAGACTTGGCATGCAATGGATTAGTCTCGCAGTCATATGATATACGAACCTCAGTGTTTTTTAGACTAGCTATTGTGTCAACCGCTTCTTTTTCGGTTGAACCCATGTAAACACTTGTAATTACTTTCAGTCTGTTTTTTTCAGTAAAATGTTTGAGGGCCTTTAAAAAACCTGAATCCTGACCTGATTGTACCAAAGCAGCTTTCCTGATAAAGGCGACAATAAATAGAGCCTCATCAGCAGTTGATAGTTCATTGATGAGCTCTACCTCCAGGCCATGTGGTAAATCGGATCCAAAGAAAACCAGACCTGTACTATCGGATTGATCCCCGCCTTCAGGTACACTCATCATAACCAACACAACAAAATAATTTATAGAGCTGCCGGAACACGGTTGATCTCTGTTTTAAAATAAAGTACTAAGATACCTGCGATACTGATTCAAAAACAATCTTGTCTAATTCTTCACCTGAGTTGACTTTTGATATTCATTTAACTTCTTTTTATAGTAATTTGATTGAATCAGTAATTCAGTCTGATTAAATATTCGCATAAAATTGAGAATATTAAGAATAGTTTTAATATTGTTAGAGCACAAGACCGTTTCATGGAGTGCATCGACGCGAAAATACTGACCGTGAAGGTCCCGACCGGAGAGAAGGGATCCGATGACAGGCTGTTCCATCGGCTCCGCGACAGATACCTGGTGAGCGGGTCCGAGGAGGACCTGAAGGACATCGAGCGCCTGGCCTGCGACGACATGCATGCGGCCTACTGGCTATCCGAGAAGCTGGCGGAGGACGGGGACGACGCCATGGCCGCGAATTGGATGGAGAAGGCCAGCAACCTCGGATGCGGCAGGGCGTCGGCAGAGCTGATCCTCGCGCTGCCTGACGAGCTCTTCGAGAACCCGGAGGATGTCGACAGGATCTGGAACAGGCTCTACAGGCCCAAGATGAGATCCATGGCCGACGTGTTCCGGAACGACGGGTACCCGGAGCAGAACCCGGAACTCAGAAGGATCGTGACCGAGGCCGCCGAGACCGACTGGAGAATGAACCTCCTGCTGATGTGGGACGCTCTCAGGAGAGACAGATCAGAGGAGTTCAGGGAGAGGGCGGAGCGCGGATGCGAAGAGAACCATGCGGTCGCGATGTGGACCCTGGCCAGCGATCTGGTGCTCGATGCCAGGTCGTGCGTCGATGCATCAGCGACCAAGAGAACGATGGAACGTGCCATCGACCTGTTCGAGGCCTCCAGGGACAGGCTGTGGTACAGCTCCCGCGACCTTGGGGTCCAGCTGTTCTGCGCCAGAGGCGTAGCACGCGACATCCCGCGCGCGGCCGAATGCTTCCTCGACGCGGCGGAGCGCGGAAGCGAGGAGGCCCTCAGATGGCTGGACTTCCTGACCTCCGGCCCATCGGTGGACGAGCTGAGCGGGCCGGAGATACGCTGGCGGTGCGCCGGCGAGGATGTCCCCATCCCGGAGTACTTCGCAGAATCCCCGGAATGGCTGGTGCTCAGGGAGATCACCGGGTCCGAGCTCCGGTCCGACTATCCGCAGCTGTGCAACGAGTGGGGCGGCTTCGAGAACGATGTGTTCTCCATCATCCCCCGGTGCACCGAGTCGATGCGTGTATGCGGGATGATCGAGATTGATCCGCATCTGGTGTTCAAGCCCACCGGATTCAACATCTCCTGGGGCCAGTCGCCCGAATACGCCTACATGAGCCAGGATATCGGATGGGACCGCCTCTCCAGGATACTCAGGGTTTGCATCGACAGCGCCTGCGACAGCATCAGGGGGCTGGACGCATGATCTCCGGAAACAACGCACGCGTGCTCATCGACGGGGTGGGGTTCAGGGACTTCTCGGAGTGGATGCCGTGCAACGGCTGCGCCTGCCTCCTTCTGGAGGACGTCTTCACACTGCGTTACGACTTCGACCGGCGCGAGTTCCGCCTGTTCAGGGAGGGCAACGTCCGCTGCTCGCTCGGAAGCCGCAGGAAGGATCCCGTCATCAGCGGGAGGACCGTGATATTCGGAAGCAGCTACTCCGGGGTACGCATCAGGGTCGCAGGGATGGACCCGGAGGCATACATCTCCTCGGAAGCTGAAAGGCACGAGGATGACGACTACATCATGAGACCTAACGGCCCCGCCGCGGAGATCCCCTCTGTCGACGCGCCCGAGGACCGCCAAGAGGCCATACGCCTCGCATCGCTGCTCCTCGCGGGCGACCGGAAGGTCCTGGAGAATGGCTACGAAATGCATCCAGCCAGGGGACTGAGGTTCTCATTCGGCAGCGACGCCGAACACGACGTGGCATACCCGGCCGACTGCTACGGCACCTATGAGAGCCCCGATGGCGGCGTGGAGGTCTGGATATGCGGATACGCCCACTCGGATGGGGAGCTGATCGGCGTCCAGGTCGACGACGAGCTGCTGACCTTCGGATGCAGCGCCGCTGTCATGGACATCGTCGATGGGACCTATCCGCCGGAGGCCCACGACACCGCCGCCTACGCTGATTCCGCTGAGACAACGGACTTCCGCAGGATGCTCGGCGGGAGATCCGAGGAGATCAGGGACAGGATGCTGGCGCTGAGCGCCGAGAGAGAAGGGAGGTGGGTTTGATGGGACCCTGCCTGACGGTGCCGATGACCCATATGATCTGGGACTTCGAAGATGTCGGGAGAATCCTCCGTCTGGGGCACGGCGTGTCAGTCTCATGCGGAACGGGACGTATGGATTGTTTGGACTCCATCTCGGTGGCTGGAAACGGATTCTCGACACCCCTCTGGATGGGATATAAAAGCCTGGAGTTCGAAGAATTCGGATTCAGATCCAAAGCCCTGTCGCTGAGATTCGATGAAGAGAGCATCGGCCGCCACTACGATCTTGTCGACATCTGCACTTCAGACGAGGGCCCGGGATCGACGGGACACACAAACATCGAGAACGAATCGACATCGAAGATTCGCAAGCTCAAGGATGATGACGCCGCAGAGGCAGGAACGAACACGAGGAGGTCGGAGGATGGACAAGAATAAGAGGCTGGAGGAGCTGTTCGAGGAGCTGGAATCCTATTCCGAGGCCGGAAGCCTCGATGCGACCAGGTTCCTCGAGAGGCTCCACACAGACGGGATCATGGATCCGCTCGACGAAGATGACAGGCTCAGATTCATCGGTCTGCGCTGCATGCAGGGCGACTTCGACGAATGCTGGAGAATGTACCTTGCGAGAAGGAAGGTATGCGTACCCCGGACAGATTGCCTGATGGAGGACGATTTCAACAGGTGGCGCCCTTTGTCGTACCGCAGGATCCGCGATGGAGAGTATCTCGTGGAGTACGAACCGAAAGATGATTGGATACGTCCCCTGCCGGATGGGCTTACCTATCACAGCATAATCCATTTCGATGCAGAGGATCCGCTGAAGCTTATGCTCGAGACGGATCTGGAGAGGACCGGCCGGCTTCTCCGCTCGCTGGCCGAGGAGGGGGATCCGCGTGCGGCCTACGACCTGTGGATGAACGGATTCGACACCAGGGGGCTGATTTCCTTGGCCGAGAACAGTCCCATGGCTGTCATGGACCGTCTGAAGAGGTACGAGCATCTGCAGTACGTCTCATATCACGACTGCCTCCTCTCGACTGAATCTCGGAACGGATCGGATGATGCGCTGCCACCGGAGATCCTCGAGGACATGCTGTCTGTCAGGCACGACTATCCGGAGATGGGATTCGTCCTCGCGGCATGGCACTACGTCGGCTGGATGGTGGCACGCGACTGGGATCTCGCGCTGAGATACGCAGTAGAATCCTCCGAAGACGGATTCGATGAGGCTGCCGACCTTGTGTCATGCATGGTCGGCCACCATCACCCGACTGACGGGTTAAGGTCTCCGTACATTTCCGACGAGAAGCTGAAGGAAATCCTGGACGACAGCAGATCCAGCCTCAACGACTACGGGATGATGTGCCTTGAACAGAGGCCCTACAGCACACCTGACCGCATGTCCCTCCAGGACGGCATCGAATGGCGGCTGATAACCAACCTCACGTCGTCGGACTGCTACGGATTCACCTTCGACGAGGGGCACAAGAACGATTCCAATGGATATGAGGACGACGTCATGTCCATCCGCCCTTACGACTGGGGGTCCGATGAGTTCCCCGAGCGCGCCGCGCGTCCGAACTTCCTGTTCAAACCGACGGGGTTCAATATGGAGTGGTACAAGTACCCATGGCGCGGCGGCGAGATGTCGGAGAACCTCAGCCTCGGCGAGATCAGGCGCATATGGAGACTGTGCATAGACCATCTGATCACAGGAAGGACTTTCGGACCAGGATCGACCGCCGATCTGCTCGCTGTGGAACCGACGGTCGTCCAGGTGCCGGACGACCTCAGAGAGAGGGTGGACAGGGTGTGCGGGATCTCGGATGCCGCGGAGATCGAGAGGATCAGCAAGCCCTCCGACATCAGTGTGAGCGGATACCGTCCGGACCCGGACGGATGGGACCAGGAATCCGTAGATGCCGTGATCCGGGAGATCTCGTCGAGACTGGGGCTGTCGGGGTGATGACGCAGGATGACCTGGAAAAAGAACACTGGATTTGATGCGAGTCGCACGGAGATCGCAAAGATCCGCATGGCCCGCTTGAACGACCCCGCCGGAAACGACTCGGAGATGCAGAGGGAATACAGGGCGATGATAGGGGACGACGACACCGAACTGACTCCGGAGCAGGTCGATGCGCTGAACAGGCTCTGCGACGTCATGAACGTCTATGCCGTGAGGAGGATGATGGACCACAACCTGTACATCGGCAGGTACGGTGCCGCCCTCAAGAACTGCTACGACGCCGCATGCCTGGGAGACACCGGTACGGCCCTGCGCATTCTTACCGACCCCCGTCTGACCGAGCATGACGACATGGAGTTCCTGAGCGCGTGCAACACGGCGAGGTTCGTGATCGACTCGGCGCTGATGCGCTGCGAAGGATTCAGGGAGCGTGCGGAGAAGCTCTCGTCTGAGAGCATCCTCGCGGCGGAGACGCTGGCACAGGCACTGAGGCATACCAGCGAGATCGGACTCTACAGGACCGGTCTGGAAGACGGCATACGCATGGGTTCACCCATCTGCATGCATCTCAAGGCCTCGGACATGCTGTACCCCGGATTCTCCGGCAAGCACGTGGACCGCCTCGACGAGGCGTTGGATCTGATGGAGAAGGCATCTCTCGGCCACTGGAGGCCTGCGCTGGTGATGGGGCAGATACGTCTCGCGGGAAGGTACTTCGACAGGGATCCGGAGAAGGCCCTGGAGGACATAGCCAGATCCTGCAGGATGACCGATGCGGAACCTCCGCGGAACTGGCTCAGGTACCTGGCGGAGGTGCCTGAAGACGCCGACAATGATGATGAGCCAGAGCCCGGAAGGGCATACACCGTCGACCTCTCCGGGATCCCGGAATGGCACGTCCTTACGGACGTCACAGCCTCATGGGGCCGCATCACCCACTACACCGGATTCGCCAACACGTGCGGATGCTTCGAGAACGACGCCTTCATGCTCGGCCCGCCGCCTGTCACATGCCTGCACAGCCATCTTGGCCGCACGCCCCTCCCTGTGTTCCTGTTCAAGCCCACTGGATTCAGGATCATCGACCGCATCGACGGATCGTGCAACGTCATGACCGAAGGGCTCTCGGAAGGCGAGTTCAGGATGCTGCTGAGGATCTGCATAGACAGCGCCATGGACGACATCAGGGGGATGGGCGCATGACAGGCCGCAGCTTGACCGGACTCCTGATATCGGCGATGTATCGCAGGGACTTCAACGGATGGGGGAAACTCGGCGAGGATGCCGACACTTTCACATTCGTGGTTGATACGCCTTATCTGTCCCTGACCACCGTGGTCGACAAGAACGACGCGTTGCGGCAGCCCACATTCGGCGTGAATACGTCCGGCCCATTCTCCCTGTCTGCCCACGGACTCGTGCCGAAAGGGCTCGACTTCATGGACGTCCTCAGGCTGAAGGGCGAAGGATGCGACATTGGAATCAGGATGGACGACGCAGACGCGGACACCGGATGGATTGCTGAGGAGCCAAGGAAAGAGGAGAACATCTCCAGCGGACCCGTGCCCGTGTTCTGGAGCGAGCCGGGATTCAGCACCCTTCCTGCAGTGTTCATCCCTGAATTCGACAAGGGCATCGCATCCTGTCTTGTCCGCATAGCCGCAGGCACTCCGAACGATGATGATATGGAGAGCCGTTACAGCGATGATGCCGAGTTGCTCGTGGAGGGACTCTTCAGACGGTTCTCCGTCGAGACTCCTGTCGTCAGACTCTTCGTCAGGTACGGAGACGTAGAGGCCACGATCAGGGGGACGGCGATCCTGGTAGAAGGTGGCGTGACCGTGTTCTCCGAATCGGCGAGGATCTTCGTGCCCATACCGGATGAGATGGTAGATGCGGCGCTGTCGGAGACACATTACGAGTGGAACAACACCAGGGAGTACGTCCGCCGCAACCCTCCCAGAGACTACAGGCGGGATATCCCGGATTTCGAATCCATAGTCAGAGAACTCCGGGATGAGAACGTGACTGAATGACTGAAACCGGGACCGCCCTCAGGCGGTCCCACCGGTTATGATAGGTGGGCACGGTCCCCGCCGCCATAGTGGTTGGGCGGCTCTGAACAGATATTTCCCGTGCCCGGGGCCGATCCCCGGATCGCGACACCCGGATGGTCGCGGTTGTCAGAGACATTTTGACCGACCCCGTCGGACATGGTGCCGGTTCGCCACATCGGTACTGCGTTTTCACCGTGTCCTGCAACTCGGAACCCGTGTCTAAAGCGCGGACTCTGAGTTCGGAGTGATGCGAGCACACAGCAGGCATCCGAGCTCCTGCTGTTGACATAGATGTTCTAATATTAATTTTATATCCTCAATAATTTGAGAATATATGATATGGTTTTAAGTACGCGTCTGGAATGGAGAGACCTGCGTCCGTTGTTCGGAAAAAAGTGGAACGCTGGGAGACGGACGACGAGATCAAAGGAGGAAGTAGAATGACATTCGTCAGGTATCAGCACATAGTGAAGCTGGACGCCGGAGACGCCAAGGGACTCACCGACGGCCTGTGCCACGTGTTCCCGAAAATGGACGGATCCAACGGCAGCGTATTCGTGGAGGAAGAGGGCATCAGATGCGCCAGCAGGAACCAGAAACTGGACGGCAACCATCCCATGACGAAGTGGGCGCTCGGGAACCCCGGAATCGTTTCTCTGCTTTACGACCACCCCCAGCTCAGGCTGTACGGGGAGTGGATGGTGCCCCACACGATCAGGGACTACACCGACGACACCTGGAACAGGCTGCTCGTCTTCGACGTGGTCACGGACACGGGAGAATTCCACGCCGAATTCGACGATGACGAGGGGCATGCTGTCCTGGATCACTCCGGAGACGCATACCTCCCATACTCCGTGTACTCCAGACTCCTGGACCATTACGGGGTCGAGTACATACCGGAAACGGCAACCGTGGACTTCCCGACGGAATCCCAGCTCATGGAGCTCGCCGACACCGCCAGCACCTACAGGGTGAGGGACGGGGGCGTGGGCGAGGGGATCGTCGTCAAGAGATACGGATACAGGAACCTGGGAGGCGAAGAGGTCTGGGCCAAGGTTCTCAGTTCCAGATTCGGAGCCATGAAGGGATACCAGCTCTCCAGAAGACAGAAGACCGACGGGTCGGTAGAGGATGAGATCGCGGCAGATTCCGTCACCGTCCATCTTGTGGAGAAGGAGTATGCGAAGATCGCCGCCGAGACAGGAGGATACGTACATCCGGCCAGGCTTCTCGGAGTCGTCTGGAAGTGCGTCATCGACGAGTGCCTCTGGGACGAAATCAGAAAGCACAGGAATCCTACCATCGACTTCAGAAGACTGAAGGCCAACGTCGAGAGGCTCGTGAAGACCGCCAAGCCCGAGCTGTACGGAGGCATCAGAGATGGAGATGCCCGATGAGATCGCAGGACGGAAGGTGATACTGTGGGCACTTGTGGGATCCAGGGGTTGCGGTCTGGCGACAGAGGACAGCGATGAGGACCGCTTCGCCCTGGTGTCACCTCTGTTCGAGGACCTGTACCGCGGGAACATGTACCACAAACAGACCGTCACTCTGACCGAGGACGTCGACGTGCATGATGTCCGGAGACTCCCGGACCTGCTGTGGAAGTCCAGCCCGGTCATGCTGAGCGTGCTGTTCTCCCCGGAGATCCTCGTACCGGACACGTTCGCCGCCCCGTACATCTACAGGATCCTGGAAATGAGAGACAGCATCGCATCGATGAATCTGCCGCGCCTGTGGTCGGCGACCATGGGGGCATTCGACGGGATGATGTCCCGGCTGGAGCGCGATACCGAATCCGCGGCATTCATGATAGAGAAATACGGATACAACACCAAGCAGGCGATGCATGCCCTGAGGTCCCTGATAATCCTGAGGAGATTCGCTGACACCGGATTCACCGACTTCGGATACAGCATCAGCGCTGATCCAGCCACCAGAGAACTGCTACTCTCCGTGAAGAGAGGGAGGTTCACCCTGGAGGAGTTCAATGCCGTGGTGGAAGAGGAGCTCGCAAGGACCAAGGCCCTGGAGCCTTTGTACAAATCGGCAGAACCCGACACGGGGCCCCGCGACATCGTGGACCAGGAGATACTGAAGCTCACGAGAGCCTCCGTCTTCGAGAGTGACCGGAAAACATCTTAAGGGTGGCGGGGCAACCCCCGCCTTGTCAATCAGCATCCGATGCCCAGCGTCATCTGGAGCATGGTGGCCTGGTCGGAGTTCAGCCTGAAGATCTTCTGCTTCCTGCTGTCGTCAGAGTCCACATAGCCCTTCCTGACCAGCTCTCCGAGCCTCCTGTAGACCTTCTTGTCGGAGAACCCTGTCTCCTCGACGATCTTCAGAACGGTGTCGCACCTGGATGCCACGGCCATGACGATGGTGATGTCGTCCTCTGCCAGTCTGCCGTAGTCGATGATCGCCCGGTTCATGATCTCCCTCCTGGGTCCGTCGGAGCCGAGCGTATGGTAGACGACCTCCAGTCTGCCGTAGAGTCCGAAGTACACTGCCTTGGCCGCATGGTAGGCCGACGCGAACGTGATGTCCACCAGAAGGGCCCCATCCAGTTTGCTGAGTGTGTCGTTCATCTCGAACTCGAACCTCCTGCTCTCGGCATCGACATGGATCAGCGTGGGCTCGGAGCCGGACGAGATCAGGACATCCCTGATGGACTCGTCCGAATCGTCGATCTTCCCGTACCTCATCACCTTGACCGGACATCCTGACACATTGCGGAGCACCTCCTCCACCAGTTGCGGAGGCGCCTTGTCCAGCTGTTCGGGCATGAAGACGATAGAGACGTCATTCGGTTCGGACATATTCTCACCTTGACGCGAATAAATGGAAACCCTTAATAAACGCTTGCAGTCTAGCCTCGGCATATGAGACAGACCACCGCGGAGATGGCGGCCCGCTTCACCGGACAGCCTCCGGAGATCTACCTGGATGATTCTCGTTCAGACGAGAGAAAAGCAGAGGTGGTCGAGGTCGATGAGATCGATTATCCTGTGGATTCCGACGACATCCTCGCAAGGATGCGTGACTCCGACAGGAGGATGCTCGTCCTGAGCGACGGAGTTCGCGTGCATTTCTTCAAAGAGATAGCTGGACGTGCAACCGAGGTGACGGTGTCGGACTTTAAGGACAGAGACGCGGTGGAGGAGTTCACACGCGTCCTCAGGGTCTACAGAATGAACTGCCGCTTCGATGACGATTGGGAGAGGCTGGACATCCTCAAGGGCTTGGTGCTGGCATCCAAAGGAATGCAGCCGAGCAACCGCTTCGAAGCGGAGAAATCGTTGCATGAGCTATCTCTGGAGAGCGGACATCGGATCGACCCGAGGATACGCGACTGGGAGCCGGTCGGATTCGCACTGGACACGATTCTGCAGTACTGCCCTGATCCCGACCCCGGACTTCTCGGACGGGCGTACATCAATGTGTTCAACACAGCCGACAGGAATAGCATCCTTGGTACGGATGCGACGTGCTCGATAATGTCATCCTTCGTCGAAACCCCTTCCTCCATGGCATTCTTCAACCCCTATGTGGCCTGCTTCCTCCCCTACGGCTCGATAAAAAGCGCATCGATTTCTGACAGCGAGCTTTCCAGATTGTTCTGCATCCTCATGGGGGTCGAAAAGACGGTATGCGAACCGGCGTTGCCTGATCCGGCTGAGACCATCATCGCATGCATACCGCTGCAGGAAAACAGGAACAGAGACGACGCGCTGATGGGTTCCGTCCTGGACATCATCCCCGAGGGCGGCAGGATCGTGGCATTGTGCACGACATCCATCATGTTCGGGATCAGGGCAGGGGCATTCAGGTCCCGTGTGGCCAGCGAATGTCATCTGACCCATGTGTCCAAGATAGAGCATGGTTTCGGGAACGCGGTTTCCATCCCTGCTACCGTGATGGTGATAGATCGGAACACCGGATTGGAGCCTACGGAGTTCGTCTCGGTCCCCAACGACACAGCCCCAGACGGGGACTGGAGGGCCTGGCCCGGACTCAAGTTCAACAAGACCTTCGTCGATGACGATGACTGGATGGGCGGTTTCGCGTTTGATTGCAGCATCATCATGAGGGATGGCGTGAAACTGGGAACGATCTCCTCGGTGAGAAAAGGATCCATGATGCGCTCCGACAAACTGTTCCCTCCGAGAGCGGCATCCGGGATTCCGTTTCTGACTCCGAAGAATCTGGTGGACGGCGAACTCGACATCTCTACAGCAAGGCGCGCCCCGTCCTCCGTCTGCGCGGTGGCAAGACCTGGAGACATACTCCTGACGTGCAACGGGCCCATCGGCAGGGTGTACCGCATGAAGAGGTCCGACCCGATTGTCGCACCATCCAACGCATTCGCGATCATACATCCCGATACCGATCAATACATCCCCGAGTTCTTGGAGCTCTTCTTCCACACGGACGATTTCAGGGATCAGATTGAATCCTCGGTAACCGGATCCATGATGAGATCACTTTCGAACGACAGCATCAGAGACATCATCGTGCCGATCGAGACATTGGACTCCCAGATGGGCAAAGTGGACGAATACAGAGCATCCTTGGACTCGGGAACCCCCCTCACGCCAGATGAGATCGTATTCGGTCCCACAGATGATGAATGATCAGAGAAGCGACACTGCTACCTGTCATATCGGATCTGCGGACGACGCGGCCCAGACCTTGTGGTATGGAGCTCAGGACATGATGTCCTTGAAGTGACCCTGCGAGATCGCGTCCTTGATCTCCATGGCCATCCTGGCTCCTGTGCTCAGACCCGGATAGATCAGGTCCGCATAGGGTGAGCCGGAGATGAACGGGTTGGTACCGGCGACGATCCTGGTGGAGATCTCGAAGACCTTGAACTGCAGCTTGTCGTTGACGACCGTCTCCAGACAGAACGGACCCCACATGCCTCCGAAGAGCTCGTAGGACTTGTTGACGATCTTCTCCGCCATCTCGAACGCCTTCGGCAGCAGCGACTCCCTCAAGACCACCGGCGTGTTCCCGGTGACCACGAACGAGCGGTACAGGCCGTGCCTCTTGGACTCCTCGATGGATCCGAGCTTGTACATCTCGTCGATGTTGGACTCGTCGCGCCTGTCCATGGACAGCAGCTCCAGGGACCCTCCCTGCTCGCATCTGTACCCGTCGGTCTTGTACGGGTCGTAGAAGAAGTGCATGTAGTACCTGGTACCGAGGCAGTACTCCTGGATGGTGTACGGCTGGGTGGGGTCGATGGACATCTTGAAGTCGGGGTAGTCCATGGCGATGAAGTAGCCCCTTCCGCCCTTTGCGCCGTGGTACTTGACCATCACGGGCTCGTCGATCTCCCTGGCGTCCGTTATGAGACGGGGCATGGGCACTCCGGCGCCGGTGATCCACTGCCTCTGCATGTCCCTGTCGGACTCCCAGTTCAGGACCGCGCGGTTGCCGTACGAGGGAACCTCCATGTCGGAGAACCTGCGGGACCCCATGTACTCCACGAAGGAGCCGTGGGGGATGATGATGACGTTCCTGTCCAGCAGCTCCCCGGTGCGGTCATCGAAGTCGTCGAAGTCCTGATACCTCAGGATCTCGTCGGGCTTGGCTAGGGGGAACGCGTCGTAGTACTTCGTGCTGTGGGTTATGGTGAGCCCAAGGGTCTTGAAGCCCATCTTCCTCGCGCCGTGGAAGATCTGCAGGGACGAGTGGGAGCACAGCGTGGCGATTGTGATATCGCTGGTGTCGTACCCGTCCAGAATCTCTTCGATCTTGCTCTTGGGAACCATATCCAGGGATTGCGCTCATACGTATAAATCATTCCATCCTGGATTCGACTGGACACGGCCGATCTGAGGGCGTATCCGAACCGCCTCCCGGGAATTACCAGAAATTACTAGAAATTACTAAAATAGTAATTAATAGGACGAGGAGCATCTGGCAGTCATGAGGATCATCGAGAAGGCACCGGAGTTGGATGTATCTTCGTTCGACACATCCGTCCTGTCGGACCCGACCCTGTCCAAGAAGCTCGAGGAGTATAACGGTAGGTACCTCCACTGGTCGGAGGTACGTTATCGGACAGCGGATGAATCGGAACTGTCAGCGCTCTGGAACGCCATGAAGTTCACCCGCGGACTCTCCGCCCAGAAGCTGGACCTCTGTGGGAGGACATACTCGTTCTGCATGATCCCCATGTTCACCGAACTCCTGCACTACATCGACCGTGATGCGGCAGGTCGCATAGAGACCAGATTCTCCGGGGAGAGAGCCGCCAAGAGGTATCTCG
>ERZ779889.1342-NODE-1342-length-24918-cov-11.133974_pt1 | contig 24918 bp, 13 predicted proteins | sample MGYA00511030_ERZ779889 | MGnify/ENA primary metagenome ERZ779889 (study PRJEB29588, sample SAMEA2160616) | human gut metagenome | biome: human gut; feature: human-associated habitat; material: faeces | place: Denmark | collected 2008/2010 ...
TTCACGAGCGTGGACGGTGCCACGGTGAGCCTCGTGAGCCTGTCCGCCGATAACGAAAATCCGACCGCCATCAAGACTTACAACGCAAGCGGCAACAGCTACGAGGCACTGACCGCCCCACAGACCGTTGCGAAAGGCGAGCCGTTTATACAGGTAGAACTCGGCGGCGGCAACTTCTACTTCCGCCCGCAGAACGACGTCGTGCTGGAGGCGGGCAACCGTTATACCTACACCGTCAGGGTGAACGCCACCGGCCTGACGCTGGCAGGCTGTGAAATCGGCAAATGGGACGACGGCGGCGGCGAGAGCGGCGCAGCCGAGGATTTGGGCTACATCTACGACAACACCACCAAGACCTACACGGTCTATAACGCAGACGGCCTGCTGGCATGGGCGGAAGCCGCAAAGAGTGATCTCAGCTTCAACTGCACCCTGACTGCCGACATCGACCTGACGGGCAAGACATGGACGCCGATAGGTGATGGCGTCATGTCTAAATACGGTTACCAAGGCACCTTCGACGGACAGGGACACCGCATCACGGGGCTGGCCATCACTACGGACAATCCGAGCGGTGAGAGTGCTGCGTTGTTCGGCGGTATCGGCGGCAACGGCGAGGTGAAGAACCTGCAACTGGTGGATGTGGACTTCAACGTGATACAAAACGGTGTGGCCAGTGGCATAGCGATGTCCAACTACGGCACCATTACCGCCTGCTCCGTAACGGGAGATCTTTCTTCAACAGGAGGATATGTCGGCGGCATTGCGACTTCCAACATCGGTAGCATTATTGGCTGTTGGTTCGATGGAAATTTAACGTCAGGCCTTGGTAATGGCGGAATCGCTGGTCTCAACTATAGCACCATCACCGCCTGCTATTATGGTCAGAATGGGTATCCCGGAGTAGCAATTAACGATGGCACCAATGATACGCATCGAATAGACTCCGGCGACTCCTGGCAGCCAGCCGTCGATGGCATGAAGGCCGCCCTCACCGGCAACGACTACCAGTGGGCACTCGGCAAAGATGGTCTGCCCGTACTGCAAAAGAAACAATAACGAACCCTAAACAACACGCATCATGAAACGAACAACCATCCATATATCCGCAGCCCTCGCCCTGCTGCTCGGCCTTGCCGCCTGCACGCAGGACGAAGCGGGCTTCCTGCCGGAAGGAGCGGAAGGCACACCCATCGTCTTCACCGCCACGGGACTGAACCCCGCGGCGACAGCCACCGCCGGTACCCGTGCCCCGGTGGACGGCGACTGGGAGGGCGTGCAGAGCGTGGCAGTCAGGATGGACGGCACGGTGAAGGCATACGACGTGACGCCCACCACCGCCGACAACACCAGCGCCACGCTGACCTCCACCGACCCGCACTACTGGACCAACCACAATAACATCACCGTCACGGCGTGGTGGCCCTACACCGCTGGCGAGACAACCCCGCCTGCCGTGAAGGTAGCTGCCGACCAAAGTGCCCGGAAAGACTTCGAGGGCAGCGACTTCATCGTAGCCGAGGAACAGACGGTGAGCTACGGCAACCCCACACTCCGCTTCACCCACCGCACGGCGCGGGTCACCGTCATCCTGACGGACTACACCGAGGGGATGGCGTCCGTCAAGCTGACCGGCCTCTCCACCGAGAACGGCAACCCGGCCGTAATCGCCCCGCATGACAAGGGCGGCGACACCTACACCGCCCTCGTAGCCCCGCAAAGTGTGGCAACGGGCACGGCCTTCATCACCTGCGCCTTCACCAACGGCAAGGTCTTCGTCTATAAGATGGAGAACGATGCCGACTGGCAGGCGGGCAAGGAATATACCTACACCGTCTCCCTCGCCGCGGCAGAAGACCCGGGATACACCATAGAGGGCGACGGCAGCTACACCGTCACCACCGCCGATGGGCTGAAAAATGTAGCCAAGCTGGTGAACGAAGAGGGCAAGACCGACATCAACATCACCCTTGACACAGACCTCACCCTGACGGGAGAGTGGACGCCGATAGGCACTGAAAGCCAACCATACACCGGCACCTTCGACGGCGGCAACCATACCATCACGGGGCTGAAGATTGACCAATCGGGAACGGACAATGTAGGACTGATTGGCCGTCTCGGCAGCGGAGGCAAGGTGCAGGACGTAACGCTGACAGAAGTGAACGTAACAGGTGGCACGTACGTCGGCGGCATTGCGGGACAGACCGATGGCACTGTAGAGAATTGCTCGGTCAATGGCACGGTGACAGGACAAAACCAGACCGGCGGTATCGTAGGACGAAATTTTAGCACCATCTCCGGCTGCTCAGCGGAAGGGACTGTGACGGGTAATACCAATGTCGGTGGAATATCCGGACTCTGTGTTCCTAATTATGACACAGGAACCGGCAGCTTAATCGGGTCAACCATCGAGGGCTGCCATTCCACTGCGGCTGTATCGGGCATTAGCTCTGTCGGCGGCGTGGTGGGCAACTTGGGAAATGGCTGCTCGCTCATGGCCTGCTACTCCACGGGCAACGTTACTGCCACGATAACGTATGGTCACGCTAATGTCGGCGGCGTGGTGGGTATAAACGGCCAAGGTACCGTAACCGCCTGCTATCACGCCACGGGCGAAATCACCAGTTCAGTAGGAGATAGAATCGGCGGCATCGCTGGCTGCAATGACCAAGGTACTTTCACCGCCTGCTACTGGGAGAACAATCAGGAACAAGGCACCGGCAGCGGAAGCACCGGTGGAACCGTCAAGGTGGAAGGCACGGTTACTTGGGCTTCAGCCATGACGTTAATGAACCAAGCATTGCAGGAAGCGGGCTTAGCGTTGCAATATAGTCTCGACGAGGAGGGTTTACCTGCATTGGAATAAAGGCAACAATAAAAGCCGGGCCCAAAGTTCGGCTGACAGAGATATAGAACAGTAAATTACATGGCATTATGATACGCAAGATACTGACAACTTACGCTGCACGGCTGGATGAATATCTGGCCCGCTCACACCGACAGCCCGAAGGGGTGGCCGAGGTCGGGCTGATAGGCTCTGCCGGCGAGCAATGCCCTAACAAGCTGGTGGTCTCTCTCGTTAATCTGGAACGGGAAGCCAGCGGCGATGGCGGCTATATGCAGCGTGCCGCAACCGGCTATGCCGGCAGACGTCAGCCGCTGTGATTTGGTCGACATAGGAGCAATAGGTTCGGCGAAAACCGCTTTACAGGCCACTGCAGGACCGTTTTCTCAAAACAGGCTGCTCCTAAGTCTGGCGCCTTCTTCAGCTGTCATGGACCACTGCCGCCGAGCACGCTCTGTGGAGAGCTCCGCGGAGGGCTCTCCTCGCGCTCCGTCCGGCGTGGGGAACAGCGACCTGTAATTTTGAAGCCGCGTCGGAGTCGGCCTGCCGGCAGTATAGGGTTGTGCGGTGGTTCCTACTGCCGGAGGCCGCACTCCGCCCGCGGCAAGAAGGAAGCAGGCGGCAGCAGATTGCAAATCTGCCGGCGATTAAAGAACCGGATTGCAAATCCGGTTAGACTGAGGTTGGACAAAAAAGAAGAAAAGCGTAACTTCACCCGGAACAAAAACAGAACTGACTATGGAAAACAAAGGAGAAATCATCCTGTACCAGCCCGACAACGAAGTGCGGCTGGAAGTTCGTCTGGAAGACGAGACCGTGTGGCTCAACAGGCAACAATTGTCGGTATTGTTCGATCGCGACATAAAGACAATAGGCAAGCATGTGAACAATGCACTGAAAGAAGAATTGGCCGGAATTTCAGTTGTCGCAAATTTTGCGACAACTGCCGCAGACGGAAAAACCTACCAAGTGGAATATTACAATCTGGATATGATTCTATCAATAGGCTATAGGGTGAAATCCAGCCGCGGTGTAGAGTTTCGTCGCTGGGCGAACAATGTACTGAAGGAATATCTGCTGAAAGGCCATGCCGTTAATTCTCGGCTGACAGAACTGGAGCAAAGAGTATCTAAAACAGAAGAGAAGATAGATTTTTTTGTGCGAACTTCGCTACCGCCGATTGAAGGCATCTTCTACGACGGCCAGATTTTCGACGCCTACAAGTTCGCCACGGACCTGATACGCTCCGCACGGGTATACCTGCTGCTGATAGACAACTACGTCGACGAGTCTGTGCTGCTGATGCTCAGCAAGCGCAATGTCGGCGTGAAAGCCGCCATCTACACGCAAGCCATCGGCCATCAACTACAATTAGACCTGCAGAAGCACAATAGTCAATACCCACCGATTGAGGTACATGTCTGCAAGAAGAGCCACGACCGCTTTCTGATAATCGACGGGGCGGATGTCTGGCACATCGGCGCCTCGCTGAAAGACCTCGGCAAGAAGATGTTCGCGTTCTCCAGACTGTCCATCCCGGCATCGGCCGTCACAAGCTTGTTGTAGAATGTTGCCCGCCGCGGCGGAGTCGGCCTCACTCTTCCGGATGAAGCCTGCCGGCAGTATAGGGCTGTGCGGTGGTTCCTACTGCTGGAGGGCGAGCTCCGCCCGCGGCTGGCAGGCAGGTAGCAGGCAACGAACAATCTGCTGCAACCGTCACCGCCCCTTCTCCCGGTACAACTGCGACAGCGCACCACTGCGACAACAAAGCAGCCGGGTTGCAAACCCGGCTGACAACAAACTATCGTCTCGGCAGATTACAAATATGCCGAAACCAAGCTCTCCGCGAAGCGGCTATCTGAACCGGCCGCAGTCCTTGAGAAGGCCGTAGATCTCGGCGTTGAGGGCAGAGGCGTCCTTAAGCTGACTGAGGTTCAGGTGCATGCGGAAGCGCCATTTGTGGTTGGGGTCCGCCGGATTGTTGATGCGCTCCTCGTTCCTTTCAGGACGGCGCAGACCCTTGTCGAGGGCGAGCCAGTCCTGGAGAGGGAAGATGGCCAGCATCGAGGGCGAGAACAGGAACTCGCAAAGCATGTTGCGCACCTCCCAGGGCTCGGGGTCGTTCTGGCACTGCATCCTCAGCGTTTCCATGTCGTGGCTGGAGGTGGAGCAGACACTCAGATAGTTCCATTCGCCCTTCTGGTCCATGCCGCGCATCTTGAGCGAGAGAATCTTCTCGTGGTCCATCACCACGGGCACGCAGTCGGGCACCATGCCGAGGTCCTCGCCGCAGGCCAGCATTCCGGTGGCGCTGAGCAGCTCCGGCAGCTTTTTCTCGGCGTTGCGCCGCCAGAACTCGTCGTGGCGGTGGTAGAAGAAGTCGTTGTAGAGCGTGCCGAACCTCTCCTGCTGCCACTGGGGCAGATTCTGCGAGGCCGGGGTGATCAGCGGCTGATACATGCCCGGGTGCCGCGGGTCCTCATGGAAAAGACCGTCGATGGGCAGCTGCATGTTGTATATCTCGGCCGCCGAGTACGGCAGTCCGGGATTGAAGTAACCCGCGGTGCCGGTGTGCTCTCCGCCCGGAATCTCCCAGATTCGGAAGAAACCGAGGATGTGGTCGATGCGGAAGGCGTCGAAATAGCGCGACATCTTCTTGAGGCGCGACTTCCACCAGGCGTAGTCGTCCTTGGCCATCTCCTCCCAGTTGTAGGTCGGGAAGCCCCAGTACTGGCCGTCGCGGCTGAAATAGTCGGGCGGAGCGCCTGCGGTGGCGTCGAGGTTGAACAGCTGGGGATGCCAGTAGGCTTCGGCGCTCTCGCCGCTGACCCCGATGGGCAGGTCGCCCTTCAGCGAGACGCCCTTGGAGCGGGCGTACCTGGCCTCGGTGTAGAGCTGCTTGTCGAGGTGGTACTGCATCCAGCAGTAGTATTCAGGCTCCAGCTTGTCCCTTCTGGCGCAGAATTCGGCATATTCGGGCAGCCATTCAGCGTTCTCCGCCTCGAATTTCCTGTAGGCGGCGCTCTGCATGTCCTTGGCGCCGCGGCGCAGGAAGGCCTTGCGGATGTAGCCCATCTTGGCCTCGAACACGCGCGGCCAGTCGATTTCCGGCAGGGAGTTGAGTTCCTGCTGGAGCTTCTTGAACTTGACACCTTCCTTGATTCCGAGCGCCTGGAGGTTCATGAAGATGGGATGCAGCGCGAACGCCGACACGGGGCTGTAGGGATACGAGTCCTTCCATTCGCCCTTGCGGGTCGTGTCGGTGACCGGAAGCAGCTGGAGTATGCACTGCCCGGTGGCCGCAGCCCAGTCGATCAGGGCGTGCAGGTCCTTGAAATCCCCTATTCCGAAGTCATCCTCGCTGCGCAGCGAGAACACCGGGATTGCGGTTCCGGCTCCGCGGAAGCCAGGCTGGTCGAAGATGGGCGCCTGGTGGGCGCGCGGGAAAGGGCAGCCCGGGATGGGGCAGTCTATCCACTTGTCCTCGACCAGGGTGCTGAGGCGCGGGCATCGGTGGCTGGACCATTCTGTCCTCCAGATGAGCCCGTCTCTCATCACCACGTAGCCGTATTCCTTGAGGTCTTCCCTTCGGCAATCCTTGACCGTGACGCTCCAGATGCCGCCGTCGTTCCAGTCCATCGGGTAGCGGCGTCCGCCGAGCATCAGAGTGAGGCTCTCGCCCCACTCGGTATGATACTCAATCTTGAAAGTTGTCTGCATATATGTCCTTTAATTCAGTTTCGTTGCTGCGAGACCCTACAGCGGCTTGAAGGCAACGGCGAAACCGCCGCCCGGGGCCATGCGGATCTTGAGCTTGTCCTTGGCGGTGACCTTCTTGCTCGTGATCTCGTAGGCCTGAGGGTTGGTCAGGTAGTGGGCGTCGGGCGCATCGGCGTAGATCTCGGCGGTGTACTTGCCGTCGCCGAGGAAGTCGAGACTTATCTCGAACTCGCGCGCGTTCTCGTCGGTCACGCCGCCGCAGAACCACTGTCCGTCATCCTTTGCCTTCCTGGCCACCACTATGTAGTCGCCGGGCTCGGCGTAAAGATAGCGACTTTCGCTCCAATCTACAGCAACATCCTTGATAAATTGGAAGGCGTCCATGAATTCCGAGTAATGTTCGGGGGTGTCGGCGGCCATCTGAAGGGGAGAGTACATGGTCAGGTAGAGACCGAGCTGGTTGGCTATGGTGGCGTTCACGTGAGAGTTGTTGCCGCACCACTCCTTGAGGTTCATCTCGAAGATTCCGGGGGTGAAGTCCATCGGGCCTCCGTTCAGACGGGTGAACGGCAGGATGGTCACGTGCTTGGGCTGGGTGCCTCCGAACGCCTGGTACTCGGTGCCGCGGGCGGACTCGTTGGCTATCAGGTTGGGGTAGGTCCTGCAGAGACCGGTGGGGCGCACCGCCTCATGGGCGTTGACCATGATCTTGTGCTCGGCGGCCTTCTTCACGGCGTAAAGATAGTGGTTGACCATCCACTGGCCGTAGTGATATTCGCCGCGGGGGATGATGTCGCCCACGTAGCCGGACTTCACGGAGCTGTAGCCGTACTTGTTCATCAGGTCGTAGGCCTCGTCCATGTGGCGCTCATAGTTGCGCACCGAGCTGGAGGTCTCGTGGTGCATGATGAGTTCTATGCCCTTGGAGTGGGCGTAGTCGTTGAGGGCGGCGATGTCGAAGTCGGGGTAGGGTGTCACGAAGTCGAACACATAGTCCTTGCTGCAGTTCGACCAGTCCTCCCAGCCTATGTTCCAGCCCTCCACGAGCACCGCGTCGAATCCGTTCTCGGCCGCGAAGTCGATGTACTGGCGCACCCTCTCGTTGTTGGCGGAGTGGCGTCCGTTGGGAGTGGCCTTGGTGTAGTCGAAGCTGTCGAGCTTCACCGAAGAGGCGTTGGTGTAGGCCCAGCTGCCGTAACCGGCGATCATCTCCCACCACACGCCCATGTACTTCACGGGGTGGATCCAGCTCACATCGTCGTAGGCGCAGGGCTCGTTGAGGTTGAGCACGAGGCGGCTGGCGAGCTGCTCGGTGGCGGATTCGGCTACCTGGACGGTCCTCCAGGGGGTGTTGCAGGGTGTCTGCATGTAGCCCTTCCATCCCTGGGCGTCGGGGGTCAGCCATGAGCGGAGCACATGGGTGTCGCCGTCTACGAGCAGGTGCATGCAGGGATAGTCCACGAGGGCTGCTTCGTGGATGTTGATGTAGAGGCCGTCGTCGGTCTTCATCTGGAACGAGGTCTGCACGCCGCTGGTGCTGAAGAAGGTCTGGGAGCTGTTGCCCACCACCTGCTTCTGGAAGTTCTCGCTGATTTCGGAGAGGCGGCATTCGCCGTACTCATATTCCTGGGTGTCGTAGTCGCCGGGAATCCACCAGCTGAAGTGGTCGCCGGCCATCGCGAACTCGGTGAGCTCCTCCTTGATCACGAAATAGGTCAGGGGCTGGCCGGAGGGGAACTCGTAGCGGAAGCCGAGACCGTCGTCGAAGAGGCGGAAGCGCACGTTCATGAGCTTGTCGCTGTCGGTCTGGCGCAGCTTCACGAGCAGTTCGTTGTAGTGGTTGCGTATCTGGGACTCCTCTCCCCACACGGGCTCCCATACTTCATCGAAGCTGTCGGTCTCCGTGCCGGTCAGCTCGAAGCCCTCTGCGAAGGAGTAGCAGGGTCTCACATCGGTCTTGGTGATTTCGTCGCCGTCGAAGTTTATCTTCTCGGCCTTCACCGTGCCGCGCAGTTCGAAGCCGAGGAGGCTGGGAAGCACGACATCCGTCCCCTTGTGTGTCAGGGAATATTTGGGTACGCCTCCGTTTTCGAGCCAGAAGCTCAGTTCAAGGTTCCCGTCGGGAGACTTCAGGGTTGCGGCAGGCTCCGTGCTGCCGGATGCCTGCAGCCCTGCCGTGAGGGCTGCGAGAGCAAGGAGTATCTTCTTCATCGGTATTCTATGATTAAGCTTGATTTTGCGGGTACGGTGCAGTTCTCGGGATTGAAGCTCTCTCCGGTGACCACGTTGCGGCCTTCTCCGCTGAGGCGTCCGGTGAATTCGGCGTAGTCAGCCCAGGGAAGCTCCCGAGGGGTGGAGTTGTTGTTGATGTAGACGAACACTGCCTGGTCGTCGGTGTAGCGGAAGTAGGCGTAGGTGTTGTCACGGGTCAGGAAGTGCAGGGTGTTGCCGTTCTGCACCGCGTCGGAGGTCTTGCGCCAGTTGAGCAGAGTGCTCACGTAGTTATGCATGTCCTTCATCACGGCGTCCTTCTCCCAGTCGAGGGGGAAGTCCACGCGCAGTCCTCCGTGTCCCTGCGAGCGGTCGCGTGAGACCACGAGCAGCTCGTCTCCGGAGAATATCTGGGGGTAGCCGCGCAGCGTGGCCATCAGGGTCATCACGATTTTCTGCTTTGCGGGGTCGGCGCCCACGATGTCACCGATGCGGTCGGTGTCGTGGTTGCCCGGGAAGATCATCATGTTCTGCGGGTTCTGGTAGTACTGGTCGTTGGCGATGGAGTTGTAGACTTTGGTGATGCCCTCGTCCCAGCTCTCGCTGTCGGCGTTGATTCCGGCGGTGATCGCGTTGAGCAGGGGGAAGTCCATGATCGACGGAAGGTTGGAGTTGAAGCCGTCGCGGTTGGGGTTCTCCGCCTGCCAGTAGGCCACCTCCGGCACGTTGCCGGACCAGACTTCGCCGACTATGTTGAAGTTCGGGTATTCGGTGCGCACCGCCTTGCACCATTCGGACATGGGGACCTTCTCGTTGTAGGGATAGGTGTCCACGCGGAAGCCGTCGAGGTCGGCCCACTCGATCCACCACACCGCCCACTGCTTGAAGTACTGGAGCAGCCAGGGGTTGTCGAGGTTCATGTCGACCATGGAGGTGTCGAACCAGCCGCTGGTCATGTTGATGCGGTCGAGCTCAGAGCAGTAGGGGTCGTTCTGCGCGGAGAACGCGCAGTTGGAGTGGGTGTACTCCGGCCACTGGTGTATCCAGTCCTGGAAAGGCAGGTCCTCCATCCACCAGTGGCGGTCGCCGCAGTGGTTGGTCACGATGTCCATGATGACCTTGATTCCGTGTTCGTGGGCCTGGGCCACCATCTCGCGGTATTTCCAGTTGCTGCCGAAGCGGGGGTCTATCTGGTAGTAGTCGGTGCAGGCGTAGCCGTGGTAGGAAGAGGTGGGCTCGTCGTCTTCGAGCAGAGGGGTGCTCCAGATGGCGGTGAAGCCGGCGTCGGCGATGTAGCCCAGCTGGTCCTCGATGCCCTGGATGTCGCCGCCGTGGCGGCCGAAGAAGGCGTCATGGTCGGCTTTCTCGGTCATCAGCGGGCTGTCGTCGTTGGTCGGGTCGCCGTTCACGAAGCGGTCGGGCATCAGCAGGTAGATCGCGTCGGCGGTGCCGAAGCTCTTGCGTTCTGCGGAACCTTCGCGGCGCGCGAGAATCTCGTAGGGCCTGCGCAGAGTCTGTCCGTCCTTGCTGAACACGAGGGTATAGGTGCCGGGCTTCGCGTCGGCCGCGATGTCGATGTCCACGAACAGGTAGTTCGGACTCTCGGCGGTGTGGACGCCTGCCACGCTCACGCCCCTGCCGCCTTCAACCGCAACGTTCCAGGCTCCGATGCCCTCGCCCTGGACGAGCAGCTGGAGTCCGGTCTTCATTCCGACCCACCAGCAGGGAGGCTCCACTCGGCTGATCAGGTCGGCGGGGCTGTTTATGCTCCATGCCCACGGGGCTTCGAGCTGCACGCTCACGGTCACCTCGTCGCCGGCGTTGCTGCGCCTGAACACGAGGGTGTTGTCGTCGGTGGAGAGTATCTCGAACTCTCCCTCTCCTGCGTTGAGGGCGGGGTGGGAGTGCTTGAGCCGGCCGAGTTCGCGGTAGAAGTCGGTCACGGCGTTGGTCTTCCAGTCAGTTATGGGGTCCTTCTCGAAGAATTCGAAGCTGTGGTCGTAGCCTATCTCCTGGCCGGTGTAAATCAGGGGCTGGGAGTTGGGGAGGGTCCAGCAGAGCACGGTCATCGCCTTCCAGGCGTCGCCCATGCGGTCGAATTCGGTGCCGCTCCACGAGTTCTCGTCGTGGTTGGAGGTGAAGCAGAGGCGCAGGGCGTCGGCGGGGTATTCGCTGCTGTTCCAGGCGATGTAGGAGGCGAGGCTGTCGACGTTGGAGCGCCCCTGGGCTATGTCGTTGAGCATGTGGTGCAGCTTCCAGGAGTAGGTGGCGTCGAAGCCGGCCTCGTGCAGCCACTCCTCCTCACCCTCGGCGAGGAAGTAGAGGTCGCCGTATTCGCTGCGGAACTTGCCGATCACGTCGGCCCAGAAGTCCTGGGGCACCAGCGACGCCATGTCGCAGCGGAAGCCGTCCACTCCGCGGTCGAGCCAGAAGCGCATGCACTTCTCCATCTCGGCGCGCATCTCCATGTTGTCGTAGTTGAGCTTGGCGATGTCGGTCCAGTCGTATTCGACTATCGTCTTTCCTTCCTCGTCACGCACGTACCACGAAGGGTCCTTTTCGGTGACCCAGGGATGGTCGGGGGAGGTGTGGTTGGCCACCCAGTCGATTATGAGCCTGAAGCCGAGTTCGTGGGCCCTGTCCAGGAAGGCGTCGAAGTCCTCGAGGGTGCCGAATTCGGGGTTGATGTCGCAGTAGTCACGGATGGCGTAGTAGGAGCCGAGAGTGCCCTTGCGGTTGAGCTCCCCTATGGGATAGGGAGGCATGACCCAGAGGATGTCGACTCCGAGCTCCCTGAGCACGGGCAGCCTTTCGGCGGCTGCGGCGAAGGTGCCCTCGGGGGTCATCTGCCTGATGTTGAGTTCGTAGACCACGGAACCGCTCTTGTAGTCGGCGTCTCCGGTCTGTCCGGACTTGTCAGCGGAGGAGCAGCCTGCCAGCAGGAGTGCGGCAGCGGCTGCGGCGATGGAATATAAGAGCTTTTTCATATCTGTGTTTAAAGTTCGAATACTACTGAAGACAGGCTGCCGAGCAGCAGCTGGGAGGCGTTTTCACCGGTGCCGGCCTCGGCGGTGCCGAGCAGGGCCACGGGCCTTGAGAGGTCATCGGTCAGCGTCAGCACCATGGGCTGCTCGCCGAAGTTGTGCAGCACGAGCATCTTCTCGCCCTCATGGACCATGTACCATGCGGCGATCTGGTTGGCTTCGGCGTTGCTGTCGTTGTACACGGGGTGCTTCTCCATCGTGCCCTGCGCGAGCGCGGGGTAGGTGTTGCGCAATGCGCTGAACGTGCGGTAGACGTTGAGTATCGACGAGGGGTCCTGCTCCTGCGCCTCCACTGAGATGGACGAGCTGAGCATGTCGGAGTCCACCTTGCCGGAGAGGCTGCCGTCGGCGAGTCCGGAGCCGTCGCCGTTCCACATTATCGGGGTGCGAACGTATTCGTCGCCGTTGTTCTTGGTACCCCAGTAGCCGAGCTCCTCGCCCTGGTAGATGTAGGGTTCGCCCTGGGCGGTGAGGAGCACAGCAGCGGCCATCTTCATCTTGTCGAGGTCGCGGCCGAGGTCGGAGCCGGTGCGGTCCTCGTCGTGGTTGGACAGCTTGGTTGCTTCGATGTAGTCGCTCCTGTACTGGCGGTAGAGGTTCTGGTAGTTCAGGATGTCGCTCACGAAGTAGCGGCCGGTGCCGCTCTGCAGCGCCCATTTGAGCCTGTACCAGAACGAGAATTCGAACAGGGCGGGCAGTCCGGAGTAGTAGGGCGCCACCTTGTCGGCTTCGTCGAGCATCTCGCCGACCATGTAGAAGTCGCCCTGTCCGCCGGCGGCGTGGTAGGACTCGTTCATGCGGTCGTAGAACTTGCGCAGGAAGGTGGGGTTCTCGTCGGAGTTCTGGTTATGGTAGATGTGCTTCACTGCGTCGAGCCTGAAGCCGTCGACTCCCATCTCCACCCATTTGTCGGCGGCCTCGGTCACCGCCTCGAAGGCTCCCGACCGTTCGCATTCGGAGGCCTTGCCGTAGTTGAGATCGGCGAACCAGTCGGTCCAGAAGTGCGAATGGTACATCAGGGGCTGGCTGAACTGTATGTTGGCGGGGTTGAACGAAGCCGAGTTCACATGCAGGGTGAAGGGCTCGCCGAGGGTGATGATGTCGGAGCTGCTGGCGGCGCCGTACTTGGTGCCGTTGTCCCAGGAGTCGGACGAGGTGCGGATAAGGAAGCCCCAGTCGGAGTCGAAGTCGAGAGTGAGCGTGTAGGTGCCGGGTTCGGAGCCTTCGTGGAAGCGCAGGCATTCGTCGTCGCCGTAGTAGAGATATTTGCCGCCGTCGGAGCTGTCGGTGTTCGGCTCGTCGGGAGCGGCGTCGGTCTCGGTCACGGTCACCGTGGGTGCCGACTCGTCGGTCCAGTCGAGGGTGAAGGTGAACCTTCCGGCCGCGCCGGCGCCTGAGCTGGCGGCGAACCATTGTCCGGCGTCGTATCCGGCGGAACCCTCGGTGGCTATCTGGTCAATCCTGCCGGCGGCTATGTCGGCCGCGGGGTCCATGGAGAGCACGTAGAAGTCCCTGTATGGGCTGTCTTCAGACGATACGGCGTCGAGGAACCAGGGGTGCTCCTTGGAGCTGTGGTTCAGCACGTAGTCGAGGTAGACCTTGATTCCGTGGCTGTGGGCCTGGTCGATGAGCTCCTGCAGGTCGGCCTCGCTGCCGAACGCCGGGTTCACCGCGGCGTAGTTCTTCACGTCGTAGCCGTGGTAGGAGGCGGAAGGATGGATGGGGGAGAGCCAGATGGCCGACACTCCCAGCTCGTCGAGGTAGTCGAGCCGAGAGACCAGACCCTTGAAGTCTCCGACGCGGTCGGCGTCGTCGCTGTCGGCGAAGCTGTAGACCAGGGCCTGATAGGACACGGCGGCTCTCTTGGTGCCGTCCCATGCGGCGGGCGAGGGCACTATCGCCTCGCCTTCGAAGTCAATTCCCGACATGGAAGCCTCCTGCCTCACGGCGACCTCGACAGGGACGCATCCGGGGGCGCTCACCGTGATGGTGGCCGTCCTCTCGGACGAACCGGTGTTTTCTCCGGCCGTTACCGCGAAGGTGGAGGAGGTGGCGCCGGAGGTCTTTCCGGGCACGCACCATTCGGCTCCGGCCGACAGCTCCAGGGTCCAGGAACCGGCGTCGGTCCGGATTTCGAGATATTCTGTTCCGCCCTCAGCCTCGAAAAGCAGGGTTGAGGGGGTCACGCTCAGCGAATGCTCTTCTTCGACCGCCGGTTTCACGCAGGCGGTTGCAAGCAGGGCCGACACGGCGGCCGTGACGAGCAGTATCCTTTTCATCATCCGTAGTGTGTTGTGTTGATAATTAGCGGCATACGGACCGGTCAGGGTCCGTATACCAGTGGAATGCTATTCGGCGGGAGCGGTGCCTGCGGTCATCACGTAGACGAGCAGGTTCTCCAGGTCGAAGTAGATGTCGTAGGTGCCGTCGATGGTCACTGACAGGTTCTGCGAACCGCCTGATGAGACGACGGGAATTCCGGTGTTGAGGTCGACGGTTCCGCCGGACTCGGTGCCGTAGTTGGCCGCGTCGTTCCATTCGTTGTTGTAGCGGATCTTGAACTGGTCGCTGGTGGTCAGGACTACTCCCTTCCTCACGTAGTAGCCGCCTTCTTCGGTCATTGCCAGGTCTCCGATGTCACCCCAGCCGTTGACTGTTCCGCAGATTCCGTAGGTCTCGGGCACGTACTCGGGCTTCACTCCGGTTTCGGTCACGTAGCCGCGTCCGAGTTCGGGAAGAATCCAGTAGTCGTATGTGCCAGCTTCAGTGATGTTGGCGTTGGTGGCCGTGGTGGATACCGTGAATGCGGTTCCGACGGTCACGTTGTAGGGGTTGGCGCCAGCGGCGAAGCTGTTGTCGACAGCGTACCACTGTCCGTCGGGGTCAAGGAAGCCGAACTGTGAGTTCGCGGCGACCTCCACGCCTTCAGCCTTGTAGGCCACCATGTTGGAAGAGGCTGAAACCATTTCAACATCCCCCCACTCAGGGAATTCTACGGTCTGGCCGTGGACTCTCCAGGTAGTTTCCGGCTCGGGCTCCGGGTCGGGTTCGTCTCCGCCTGTGCCGTAGTCGGCGGCGTTGAGCTCCCAGGTCATCTCGTTAGGGTTGTTGAGGTTGATGTAGACGCGGTAGTTGCCGGAGGCCGGTATCTTGATGTTGTCCTGCGTGTTCAGGCCGCCGTCCGCCGTGCCGCCAAACCATGTACCGTTGTCTGTCAGCACCTTGATTTCGTCGCCTTCGTTCAGCGTGTAGTCTATGTAGAATAGCTGGCGCTCCGTGTCGAAAGTCATCTGATTCTCGGGTTTCGAACTGTCCCAGGTCAGCCCGGCTGCACTACCCACCAGATAGAGCGCGTCGAAGCTCAATTCATTGGTGAGCACGAGGGTGCTGCGGTTGAAGCTGAAGCGGTAGAAGTTCTTCGAGTAAGCCGCGATGTTGCCTGAACCGCCGTCGTTGATCAACGTGATGGAAGCGGCTTCGGCCTCGGGTGCGGGAGCGTTGCCGTCGGTTCCCCAGTTGCCGTTGTTCCAGTCTGTGGCTCCGGTAAGCTTGAAGCCGTTGGAAGCTTTTCCGCCGAAGCCTATGACTCCGGAGTAGGTGGTTTCGTCGCCGGAGAAGCTGAAAAGTTTCTGTGCAGTATCCCAGCCCCAGCCGCTATAGTCTCCGACCGCGTAGACCATAGGATAGGTCCTTTCGGCCTGGGTCACGGTCATCGTCACGGGCACGCCCTCGGAATAATAGGTGCCGAAGGTGCTGCCTATGGTGGCGCTGATCATGAACTGAACCTCGGTGGGGGTGCCTGAAGGCACTCCGAGTCCGCCGTCCTCAACCGCGAGGGCGAGAGGGGTGTTCAGAGCCTCGTAGGTAAGTTCCGCGGAAGTCGATGACAGCCCGGTCATGACAGCGAGGGTGTCGGAGTTGTAGGCGGCCACGACCGAGTAGTTGATCTGGGTCTTCACGCCGAAGTCGGCTGCGTCCCAGGTGAAGGTCACGGGCGTGCCCATGTTGTCGGAAGTCACGACGATTTCCTCGGGCAGGGTGCTGTGCAGGACAGGGGCGACCACGTCCTCGGGGGCGTAGGCCTGGACCATTTCCAGCTCCTGGCAGGCGCAGAGCAGTCCTGCAGCCGCCGCCAATATGGATATGTGTCTTAAAAGTTTCATTTCTAGTTGGTTTTTTGGATTACTCTACAGTCTCAACGGTCGTGTATCCGGGGTTCTGGTGGAGCTCAGGGTTGGCGGCGAGCTCGGTGGCGGGAATGGCGAAGATGTTGAGATGCTCGTCGAAGCCCTGTCCGTTGTAGTTACCGCCTTTCCAGGCCCAGAGGAAGTTTGAGGAGTTGAACTTGCCGAGACGGATGAGGTCGGTGCGGCGGTGCCCCTCCCAGAGGAGTTCGCGGAAGCGCTCTTCCACGAGCCAGTCTTCGTCAATCTCGGAAGACGCGGGTGCGGATACTCCAGCCCTTCCGGCAAGAGCCTGCACGTAAGGCATCGCGGTGTTGATCTGGCCGAGGTTCATGCAGGCCTCGATGTAGATCAGGTAGATTTCGCCGAGCCTTATCATCGGGAAGTCGATGTCGCTGTAGGCCTTGGTCTGTGCGGTGGTGAGATAGTCGGCCTCGGTCACATCGTGGGGGATGTTGTTGAACTTGAGGCAGCTCCATCCGTTGAGGAAGACGTAGAGGGCGTCGTTGAGGGTTTCCTTTCGGCCTTTGATGTAGAAGAGGGAGCCCCTGACGTCGCCGTTGGCCACGGTGTACTCGCCGGTGGTGTAGTCGGGAGCGGTCATCGTCCAGTACTTGCTGAGTTCTTCGTAGGGAACCCTGATTCCGCCCCAGCCGTTGTTGACTCCGTTGGGGAGGGAGGTGCTGCCCACGTCGGTGGCCGCGATTGCTGCGAGGGTCAGGTATGAAGTTCCGCCGTAGGACTGGGTCTGCTCGGCGTCGTAGGCGACTGACCAGAGCATCTCCTGCCTTGCCTCGGGGTTCTCTCCGTTGTCACCGCGGAAGAGGGCCGCGTAGTCGGGGCAGAGCTCGTAGCCCATGCCGAATATGGTCTCGCAGGCGGCCTTGGCCTCGTTCCACATCGGGGTTCCGGTGTAGACTTCGGCGTTCAGGTACATGCGGGCGAGGAGTCCGTTGACGGAGCCCTTGTCGGCGCGGGGGTAGTTGCTCCTTGCGGCGGGCATCGCGCTCTGGTCAGATGCCAGATAGGTCAGCTCGCCTATGCAGTAGTCGAACACGTCCTTCCTGCTGGCCTGGGTGGGGTTCACTCCGCCGCCGAAGGGAGATTCCTCGGTGGTGAAGGGCACGTCACCGAAGGTGTCGAGAGCCATCCAGTAGAAGTAGGCGCGCAGGAAGCGAGCCTCGTCGCGGAACTGCTGTATCTTCGCGGTCAGCTCGGCGGACACGCCTCTCTCGGCGAGCTTGTCGGCTGCGGTCTGGCGCAGGTACTCGTTCACGTAGGAGATTCCCTGGAGGGTGCGGACATAGACGGCGTAGGTGGCGTCGTTGTCGGCGTCAGACCAGGTGTTGGTGTTGAGGGCGCGCACCCAGGCGTCGTTCTCCCATGCGCACTTCGCCTCGTCGGTGGTGCATTCCTGGGTGGACCAGAAGGCCCTGATGAGTTCGGACGCACCTCCGTCGGACACCTGGAGGTCGGTGGTCTCGTTGGACACGAAATGGAAGTAGATCTTGGTGAGTCCGGCGAGGTAGCCGTACTCGTCCGTGCCGTAGACGGTCTCGGATACGGCGTCCGACTCGTTCAGAGGGAGCGTATCCAGGTCCCCGATGCAGGAGGTGCTCATCAGCGCCATTCCCGCAGCGGCCAGCATAAGTAATCTATTTTTGAATTTCATTGTTTATCCTATTTAGAAGTTAATGTTCAGGCGAAGTGAGTAGGTGCGGGGACGGGGCCAGATGGAGCCGTCGATACCGTTCACGCCGGGGATCTCGGGGTCAACTCCGCTGTAGCCGGTGAGCACGAACACGTTCTGGACGGAGAATGCCAGACGGATGTCGGACTCCCATGCGCCCACATGGCGGAAAGTGTAGCCGAGGTTGATGTCGTCCATGCGGAAGAAGGATGCGTTCTCGAGGAACATGTCGGAATACCACTGCTCGCCGCTGTTGGCTGCGGTGAAGCCGGTCTTGGTGACTACCTGGGCGAAGTTGGGCAGGTTGCCCGCGTTCACGTCCACGTTGGAGGTGGAGTTGGCCGAGGCGAAGTCGTTGAACGCCCAGTTGCCGGCGGAACCGTGTCCGTTGAAGCCGAAGTCCCAGTTCTTGTAGGAGAGCTTGAGGTTGATTCCGTAGAAGAAGTCGGGGTTGGGGCTCTTGCCGGTCATGTAGCGGTCGGCCTGAGTGATTGCTCCGTCGCCGTCCCTGTCCACGAGAGCGTTCTGGATGGGATGTCCCTCGCTGTCATATACCTGCTGGAAGGTGTAGAAGGTGTAGGGTGCATAGCCTACCATGTGCCTCTGCAGCAGGTTTCCGGTTCCCTTGGAGATGCCTCCGGTCTGGATGGCGTAGTCGGGGTCGTCGGTGTTGTTCAGCTTTGTGAACTTGGTGTCCTGGAAGGTTCCGTTGAGTCCGATGGACAGGTTCCAGTCCTGGGTCTGCACGGGAATCAGGTTCAGCGAGAACTCGAGACCCTTGTTCCTCATGGAGCCGATGTTGGTCAGCACGGTGTTGCCGAAGTTGGAGCCCATGGGGGTGAGCACGCTGTTCAGCAGGTCCTTGGTGTCCCTGACGTAGGCGTCGACGCTACCGGAGATCCTGTCGTTCAGGAAGCCGAAGTCGAGGCCGACGTTGTAGGTCGTGGTTGTCTCCCACTTGATGTTAGGGTCGTAAGCCGCGGGGGTCAGGTAGAACATGTAGCCGGCGTCGCCCATCGGGTACTGATGGTACACGTCGGTGGACATCGAGTAGCGGGCCAGATAAGGATAGTTGGAGCCGATTTCCTGCTGTCCGGTCTGTCCGACGCTGAGACGCAGCTTCAGCGCGGTGACGGGAGACACGCCCTTCAGGAAGCTCTCCTCCTTCACGTTCCATGCGAAGGCGGCGGAAGGGAAGAGACCCCAGCGGGTGTCCTTGGAGAAGCGTGAGGATGCGTCGTCACGCAGGGTGAAGGTGAAGAGGTAGCGGGAGTCGATGGAGTAGTTGATACGTCCGTAGAATGAGACGAGGTAGCTCTCCTGGCGGTTCCAGGGATAGCGTGAGTCCTCACCCTTCTGCAGTCCGGTCTCGTTGAAGTAGGTCACGGAGTGGTCGGCGCTGTAGAAGTGCTGCCATGAGTAGCCGGCCATCACGTCGAGGTGGTGGATGCCCCACTCCTCATTGTAGTTGGCGTAGAACTCGAGCACCTGGTTGCGGCGGAAGTTGTTGGTCCTGGTGAACTGTCCCCAGCCGCGGGCCTCGGTGTCGGTGTAGGCCTGGAAGGATCCGGGGTTGACTCCGTCGTAGATCTTGGTGTTGGAGATATCCATGCCGAGGCTGAGGTTGAGCCTCAGAGCCTCGAAGCCGTGTACCTTGTAGTCGAACTGGGCGTTGCCGATGAAGCGCATCGCGTCGGCGTAGTTGTCCCTGTCGTAGAGGATGGAGAGAGGGCCGGCTCCCAGCAGGGTGTTGGGGGTGAAGTCCTCGCCGCGTCCTGAACCGTAGTTCCAGAAACCGTTGGTCGTGGTGTAGTCGATGCTGCCGTCCTCGTTCCTCCAGTAGGGGTCGATGGTCGGGTTGAAGAACGCCGCCTTTCCTACCGCGCCGCTGTCGGCGTAGCGCTGGTGGGTGTAGACTCCCTTACCGTTGAGGTTGATGGTGAGGTGGTTGTCGAAGAAGTTGGGAGAGAGGCTCAGGTCGATGGTGCCTCTGTCGTACTTGGCGGTCTCGAGGGTTCCCTCCTGGCTGGTGTAGCCCACGGAGGCCCTGTAGGGCATCCTCTTGTTCACGTTGCCGAGCACGCTGACGTTGTGGTCATGCGAGATGGCGGTGCGGAAGATCAGGTCCTGCCAGTCGGTGTCGTATTCACCCATCTGGGCGTGTACGTAGTCACCGGTGGTGGTTCCGGGGATGAAGGTCTGGTTCACGTAGTCGCGGAACTCGGAGGGAGACATCACGGGAAGCTCCTTGGAGTTGGTCTGCACGCTCACGCTTCCGTTGTAGGAAACCTGGGGAGTGTTGCCGCGGCCCTTCTTGGTGGTGATGATGATCACACCGTTGGACGCTCTGGAACCGTAGATGGCTGCCGAAGAGGCGTCCTTGAGCACTGAGAAGGATTCGATGTCGTTGGGGTTGATGGTCTCCAGGGGGTTGGCCATTCCGGCGCCTCCGTCCACTGCGATGGGCACTCCGTCAATCACGAACAGAGGGTCGTTGGAGGCGTTCAGGGAGGCTGCTCCGCGGATACGGATGGTCGAGCTGGAGCCGGGGCCGCCGTCGCCGGGGATCACGTGCAGTCCGGGAACCTTACCCTTGAGCAGTTCCTGGGTGGAGGTGATGGCTCCGCGGTTGATCTCGTCGGCCCTGATGGCGGTGATCGATCCGGTCATGTCGTCCTTCTTGACTGTACCGTAACCGATGACCACCACCTCGTCGAGGAATTCGTTGTCCTCAGAGAGTGTGATCGTGGCGGGCATCTCCGAGGCCTTGAAGGTCTGGGTCGCATAGCCTATGCAGCTGACCTCGACCGTGGCGTCGGCAGAAGAGACTGCAAGAGTGAAGTTGCCGTCGAGATCGGACACGGTTCCGGTGGAGGTGCCGGGTTCCATGACCGTGGCGCCCACGACGGGGCCTATCTCATCGACGATCACACCCTTGACTTCGTATCCGCTCTGAGCGGATACGTGGGCAGGAATCAGCATTGAGAGCGCGAGGCCTGCCAGCAAAGTAGAGATTCTTTTCATACGGATGTGGTTAGTCACAAATATTAAGATGATTGTTTGGTTTCCTTGATGAGGCTCACGGCGAGGCTTCCGCAGACCAGGAACGCTCCCGCGAGCACGAGCATGTTCGCCTGCACGCCGCCGAGCAGCTTGAGGACGGGGCCTCCGAGCGCGGCCGCGACAATCTGCGGCAGGCAGATGGTGCAGTTGAACAGCCCGAGATAGCTGCCTATGTGCTCACCGGAGAGCGAGTTGGTCAGCAGCGTGAACGGCAGGGCGAGCATCGCGGCCCAGGCGGTGCCGATGAGGAAATACGAGCCGAACAGCAGGTACTGGTTGTGGATGAACGCGATGGACACGAAGCCCGCGGCTCCGATCAGCAGGCTGACCACGTATGCGGTCTTGAGCGACCTGAAGCGCGGTATCACCATCGACCAGAGAATCGAGCCCACCGCCTGCGCGGCGAACACGACGCCCACCCAGTTGCCGGCGGCCTGGTAGCCCTCGGAAGCCGGGTCGGAGGTGCCCCAGCAGTTCACGGCCACGGCACCGTTGGTGTAGGTCCACATATACATGAACGCGGCCCAGCAGAATAACTGCACGAGCCCGACGGTCCAGAAGGTCCTGGGGGCATGCAGGAGCAGCTTCATCAGGCCGGGCTCCTTTGCTGAGGCCTCCTTCTGCGCCTGCAGGTCGACGCCGTGGAATTCGGCGTATTCCTTCGGGGGCATCTCCCTGACCTTGGCGAAGGTGTAGAGCACGCAGAGTATGAGTATCGCGGCGCCGCAGTAGAAGCTCCAGATCACGGAGGGGGGAATGACCCCCTTGGGCGCGGTGTTCGCGATTCCTATCCAGGTGAAGAAAATGGGAAAGAGGTAGCCCACGAGGCTTCCGGCGTTGCAGAGCAGCGACTGGATGGAGTAGGCCTTGGCCTTCTGCTCCTCGCCCACCATGTCGCCCACCATCATCTTGAACGGCTGCATGGCCACGTTGATGGAGGTGTCGAGCAGCATCAGCGAGAAGAGGCCGAACCACATGGCTCCGTTGAGCCCGAGCAGCAGGCGCGACGAGAAGTTGAGGCTTCCGGCATTGGGCAGGAACACCATCACGAGCACCGCCACGATGGCGCCTATCAGCAGATACGGCTTGCGGCGGCCCATCCTGCACCAGGTGCGGTCGGACCACTTGCCGATCAGAGGCTGCGCTATCATGCCCATGAGAGGGGGGAGTATCCAGAAAAAGCTCAGCTGGTGGGGGTCCGCCCCCAGGGTGGCGAAGATTCTGCTGATGTTTGCGCTTTGGAGCGCGTATGCTATCTGGACGCCGAAGAATCCGAAACTCAGATTCCACATCTGCCAGAAACTCAGTTGCTGCTTCTGCATAGCGGTATTAATTATATGGTCCGGCAAAGTAAGCGATTAGACTTTAAATTATAAATGGTTCGCGAACGAATTGCGGATTTTTCAGGATGAACTGCGGGATTGTAAAGATTTATGATTATTTTAGTGTAGTTATTCAATATTTTGAAGAACGTTTGGATAATACAGATATTTGCGCTGCTCCATGCCGCCGTCTCGCTGGGATGCCGCATGGTGGGCATGGCCGATGACCTGCTGCTCACCCTGCTGACCATGCTGATGGTGGTGATTCTCTGCCTGCGCAGAGCCACCAACGTGGTCTTCATGTCCACGGCCGTCATTCTTGCGAACATCGTGGGCTTCGGTCTCGGCAAGGGCATCGCCGCGCTCTTCGACCTGACAGCCCTGCCCGACATGGCGGTCAACCCGCTGTCGACCTTCCTCTGCACCCAGGCTGTGGGTTTCCTGGTGGAGTTCTCCGCCCGCAGGCCGGCGTTCGAGGATGCGCGCGGGGGCGACTCCAAGGGGCTGCGCTGGATGCTGACGGCTTTCGTGCTGATAATAATACTTCGCCTGGTCATCACGGTGCTGGATTCCGACCTCGGCTTCACGCGCAACTTCTTCATCGAGGTGCTGGTCGACTACATCTTCAGCTGCCTCGCCATAGTCCTGGTGGCCGAGTACGCGATCCGCCTGCGCGAGCGGGCCGAGAAGTCGGCCGAGGAGGCCAACCTCGCCCATTTCCGGTATCAGAGCCTCAAGCAGCAGGTCAATCCGCACTTCCTGTTCAACTCGCTGAACACCCTCGACTGCATGATTCAGGAAAACTCCAACCGTGAGGCCAGCGAGTACACCCACAAGCTCGCCGAGGTCTACCGCTACATGCTGCGCAGCGAAGACGAGTCGCTGGTCCGGCTGAGCCAGGAGATGGACTTCGTGTCGCGCTACATGGAACTCCAGCGCCTGCGTTTCGGCGGCGGGGTCGAGCTGGAGCTGAACATCGCCGACGAGGCGATGAACCGCAGCGTGGTGCCGTGCAGCGTGCAGCTCCTCGTGGAGAACGCGCTGAAACACAACGCCGTGCGCCCCGACAACCCGCTGAAGATCGAGATACGCACCACCCGTAACAGCGTGATGGTGTCGAACGAGAAGCGCCCCCGGCTTACCCCGCCTCGCTCCGCCGGAATGGGGCAGCGCTATCTGCGCCAGCGCTACAAGGACATCGCGGGGAAGTCCATCGTGATACGCGAGACCGAAGATAAATACATAGTTATACTGCCATTGTTATGAAAGCTCTGATTGTTGAAGACGAAATCATGGCCAGCACGAGACTGGCAAGGACGCTGGAGGAGAATTTCCCCGACGTGGAGGTGGCCGGAGCCACGGATTCCGTAGCCGCCACCGTGGAGTGGCTTGAATCCCACCCCGCCCCCGACATAATATTCATGGACGTGGAGCTTTCCGACGGCGACTGCTTCGAGATTTTCCGCCAGACCGAGGTGCGCTCGAAAATCATAATGACCACCGCCTACGACTCCTATGCGATACGGGCCTTCGAGGCGGGCAGCGTGGACTATCTGCTGAAGCCCATCAGCCTGGAGGCGCTTTCCCGCGCGGTGTCGAGGTGCCGTGAGCGCAGGGACTCGGGCGACATCGCCGCAGTGCTCAGGTCGCTGGGCGGAACTGCCGAGAGCCGACCCCCCCGTTATAAGCGCCGCTGGCTTGTGCGTCTCGGCGACAAGATTATTCCGGTCGATTCCGGCGACGTGGCGTATTTCTATTCCGAAGACAAGGCGAACTGCCTCGTGGTGGCCGACGGAAGCCGCTACATCGTGGACTATACCATGGACGCCCTGGAGCACCGGCTCGACCCCGACCAGTTCTTCCGCATCTCGCGGGGCTGCATAGTCTCCCGCCATGCGGTCAAGAGCGTGACGCGCCACCTCAACGGCCGTCTCAAGCTCTCGGTGGACCCGGTCTGCGACACTGAGCTTCTGGTCTCCCGCGCCCGAGTGGACGACTTCCTCGCCTGGCTTGAATAACGAACCTGCAGGATGCGCGTAGCAGTGATTGGCGCCGGAGCCGCCGGCTGTTTCTTCGCAGCAGAGGCGAAGCGGCGGGCGCCGGACATCGAGATGACGGTCTACGAGGCCGGAAGGAAGCCGATGGCGAAACTGGCGCTCACCGGCGGCGGACGCTGCAACATCACCAACACCTTCGAGTCCGTCGGCAGCCTTCCGAAGGTCTACCCCCGCGGCGACAAGTTCATGAAGCGGGCGCTGAAGCGCTTCGGCAGCCGCGACCTGCTGCAATGGTTCGAGGCGGAGGGAGTGCGCTTCGTGTCGCAGCCCGACGGCTGCGTCTTTCCCGAAAGCCAGGACGCGATGCAGATAGTGCGCACCCTCGAGCGGCTGATGCGGCGCTCGGGCGTGGAACTGTGCTGCGGGCGCAGAGTGCTGAAGATTGTACCGAAAAACGGTACATTCGTGCTCGAATTTGCAGACGGAAGCAGAGAAAACGCCGACAGAGTGGTGCTCACGGCGGGTGGCAGCAGTACCGATTTTCTGAACAGGCTGCTTCCCGAATGCGTGGAGGTCGTGCCCGCGGTGCCGTCGCTGTTCACCTTCAAGATAGACGACGACGGGCTCCGCTCGCTCATGGGCACAGTCGTGCAGCACGCCGCGATGAGCCTGGAGGGCACGTCTTTCCGCTCCGAGGGCGTCCTGCTGCTCACCGACTGGGGAGTGAGCGGCCCGGCCACGCTGAAGCTTTCGTCCTACGCCGCGCGCTACCTCTCCGAACATGCCTACGAAGCCGGCCTGCTGATAAACTGGACCGGCCTCCCGGAGACGGAGCTGCG
>ERZ779889.1347-NODE-1347-length-24863-cov-14.372138_pt1 | contig 24863 bp, 24 predicted proteins | sample MGYA00511030_ERZ779889 | MGnify/ENA primary metagenome ERZ779889 (study PRJEB29588, sample SAMEA2160616) | human gut metagenome | biome: human gut; feature: human-associated habitat; material: faeces | place: Denmark | collected 2008/2010 ...
CCGTGCAGTTCTGTGGGCTAATCTGATCCATAGCGGCCAATGGTCATAAAGATATCGGGCCACTATCTCAAGAGACACGAATTTCGATAGCCGAAGTGGTACTGCCCCCTGCGAAAACATATTGCACTCTGCTGAATCCTCGTCAACAACCGTTTTGGAGTTTTCATTCGAGCATGGAAAAATTCCGGCAAGGCATTCTCTGGCATAACAAAAGAACTGTTGCAAATCCGAATCGGCAATCGACTCGACCTGCTGCCAATCGATAATTAGTTTGACTGTTTTTGGATAGAATGCAGGATTTCTCATTTGTCAGAAAAGTTTTGGTTCATGTGATGTGAAAAAGCGCGCCCCGACCGGATATTTTCGTATTCGATCGATACGAGCAGCGGTCATCGAGCGAGAAGATTCCATGACAAAAAATAGGCTTTACACGACTGTTTTGTTTGCATATAGGTTGAATACATTAAAAACATTAAAGAGTTCTCCGCATAAATCGGCTTCAAATCTTCTGTTTTTTCGCGCCTAGCAGAATGGGTTCATCCATGTTCAGTAATTGTTGAGTTAACATTGTTCATAGCTACATTCATTTTCGTTTGATTCAATTCATAGAGAAGTGTCATTGACATTTTCCCGTGGAGCCGATTTTTTTGAGTATCGTCCGGCCTATTTTCCGTTCCAGCCCGCTACGAGTTGTAGGTATTCCTGTCTTTGCCACAATTTTTTGCTTGATTCCGCTAATCCCTAGTGCTCGTTTCAGCGAGAAACTCAATCCTTTGAACAAAGCCATGTCTAATAAGGTAAATTGATGATAAACAGTTCAAATAATATCTTTTCAAGAAGTTGGTATATCGTATATAGCAATCCTAAAATCAACCCGACGGCTAACAACCAACCCAGCAATGGAATGGAGAACAGAGCCTGGATAAGCGCGTGACCATAGACAACCACGAATCCCAATACGACCAATATAATGACCGCCACCAGTAGCCCGAACGACTCAAAAAGGTCCAACGGGAAGAACTCCTGCTCAATAGACAGCGAGTTTCGGTATATGTAACCCTCGATCGGATTGCAGTGTTCGTCTATCGTAAAGCACTTTACCCATTCGGGATTTTCGGAATAGTTGTCGATGACAACGGATCGTCCGCTTTCAAGTTGTCCGACAACCGGATATTGTATTCCTATACCGGATCTAATATTCATAGAGTGAATGGTCGTGTCGCGAATACTAGCCAGTTCGAGATTTTCTCCCTCGATACGAGCCCAACCGAACGACAGTTTTTTCCCTTTGGCCGTTTGCCGAATAAGAAAGGTATCCCTTACCATTCCGGACGAGGTCAACAACCCGAGCGATTCCATATAGTTACGGTAATAGGGAGTTGTATTCAGACATTGGAATTCCACGGCTACACCTTTGAACCCGTTGATTTTGACATTACGTTTGTTGGCCAGTTTCAGAAACGTATTGGGATTTTTCCGCAATACGTCGGTGTACAAGGACAGCTTGGCATAGTCTCCCGGATAAATATATAGCGATGCCGCATTGAATTCGCGGGCATTCATCCGAGACAGAAATTTCTTTACCTTTCTTCCATCGTTACTGCACGAGGAACATGCAAGCATTACACATAGTAAAAACAGAATTCTCTTCATTTGTCAGTTATTTTAGGTTCAGTTAGGAAATCGAAGATCGTCATCATACTTTATTGATTTTGCAGCCTTGATAACTTTCTGTAATAATGCTTTTTGGGGACTTTTATCATAAGCCGGTTCGCAACCAAGTTTCTCTGCTATATCATTGGCAAGCATATCAACAACCGCATCGTCTAATTTCGAATTAAATTTCATGGCCATAATTATTTAAGATTTATAGCAAGACTCTATTTTCTGTTTTCACGAAATTCTACCGGTATGGTAAGACGCACACGCACAGGCCGGTCTTTTTGTATGCCCGGTTCCCATTTCGGAGAAGAACGTACGACTCTTACCGTTTCGAGCGCCAGCAGGGAATCAGGGCTTTGCAGTACGCCTACATCGCCGACCGAACCATCTTTCTCTACAATGAAGTTACAGATTACCCGTCCCGTTATCTGCTTTCCGTCAGCATTTGTCGGATGGTGCAGTTCCCTTTGGACCCAATTGCGAAAGGTATTGAGATCCCCGTCTTGAAACTTAGGCATCTGTTTTACGACCGTATAAACGGGTCCCTGCTCGTCTTCCTGTGCGCATAGAGGCGACCATACACCTTGAATCACGACAAAAATCAGAATCAGACATCCGCGACAGACAATCGAACAAATTGTGGACATAAAAGTTCTCATACCTGAATTATTTAAGATTTATTCTGTTTGTTTCTACTTTCTTCCAGAAGCGTAAGCCTTTCTGCCAGACCATGCCAATAAACCGATCGCTCGACACACGACCGCAATCCCATCTTGGTCATATCCGACAGATGCATATCGTATAACATCTTTACGAACCAAGCATCAAAACCCGCCGTTACGACGGTCGTCGACCTCCTTATTTTTTCAAACCATTTATCGAACCAACCGTCGTCTGTCTTATACAAGCGGATACACATATCGTAAAACCGTGCAGTTCTGTGGGCTAATCTGATCCATAGCGGCCAATGGTCATAAAGATATTTGGCCACTATCTCAAGAGACACGAATTTCGACAGCCGAAGTGGTACCGTACCCTGCGAAAACATATTGCACTCTGCTGAATCCTCGTCAACAACCGTTTCGGAGTTTTTATTCGAGCATGGAAAAATCCCGGCAAGGTATTCTCTGGCATTACAAAAGAACTGTCGCAAATCCGAATCGGCAATCGACTCAACCTGTTGCCAGTCGAAATGAATTAGTTCGACTGTTTTCGGATGTAATATAAGATTTTTCATTTGACAGAAAAGTTTTGGTTCATATTGATGTAAAAAAGGCGCGGCCCCCGACTTTTTATCTCCAGGGTCCGACCAAGGTACCCATACCACAAAAAGCGAAGCCCGCGCAGCACGCGAGATCCGACGCTTCGGCTCTGTGGTGTTATCCTTTTACTTGGTCGGTTCAGGAGATAAAGAACAAGCCGTCGAAACTGTTAATATGTCGTTGTATTCTATATCATGTTTCAAATATACAACTTTTTTGCCTGCTGCACAAGGCTTCGCAATTAGTTCTCATAAAATCTAAAACAGGGTCCGTTCGTTTTTCAGGTTGATGAAGAACCATTCATCGTCTTTGCAGGCGGCAATCCGTTCGGGATCGTCGCCAGAGCGAATGTCGTCGTATTCGAACGGCACGAGCAGCTGTCCATCGAGCGAGAAGATTCCGGCACGGAAAATGGGCTTTGCACGACTGCGCCCGGGCTCCCGCTCGGCTGCAACAATCCACTCCGGACCTTGATTGTCCATAATCGGAATGGTATATCGAAGCGGGATTACCTCCGTAAGGCTCCTGTCAATCCCGATATGTATCAGGCCGCAGTCGCTGTACTCGGGATCCGTGCGGCTCGGAGCACGGACAATGATCAGGTCATCGTCGGCTTCGACGGGCTCAACACCGCATTCCGACATCGGCATAACCTGACGGCCGTTGCGATCGACAAGGCCGGGATACGGACGATCGTTCTCCTTGCCCAAGTCATATTGGAAGAATTTCCTGTTGAACTGGTGAATATCCCCATATATTGGCGGGAGTATCTCCTTGCAGTCTGCGGCATCGAGCATGCCGCACGGCGATGCGTATTTATCGCCGCATCCGTAAACGATGCGATCGCCGTAGAGCTCTGCCCATTCCGTACCGTCGGGCAAAACGATCTCGGAAATCCGTTCCCCGCGGCCGTCTATGTAATACCATTTGTCGTCCTGTCTGGCAAGAGTACGGCCGCAATCATGCCATACATACTCAAAACGGAGCGAATACGGGACAGCCTGTTCTCCATCGGGAGTGAAGATCGCACAATATCCGGTATGCGGATTTTCGACGATGAAATTATCGCCTATGTGGCCAATACGTCCGTATTTCTCGGGGATAATCTGACGACCTGTTTGATCTTGAATCCCGCAGCGATTTTGTTGGGTATGGGTGTAGAAAAGCCCATCATGTTCTGGTATGGGCCATGGCCTTCGATTCGGGTCGATGGCGACCCATGTTCCGTTTTCGGTATCGAACAGCCGATATCGAGGATTATACGATGCGGTTGTGCAGCATTGAATATATCGCTCATTGCTGAACCTCAATGTAGATTCCAAAAACTCCGGCTCAGCAACAATCTTCCCATCGCGATCAATGATTCCGTAGCGTTTATTTTTCCCTTTTCCAGTAGCGAATACAGCATAACCCTTGCGGATTCCATAAAGGTCGGTTATTTGTCGAGAATCGATAGCCATGATGTTATTTGTTCTGGTGGTTTTGATATAAAACCTGTCCTATTGCCTGCATGTGCTCACGCAACCATTGGGGTTCCAACACTTCGATGTCCTCTTCCGCATTGACGGCATGCGTCAGCAGTTCCTGCTGAAAATCGAGCGTCGGACGCAGGTAAAACTCAAAGACGGAAGCATCTTCAGCCGTTTCGACCTCCTTTTGCGAGGCGTGCAGTGGCAACGTGCGGATATATTGCCGTTGGATGCCCTGCACCCGGACACGCACCCGCCCGACGGAGTAATCCTCGTCGACGGTCACTCCGAACGAATCGGCGAAATAGGCCTCGGGGTCGAAATCGTCAGGCAGGGTAAAGGGGTGGTCGGTCGTTTGCAAGCTGACGATCCGGTCGAGCGAGTAGATGCGCAGCCGTCCGTCGGTCACGCTCCGGGCCACGACATACCAACGTTGTCGAAAGACCTTGACACAGAATGGTTCTACCTCGAATTGGGTCGGCTTCTCGTTCCAGAAACTTTGGTAATTCATATCCATGGTCAGACTGTCACGCATCGCTTCGATAATTTGCGTCAGGAAGCGCTGTCCGGATGGGATCTCCTCGAAAAGGATGCGCCGCTTGAGGTGATGGCTCTCGTTGATGAGGTGGTTCACGGCAAAGGTGTTCAGCAGCCATGTCCGCACGCCGCCCCGCTCCATGTCCTCGGCGTGTTCGATGTAGTAGAGGTATCCGGCCCGACGGTCGCATTCGATGTTGATGTCGAACATCTGCTGGATGGCATTTTTGTGGTTGTGGAAGGTCTTCAGGGGAAGTTCCTCGCCGGTCTCGTTAAGCGACGAACGCTGCCAGCGCTCGTTGATCTCTTCAAACGATATACGCCCTGCGCGGTAAATCGTATCGACCAGCCAGACATAACGGTTAAACAACATGGCGGCATTGCTTTTCGATGAGGTGCGCGTCTTTCTACTCTTTGACATGGTTGTATGGTTTTGTTTCATGCATCTGTTCTCTTGAACAGATTGTCTGCTGCAAATATAGAATAATGATATGTCAAATTATGACATAACTATCGGATGGTCAAATTAATTTTTTGATTTGTTCGGCTTTCGTTTGGCATATCCGGTCGATAGATTTGCTAAAAAGAATGACGCAGACTGTTATATATCTGGATATGGGTTAGCATACGTGATTATTATATGGAAGAATTGATGCGAGACTTCGAGTTGGATGATACGACCAATCGAATTACAGCAGAAAAATTTTGAATTGCAAAGTTCCTGTGAGAGTTTGATAAGAGCATAGTCGACATTTTTCGACAGAAAAACATTATATTTGATAGACCAAACTAACCTTAAGTGCTATGGCAAATTTCTATTGTGAATACTGTGGACAAAAGTTTTCCTCAGTTTCGTCTTTGACTGCAGGTTATTGCATACGACATCCGGATGGTCCTCATAAGGGCAGACATAAACTCTATGAAGGAAGCGAGAAAAGCAAATACACCTGCAAATACTGCGGGCAATCGTTCAACAGCATTTCATCCTTGACCTCCGGCTACTGTTTACGACACCCCAACGGGCCTCATAAAGGACGACATGCTCCGGCATTGTAATCATGCCGCAAACCAAAAAGAATCCGGCAGAAAAAGCCGGATTCTTTTGGGTCTAAATATTAAGGAATGCAAAATTAGAGCTTGATCTTGTCAATCCAATAGTTTACTCTTGCCGCGACATCTTCCGCCATGACAGAATGAATTTCCTCCAGAATTACATAACCAGTCTCCTGCTTTCCCTTATTCTCACATCCAATCCGTTTCAATGTATTTCTCAGTTTTGCCATGTCATTTTGACGATTGGCGAGTTGAATAAGCACAATTCCACTCTTGTCTTTTTCGATAATATCCATATAGGGAATACCTTCTTCCTCATTCTCGTATTCACAAGCCAGCATATCCCAATACCAAATGAATATTTTCCAGTTTTCGTATCTCTTTACCTTATCCTTCCAGGTCACAGTACGATGATGGCGACTTTCGATATCTATCAATAAATTCGTATAATCAGTGATATACTGTTGAAGATTCTTGTTGGACTTAAAGGTCTCCACAAAATGTCTTTCCGGAATATCATAATAGGGTTCAGCAAGGTATTGCCACCACTGTCCATAGTTTCTACGCCCTCCCTTTTCCCATTTCAAAGGCTTTGAGAAATCAGAGTCGTTGCGATATGAAGCTTGAATATAATAATGTCCATGCCAGAATCCAACATTGATGACTCCTGGATTTCCAGTTCTGTTTACAAGCCTAAAGCCGTCGTACCGGTCAGAGAGGCCTTCAAGATTCCACCCTTGCTCTTCCCATTTCTTCAAAGCATCGTCCCACTGGCTGGCATTATGATTCTGCAGGGCAGGCTCCGCCTGCTGGGCAATTTCCTCTCCCCCGTTGTCATCATCGCTTTTGGCATTCCGGTAAGCACTCGAGAAGTTTACTAGCGTGGCCATCGTATCATCGTATTTGAATTTGAAGTTATCGCCATACAAATCCTTTCTGAAGGCTTCAACAATGCAAAAAAGACTATTCAACAGCGGATCCGGCGAATCGCTCATGGACAAATTAGGGTTTATCCGTTTTGGGCCTTCATTGCTTTCATCCGGGCAGCAATACTTTATAAGGTCACGTACAGCCTCACTTATTTTTACTATATATGCTGGATTACAGTGCATCGCAACATAGGAAGTCTGAAATTCCAAACGGATTTTTTCCTCATCGGTCAGTTTCCGGTCCTTTATTACATCGCACAACGTGGAAAGATACTCTTGATAGATTTTGAGCTTTTCTCCGAATATCCTGGACGCTCTTTCCCTTTCCACATCATTGTCACTCTGTCCTCGAAGCAGAATCATCGTGATGATTGCGGTTATAATTACTCCAAGTACGGCGGCAAACATCTCATACCAGAGTTCCTTTTCGGTAAACAGACGCAGGTAAATGGCAAAGGAACAAGCCAAAACGACCAAGACGGCGGTTATGGTTATGATTTTATATTGTGTTAATTGCCTCTTTTCCATATGACTAGGTTAATTAATGGGTATATTCTATTCGATAGAATCGAGATATTGAGATTTTATCTTCAAATATACAAAATTCCATTAACCATGTGCCTTATTGGGGGGCTTAAAACACAAAAAATGCTCGCCTCCACCAAAATACGACAGGGCAGGGCAAGTTCATATATCAGAACGATATTACATGGGGAGTTGCTGTTCCTTTATCTCCTCCAAAATAGAGAGAATCTTACGATACAGATATTCAGCTAGATTTCCATTGACCATTTGGGGTATTTCCCAATACATTCCATCCAAATCCTTCCTGCCATAAGGCCACCAATCACTGGGAGCTTGGCTCCCAGGACCGCTAAGACTATCGATTTTTTGCTTCATTTTGGGGCCGGCAATGTTGGTAGTAATTCCAATGGCTGCATGATTACCCAACGTATTGCCCCAATCCAGGCGAATATATTGCGTCCATTCAGGGCGCTTTATGTTGACACCTTTGTTCTTAAGTTCAATGTCCAGATCTTTAAATTTCTCTTTCAAGGGAGTAAGAACATATACATTGAAGATACGTTCCCGCCATCTCGCTTCCAGATTGAGAATGCTGCAGATTGAATCGATATTCTTCGGGTCGGACATGAGTTTGAGCAACTCTTCCTGGCTATTTTTGTCCATGCTGTTCATTGTTAGTTGGTTAATCAGGCTTTGATATTGAATTAAGGTCTCCCGAATGAGGGGTCGGCGTACGGAAAATTCTATGCAGCGTTGCAGCCAATCGGAAATTTCATTATTATAGGCGACTGTGTAATAGTCCTCGTTCACGACCAACTTTTCGCGGGAATACTTTGAAGCATCATCTCCATTCAAAGTCAGATAAAGCAATCGAAACCCATTCGAACAGTTCTTTGTGCCGTAGTTGTAATACCGCACCAGTTGTTTTTCCTGGTCGCCGGCATAGATTTTATTTTCGATGATAATCGCCTTGCCGTTGGACTCGACTGCAATGTCGATTCTGCCTCCTTCCGAGCAATCCTCATTTTTACCTCCGATACTCAACTCTTTGTGAACTTTGGCCGATTTCGTATCGAAATTCCAAGACTTCAAACAATCAATTGTATCGACGAATGATTGGAGAAATTGATTTCCGAGGCCGTGACTGCCATTGGGGTCCAACAACTCTGCAATAAATGCGGAGTGAGTTCGTGTCTCGTCGGAAGTCACACCTAAAACATTGAATATGTTGAAGTTCTCTCCGCGTCTGTCCGCCTCTTTCTTTTCAACCTCTGTTTTTTTCAGGATAAGTCTGACCTCATCCAGCAATCGTTGTAATTTTTCCATATTACCTTAGTATATTGATTTGTTTCAACTCTTTCCATAAATTTATAGACAAAGATAAACATAAGGTAACGTCAGATTATAGCACAAGTTAAAGTTTTACCGAAAATTTTTCCAATCAAATATCCTCACTTGTTACGTCACGATTTGGCTCTTACTCATCTGATCTTTGGAGACAAAAGTAAATCTTCATGGGACAAGATACTCTTTTTCGTCCACGTCAGGAACGAATCAGGCAATTATTGACGCAACTGGCTGCCGGTATTTACGAACGGGACTATGCATTGGCTATGGCTTTTCTTTCGTCGATTGCGGGGGAAAGCATCTTCCTGCTCGGGCTGCCCGGAGTAGGCAAAAGTCTCATCGCCAGACGGCTGAAGTTGGCTTTTCGTGATGCGCGGTCCTTCGAATATCTGATGAGCCGTTTTAGTACGCCCGATGAAATCTTCGGGCCGGTATCGATCTCAAAACTCAAAGATGAAGATACTTATGAACGGTTGGTCGAGGGCTATTTGCCGACAGCCGATGTGGTCTTCCTCGATGAGATATGGAAGGCCGGGTTATCGATCCAGAACGCATTACTGACCGTACTGAACGAAAAACTTTTCCGAAATGGCGACCATGAACTCAGTCTGCCGCTAAAGGGGATTATCGCAGCCTCGAACGAACTTCCGGCCCAAGGCGAAGGTTTGGAAGCCTTGTGGGATCGTTTTCTTATCCGGATCGTTGTACCACCGCTGATGTCAGATAAAGCTTTTTATGAAATGATTCTTGGGATTGGAGAAACAGGAAGGGGCTTGCCTGAAGCTCTGCAAATTACGGCAGAGGAGTATGCCGAATGGCAAATATGGATCGATCGGATTAAGGTGCCATCTTACGTATTGGAATTGATCTCCAAAATACGAGGATGGTTAAAGCAACCAATTGAAAATGATAATGATGAGGTTCAGCAACCTATTTATGTTTCCGACCGTAGGTGGAAAAAAGTCATCCGGTTACTGCGGACGGCAGCCTTTCTCAACGGACGTAATCTAGTTGAATTGATCGATTGTTTGCTGATAACTACAACGTTATGGGACGATTCGGATCAGCTGGATACTGCCATTCCGAAAATCGAGCAGATGATCATCGACAGCATTGTTTCCGATTTTGAGGAAGAATACCAACTCATACTTTCGAAACGGGAAGAAATTCGGTCCATCGTCATGAAGAAACCCGGTGCGATCAGACGACTCGCACCAAATTATCGCGTTGTCAACGGGAAATATTATAACCTCGTGGGCTATTCAAACGGAGAAACCTTGATTGACATTTCAGAATACGAATCCATTTCTACGCATCAGACACGACAAGCCGTTCTTATGGAACACACTGAAAATGTACAGGTGCTTTCGGCTCAACGAGGCACCGTTCATCCCCGAGAAATGTATGTTAATCTAACTAAAGGAATTAACGGAATCAGAATTAACGATGTTTTTTATCCGTTGGAACTTTCAGGCGATAATCCGTTGAAAAAATTCTATCCAGAGGCTTTCGAATGGCTACTGGAGTTGGATAAACGGCTTGATGCATTAGTGGCACAGATAGAAGTATATTCCCATGACAACCTGACAAGTAAAACCCGATCGCCATTTATCAGTGATTCACAGTTCCGGCATCTGAAATCCGGGCTTGCGCGGCTGACATTGCGTATCCGCAAATTGAAATCCCAACTGTATTATCTTTCTTCCGATGAATGACAAAGAACAATACAAAACCTATCTGATGTTGAAACTGAAACAGCAGATATCTGCCGGTAAGTCATCCAGCGAGGGCTCTGTTGTATCCGAAGATTCATGGGACGAGACTATCGCGAAAGAAGGAACTCAATTCCGGGAAAGCTACCGGCAGGTACTTGATGACATCGCTCAAAATGTCCATATTCTTTACGGAAGCAGGACTATAGACGGTATGGCCTCTTTGGTAACTGAAGATATTGCAACTTTAATCGACAATGTACGTCAAAACATCGAACTACACAATCCCTATCGTTCTGAACAGGATCTGCTGGCTCGCTGCATGGCTTTCGATAACGGAACTTTCGCCGCACATTGGGACCTGTTGTATCCTTATCTCCAAAAACGCTATGCCGTAAAGGAAGTGAACCTGCCGTTTTACATTGATGAATTTCCTGTTACCGGCATGGAAGAGTACACCTATCTGCGTATGGAGTTTCTGTCCGATTGGGAAAGTGCTTTGTTGCGCAAGGAGATTGCCTATGAATTGGAGATACTGAGCCGTGCACGAAGACAAATTGAAAAGCATATTGCAGAACGGATTAAAATATTTTATGGATGCAACTATTCGCCTGTGGAATTAGGGCTTTTCTGGGGTATACAACCGGGAATGTGGCAACAAAAAACGTTCAATCTGTTGCAAATGTTGTCGGCTGTTTGCAAAAGGAATCCCACCATTCAAATACTGCTCGATGCACTGGGACGTGGTGGCGGAAAGCAGCAGGAACGCCAGACCCAACTTGAGGAACAGTCATTCTCCCGGGTGATGAAATTTTCCCATGCCTCACGTCCTGATATTGACGGTATTGGAGAAAGTAACCGTCTTGATGCGCTATTGCCGACGGAGATCGCTCTACTCGGAGATGCCTCTCTCGAGCAGACTTTTTATAAAAAATATGTGGAACGGCGTCTGCAAACTTTTGATTTCCGATCGCAAACGCCAGTCAAGGTACAGGCTGAACAATCAAAAACTACACCTTTGGGTCCGGGTCCCTATATCGTTTGTCTCGACACAAGTGGCTCAATGTCGGGAATCCCCGAAGAAGTGGCCAAAGCCATCTGCTACGGATTAATACTACGTTCCCGCGCCGAAAAACGGGCTTGTTATCTTATTTCCTATTCAATTGATGTCGAGGTGCTCAACCTCGCTGACTGGGAGCAACAGCAGGAGCAGATCGTCAATTTTCTGTCTTATTCGTTTCATGGAGGGACAGATCTGGAGCCTGCTCTGAAAAAAGCATTACAGATGCTGCAAAACGAAGATTATATTTTGGCCGATGTACTTGTGATCTCCGACTTTGAAATTAGGGATCTTTCCTTGGAAACCATAACTGCCATTAACAGTGTACGGGAACGTAACACGCTGTTTCATTCATTGGAGGTCGGTTGGGGCGGAAACAACGTGGTGCTTGCTCAATTCGACGCCTGTTGGTATTATGATCACCATACGAACCGTATCCAGCGAAGAAAATAGGGAAATAGGGGAATTCTTTTCGAAAAAGATGCTTCTCTGTAACAGACGCTCTGTTGTGTTGCGATTTGATGTGATGTCGAACGGCGGAATTACTCTTCGATGAGTCGCGTGATTGCTTTTTTTCTGATTTCATATTTTCTGTTTTTCCATTTGTTTTTACTCTCCGAACCCGGCCCACACTTCGACTATCAACACCCATCCCAACGGTTCAACGTATCGGAGTCGAACACAACCTCCGGTGTGCCGCCCGCCGCTTTATGCAGACTGTCGAGAATGGAGAAAGCCTCTTCGAAAGTTACATCGTATTTTCGGGAACTGCAAAAACGGACGAACAGGTGCCGGCATCCGCGCAGGACGGCAATCGCCTCGGCGCGGGTCTCGATGTTGCGGCATATCATTTCCTGCCGGTTGTCGGCCTGGCCTGGATCCGATTCGAACCAGAGCCTCTGTACGGGCAGCCGGCGTTCGAGATAGCTGCGGGTCTCTTCGGGAAGCGTCTGCCAGCGCTCCGGTGCGGTCCAGTAGAGCCAGTCGTATTGCGAATCGAGCGGATTGCTTATGCAGGAACTTGCAAATGTGGAATCCGCGGGTTGCCGCCACTCCTTTTTCCATTGGTCCCAAATGGCACTCCATTCCGTTCCGTATCTCTCTGCGACCCAGACCAGCCAGCGGGCCAGCGCCTCCGTTTCGGAAATCTGTTGACCAGGGTACAGTTTGAGCAGAATCGCCCTGCGAGGATTGGCACCCGGATAGTTGCGGCCATGCAGCAGCGAGAGATGCCATTTCCCCTCCCAATACCAAAGATCGAACTTGATACGCAGAACCGATTGCCGCGGAAAATGCTCGAGCAGCGACTCGTAGCATTCCTTGTATTTTTTCATCGGCACTTTATGCCTCGCTGCGTGACAGGTACGAATCCAGCGGTCGATCTCCGGCCATTCATGGCTGTGCAGTAAGCGGTGTATGCCGATTCTCTTACTTATGCTCATGGTGGTTCCTGTGTTTTTATCGACGCGAATATCCCGAAGGCTTCAGCCGCCGGGCCGCACGGTCCGATTCAGACCGTGATCTCCCGGGCCAATTGCCATTTGCGTTCTTCGACAATATTGCGCCACAGGTTCGAACTCCGCAATGCGGACGCCGGAATATAAGCCCCGTAACGTTCCAGAAATTCATAATTGAAGAGATTGCTTTCATCATACCGGTCTATCAAAGCCGTCCAATCCCATCTGTCGATAAAGCGGTCGATGAGTTCATAATCGAGATCAAAACGATCGTTGCCCGAAAGCTCGCTCCAGTTCCAATACTCCTTGAAACGTTCCAACATCTCGGCGGTCAGAATACATTGATGCCCACAATGCGAAAGCACGTCCCAATCAATAAAGTGTCTGAACTTTTCCAGCATCGATGCGGTCCAGACCATATTGTCGTTCTCGGACACCGCTTTCCAGTCGACCTTGTCCTGGTACTTTTCGAGCAGCTGCTCGCTCCACGGAAATTCTACCGAAAGTTTCTGCCATGCCTCCTCGTCCAAAATATCGTTGTTCCTGTCTCTTGTTATTTGCGACACGTTATTGTCGCTTCGCTTTTTGTTTGCCATATCTCTGTTTTATAGGTTTATGATGCAAAGGTAAAACGGATATATGCCAAATAATGTCACTAGCTGTATCTGCCGTAATTTTTCAGAAACTTTTTACGAGCATCAGTTCCGCCTCCACTCCGAGGTCGGACCGTGTTCCGGTAGCGCTCAATACCTGCGCATGGGGCGGAAGCAGCGCAACAAGGCGACGGAACGCTTCCCGTTCGCCAGGCTGCAGTGGATGTTCCGGGGCAACGGACAATACGGCTACGATCCGTGTGTAGCGGTCGCGGTTTTCATCCACCGTAGCATAGCGGACCAGAATTTCATGCAGATAAGCCATCCGCTGTGAAGGGTCATAGGCCCTCGAGTGGTAGTCCGGCTCGTGAACCAGTTGCGTGCCGGGCAGATAGGCGAGCTGCTCGCGGCTGATCTCCGTTGTACGTGCCAGGATTTGCCGGATCGTGTTCTCTACACACCCCATGCGTTTCAACTGTTTGATCCGCAACTCCTGCCGGTGGTCGCGCATCCGTTTCGGCCGGTTGCGGCGACTCTGGCGATGGTGGTATATTTTCCACTCTTCCGTCGAAAGGGCATGGAAACGTCCGGGACGTTTGCGTGCATAGTTTCGGAACTGTGCGTCTTCCAGCCGTTTGGCCTGCTCTTCATAGGGATTTCGCGGAGTCCTGTAGCAATCGAAATAGTCGCTTTCATCGGGACGGAACCCGTAGAAGGTAAGGCTCCACAGGCAACGGGCCGCAAGCTCCGCATCGGCGATATGTACGTCGTCCGCCACATCCAATTGCGCCCCGAGACAGTCTTCCCAGCATTGTCCCTCACAGTTGCTGATATAGATATAGGGTTTGCCCCCGTATTTGACATCATTGTTGCACCATGCGACCCGGATGGTGCCGTCGTTATCCACGCTCTCCATATGGCGCAGGATGTCATAGGCCTCCTTGTACCAGGGAAGCTGGGTAGCGTGTCGGGGATAGATGTGCAGCAGGTACGGAACGATGCTGTCGAAATCGCAGCGGGCAAGCAGTTCTCTCAGTTTCATGATTCTATCTGTTTTTGGAGGGTGTCATATAGTCTGCGCAGGTAGGCGTCAACCCGGTCGTCGTCGTTGAAGCAGTCGTCCGCTCTGCCCCAAAGCGAGGGATGCACCGTGTCGGGAAACAAGTGGGAGGTACGGACCATAATGTACTGGCCAAGGCGGAGCTGTTCCGGGCGGTGTGCCGCCTCGGTGCGCAGTTTGTCGCGGAACTCTTCGAACGAACAGTGCTCCCACCATTTCCACCGGCTGCCACTCTGGTCGACAATGTGCTGATGCGTTACCTTTATCTCGCACCAGAAATCATTCATCCGCAGCAGGTCAGGAATGGAGTAATATTTGTGCGTGCAGATGTCGTGCACGGCATGGCAAAGGCAGATGTGTTCGAACGCAGGGTGCCACAAGACCCCCTCGGCCCAGGTTGTACCGTCGTTGAGCGAATCCTCGAATCCCAATTCGGCATCGCTCTGCACCGGGATATCTTTCGGTTCCCAGCTCTTGCTCCCGGTCTCCTCGATGGCTTCCAATTCGAAGCCCTCGGCCTTGCGCATGTAGAGCCAGTCGATAACCTGCAACATCCGGCAGAAATCCGAACCGTAATACCCGTCGTTCGACATGGGCAACACGGAGGTCTCGGCGTCGCAGTTGTATTTTAAGGAACCTTCTATCACCACGTCGTCGTCAAAGGCCTCGTCCCGGGTGTCGGTCAGCACCTTGCGATAAAGTGCGGCACTGCGGCTATACATTTGTCGAGAGAGTTCCAGCAGCCGGTCATTTACCTGCTCCATTCGCTCTACCTCTTCCGGCGTGCCCGTGAACATCCGGTTAAGCAGTCCCTGCCGTTGACAAATCAGATTGCCGACTCGCTTCATCTTTTTCTCCGAGACATGTTTGGTTATCAGACAGTCCATGTCAGTTCCCGTAATCTTCAGTATGGCAGCCTCGATGCTGTATACCCGCCGACGCAGACGGCGCATGGCCCTGTCGTCGGGTTGCGCGGATTCCTGCTCGCATTGCAGACGCTTGGCCAGACGCTTTACCCTCCGGGTGCAACCCCAGGCATTTAGACGCAGCGCAATCCGATGAAACCACGACTGCCGGCGGTTCCGAAATCCGCCTACGTATACGGGTTGCTCATCCCCTTTGTCACGTGAGCCGTTGATCCGCATCAACTCCCAGACACAGTAAGCCGCCCACTCTGCATCTCGGAACGACAGCCGGTACTTTTCGACGTTGGATGCCAGACAAGCTGGCAGGCTGGCTCCAAATGCATGATCGGCAACATAAAAGTCCCGATAATCGACCGTATCATGGGTAATGTCGCCCCAATCTTCCGTATAAATCTTATCCGGATTCGGAAAGAAGCGGAAAGTAACCGGGAAAATCCACCTGGCAGGGGCCGTATTCTGCAACTGCTCGAACAACCGCTCGTAGTCGGCGAGTTTTGTTTCAGGTCGCTCCGGCAAATGCTGTTCAATATAGGGTTTCAAATCCGCCCATTCGACCTTATGCATGAGTTCGCAAAGTGTCATCGTTTTTCTTTGTATTGATTATGCGCCAAAAATAATCAGAAGATAAGCCAAATCGCGACATAGGTTTTGCGGCCGAAATAATTGTCCCCGGGGATGACGTTATCTGCTATTTCTGGGTTTATGTCGCGATTAGGCATAAGAAAATCGTTATTTTGTATCTTTGTAATGATTGTCGAATCTGAAAGACGAATGCCATGCAATGGTTGGATTTGAGCGAGCGCCCCGACAACATCATCGCCTGCGGCGACGTCCACGGCGAATTCGAAGCGCTTGCCGAGAAGATTACCGAATACGGCATTTCCGATGCGACGGTTGTCGTGGCCGGGGATTGCGGTTTCGGATTCGAACCGTGGCGCTTTTACGACCGGCTCTATCGGGAAAGACTGCACACCCGTTTGGAACAGGCGAATGTCCTGCTGCTGATGGTACGGGGCAACCATGACGACCCGCGGTATTTCGATGGAGAGATGATCGACTATCCCTGCATGAAGACGCTCCCCGACTATACGGTGGTGCATACCCGTTCGCACAACATCCTCTGCATCGGGGGTGCAGTATCGGTTGATCGCAACTTCCGCCTCTCGATGATGGACATGCACCGTATGCAGGGCAAGAGGTGTCTGCCGCTTTATTGGCGCGACGAGGCGTTCCGATACGACGAGCGGGAACTCGTCATTCTGATCGATGAGGATGTGCGGATCGATACTGTCGTTACCCACAGCGCCCCGTCGTTCTGTCCGCCCGCGGCGAAACGCGATCTGGAACACTTCTGCGCAGGCGACGAGTGGCTTGCCGACGACATCAGGCACGAACGCCGTGATCTGGAACGGCTTTACCGCTGGCTCACCGTACACGGATATCCGCTGCATGCATGGTATTACGGCCATTACCACGCTTCGGCAACCACCGTCCATGACGGCACAATATTCCACCTGCTCGACATCATGGAGATGAAAGTCATATGAGTCGATTACAGGAACTCCTACAGAAATTGTACAGCGAAAAGAAAAAAGGAAAATAAGAATTTTTCTCTTTGGGCTGTATATTGAAGTTATAAAGGGAAAACCAGTTTAGTTTGGTTTATTAGCTATATATAGGCTAAATTAAACTAAACTGCATTTAGGCAGGAGAGGATGACTGCCTGTTGATGAAAAGTAGTAGTACCTTTGTATATGTAGCGATGTAGCCATTGATTTATGTAATGTGTTTTCTTTTGGCTGCACAACATCTTAATGGAATCGGAAATTCTGCAAAGGGATGAGTAGGTAGGAAATCTGTTTGTTGGAATACTCCAAGTGTCACCAAGTGAAAAGAATGAAACCTAATGAAACAAAAAAATCAAAGAATCGCAAAAAGCACATTCTTGTTCCCATTTTGTTCCTTAAAAACAGAAGTGATTTTATACTCAATTGATTTACATTGTATTGTAAATTAGAATCCGGTATTTACCAGATTTATAAAGTAATTTCCTCCATATCCGCCAAGACCAGCGGACTATTAGCGGTCGCACGAGGCGACCGCTTTTTGTGTGCTTGTTTCATGACTTTATCGTCTTAATCCTGTTCTTGGTTTCTTGCCCAATAGGAGGGTAGCAGCACGTGCACAGCGGCGGGCCCATTGCAGGTCGTCATCGTCCTTGTCCCGCCAGGGAAGATCGCTTTGCGAACCTCCGCCACCACCTCCGGTAGATACGGCGGGCGTATCAAGCATACCAACAAAGATAGCTACGGCTATGTCTGTCAGCTCGCTGCTGTTGGCAACCTCCCGGTAGTCAAACTCTTCGTTGAAATAGTCAAGGACCCGTTCTGGGATATAGAAACGCTGTTCCATTCCGCCATGGGAAGAAAGCGTGTAGGACACCGAGCCGGAATGATATTGGGTATAATCCATACCGGCTGCCGGTTTTTGAACAGGTTCCGGCCGATGGCTTTGAAAAGTATTGACCTGAGCGGCAAGTCTCTCCCGGTAGTGTAGCTTTTGCCAGGTACGGGGAAGTTTCGAAATCATCAGGTTACGGGCCACTCCCAGTTCGGAAGCCTTGTATTTGGTATTCCCTTTGAGGATCGCATATCCACGGAGAACATCTTTCTTATCTTTCCGTTCATATACGGAATAGCCTCTCCTGGCAAGTGCCTTCTTGTATTCTTCCCATGACCACGATGGCATGGTTCTCAATACCTCCATGCACTCTCTGCTTACTTCCGGAATGTTGCGACTTCTGATTTCTTCCGCAGTCTTCCAGCCACGTTTCACTGCAACTCGTTCGGCTGCACGTTGTGCCCGAAGATGAATGTTATGGTCATTGTTGATGTTCCCGTTTTCATCAAAGCGGCAAATTGCGGCGTGTAGATGGGGAACTTTCCCTTTGGATTCCATGTGCAGGTAAACCGTGTATTTGCTGGTGGCCAGATTGGTCGGGCAGGAACGGACTTTCCCGTCCTTGCCGGTGATCGTTTGTTTGTCGAACTCTTCGGCGAACTCGTGCCAGAGCTTTTGCCAGTCCTCAATGTCATAGAAACTGGTATGCTCAGGCGATGGACTCAACTCTATTCTGATTATGGAATTCTTTATCGGCCGATGCTGGGAAAGGGTCAACTGCATGGAGTTCCATATTCCCATAGCGTCCAGTTCCGGGGGCAACAGATTGTCCAAAACCCGATATATTTTTTCCGGATGCTTCTTGTGCTTTGATTCGCCAGTAATATAACGAAGGTCATTGATACCGTAAGATATGGCTTTGGCTTTTGCAATCATTTTTCTTCTTCTGATTTTGGGGTTGACGGGACTCGGTTCTGCTCACGGACGGCCGTCAGGAAGTCGCTGACCGCCTCGGCGATGGGACGGAGTTTATGGAACCATCCGGCCATGAAGGGAACCTGGTTGAACAGGGTGAGCCGCTGGCTTGTGGACATCCCTTGAAGCGCCGAGGTGTACCTGACCAAGTCGGAACGACAACCGTCCAGTTCCTGCAACAGGGTGGCTTCCTCACGGGTGAGCCGTGCTCGGGGTGTGTAGCCGTATGCCCGTGCCAGCAGATAGCTGCTCACGGTCATGCCGCACTGTTGGGCCCGCGCCTGGATTTCTTCTTTCTGCCGGGGCGTTACCTTGGCCCCGATGAATACCGTTCTCTTCGCGTTGGAAGCAGTGTTTTGTTCTATTGTTTCGTGTTCCATGAAAGTCATCTGTTATAATGGTTGAAAAGGTGCGAGCTTGCGAGCAGCGTACCGGCAACAAATGAAAGCCGGCAAGAGCGCCAATGTACAACCGCAACGCAGAGAGGTTATACCTTGGCATATCTTGCAACACTTTGTGTCGGGCTTTGGACAGCGCCTCGCACCGGATATACAAGGGTGATTGGCAACTGTATCGGCGGCGGAAGAGGACGCCGTTCCGATTCCCTGAAACAGAGGGAGCGGGGAAACAGTCCCTGCGCTCCGGCAGTTCTGCTTTATTCATTATATACACCCCGGCAATAAAGTAAAGTCGGAATCAAATCCGGAGGTCGGGGTTGAGTCGGTAGGCGTTGCCCTCCCGTATGACCATCTGCTGCTCCCGGAGGAAAGCCGCAACCTTGGTTGCATGGTTGCTCCCGAACTTTACGCCCTGCAGCTCATAGCCCTCTTTTAGCCGTTCTTGGTATTCGTGGTAGCTGCCGATGCTGCCCTTCGCAAAAACGGCATCCAACGCCGCGCGATGTACATCCTCGGGAATGTCGCGTGCTGGGTCGAACGGCCCCTTGGTGGGACGCCCCGCGCCCCGCTTTCGCGGCTGGTAGGGCTCCACCAGTTCGGGCAACGTTTCGCTGTTGATGCGGAAGGCGAAAGGCTCGAACTCGCGGTCGCGGATATGGATTGCCTCCACCACGCTAATCGACCGCTCCTCCTTGTCCACTTCAATCTGCATGACGGTCTCGGCCTTGTTGTTGAGTTCCGTGCCGATGTGGCCGCGGGCGTTTTCATCATTCTTGTTCTGATGCAGGATGGTATGGATGTGGATTTGCCGGTCGTCGGTCCACTGCATGAAACGGGAGATGATGTCGGTCGCCTCCTTGGGCGAGTTGATGTCGTAGAGCAGGTCGCGGATGCCATCTATAATCACCAGACCGAGGTGGGGAATAGTGCCGATGGCATGGTCGACAATGGCCAGCCGCATGTCGGGCGGGAATTTGCGCAGCGTCAGCATCACCAGGTTGTCGGGATCCCGTTCCTCGGGCAGTCTCGCCAGTCGCAGGATGCGCCGCAGTACCTGCTGGCAGTGGGGCCGTCCCTGTTCGGTATCGATGTAGAGGATGCCCCGCTTCCCCTCGGGAAAGGAGGCGCGGTAGTGGAGCACCGTGCCGTTCGTCAGGGCCGCCGCGGTGAGGGCCGATACGTTGAAGGTCTTCTTGCTTTTGGCCTTCCCGATCGAGGCGCTGAAGTTGCCCAGCGTCCCGATTACGGAGCCGTCTACTCGCAGCACGGCGGGCGATTGTTCGCAGGCGTCTGCTGCCCGCACTGCCGACTCCTCGATGCAGAGGGTCAATTCCTCCGGTGTTGGCGTATGGTTGTCTGTCGTTTCCATCGCCTACCAGTTTTTGGGGTTGGGTTTGCGGCGGTGCGAGGCGATCAGGGCCTCGTTCTCCTCCTCGAAACTTTGCGCAGGCGGGGTTTTGCGGGACGATTCCAACCACTTGTCCAGCTCGTCCCGATAGATGTAGAGGTGCTTGCCCTGTTTGATGACGGGGATGTTGTCCTTCTTGACCTTGTAGTAGAAGGTCGAAAGGGGCATCCGGAGGTATTTGCACGCCTCCTGCACCGTCATCGGGACGTGCATGTCCTCTTGGGGTGCGCTCTGTCGCGAGATGTTCTCCGAGAGCAGGCTCTCCATGCTTGCGATCCGGTCGCACAGCTCGCCGACCACCGTCGGCAGGTCGTTGAATGTAAGTTGGTCCTTTGCCATGTCGTCATTGTTTTTATTGGGTTCAACATGGTGCAAACCAACGGAATGAATTCACGCATACCAACGCTGACGGGAATCATTTTTTCATCAGCAAGGGTTCATTTTTTCCGATGGACGCCGATCAGCTCTAGATGGAAGCGGAAATCGCCCTCGTCGGGGATGTCGATTGGAATATGGCTCGGGACTGCGACACGCAGGTTGCGCTGCAGGTATTCGACGGTGGCGTTGTTGAGTTCGTGGGGGAACGATAGTTTGATGAACCGGGCTCGCTCTTCGAGCGAGAGGTGGAGCCGTTCGCCGATGTTCCATGCCAGGTGGCGCAGTTCCGGCGACCGCAACGGGCGGTCCGGGTTGGAGCTCAGCGGCAGGCAGGAGTCCGTCCGGCCGCAGGCCATCTGCTCGATGTTGGTGAGGAGGGTGTCGAGGGCCTTCTGCGACAGGAAGGGCGCGGTTGCGACGGTCACATATTCGCGGATGGCCTCCATGAGTTCGGCGTGGCGTCGGGCCTCCTGCTGTTTCATCTCTTCCAGCAATTGGTTGTATCTTTCCATATAGGGATCGCGGTGCGGCCCGGCGGTGATTCCCGTTTCGACCCTGGTGGCCTCCTTGACGGGCTCGATTCCTATTGTCTCAGCGCGGTTCTCGGCCTGCTCGGTGATGGCAGCCCGGGTGCGTTCTGTTTTGTCAGCCTCCAATTTTTGCCGATTGACGGAAGGGGAGAGCGAGTATTTTATAAGCCAACGGTAGATGTACCGTTGCAACACACCGCACAAGACGATTGATACCACAAGTATGATGATGACGGGCGTTGCCACGGGCGTGATGTTGATGTCGTGGCATAGGTAAAGGTAGTTATCGACAACGGTAAAGAGGACCGCTGCGAGGGTCAGAACCAGACTTATTCTTTTGGCCCGTTTTTGGAGTGTATTAGCCATATCCGCAACTGTTTGTAATGGTTACGGAGGTGAAGTTATAATCGTAATTCCGAATAGTCACAAAAAAAAGAGTGATAGTTGCAGCTGTCACGCTAACTATCACTCTTTTTGTGCGATTTTCAAGCAAAAATCGTACTTTATCCGTCAAACCCGGCCGAAAACCGCCCGTCACTTCTTCCGCATCAGGGTGATTTTTTTGCTGGCTTCCCGTTTGTTGGCATCCACTACCTTGATATACCGCTGGGTGGTCGTAATACTTTTGTGCGCCATGATGCTCTGGATGGTGCGGATGTCTGTCCCGGCAGCCGCCTGCAGCGTCGCGAAGGTTCTGCGATAGGAGTGGAAGGAGATGTTCTTGGTGATCCCCGCCGAGCGGATCCACTCCTTCATGTAGGTCTGGGTCCAGCAGCGCTGCAACCCCTTGAAGACCATTCCCCGCTTGTCGGGGTTGTAGCCGATCAGGTCCAGCGCCTCCTCGCTGATGGGGATGATGTCCTCGGCACGGTTCTTCTGGGTGACGATGTGCACGCACTTGCCGCCGGCCGAGTAGTCCACGATGTCCTCCCAACAGAGGGCGAGGATGTCGCTGATACGCAGGCTGGTCATGCAGGAGAAGAGCGATGCCGTCTTCAGCACGGGCTTCTTGCAAGGTGTCTCGGCCAGCTTGTAGAGTTCTTCTACTGAAAGATAATCCTTGACCACATCCTCCGTTTCAATCTTGTCCAGGAAATCATTGACATTGGTCTTTATCAGCCCGTTACGGTAGAGGATTTTCAGAAGCCCCCTGAATGTAGACCAATATCCCGATGCGGAGTTGCGCGTGATGCGTCCCTTGCGCTTGAGTTTGTTGGCTGTCAGCAGGTATTCGCGGAACTTGTTGCAGAGGTCGATGTCGATCTCCTCGAAGGTGCACTTGCCGTGTACGAAGTTGCGGAAGTGGAGGTAGACGAACTCCCATTTGGGGTCATGTTTGCGGAGCTGACTGCGGAAATACTCCAGAAAATCTGCTTTGAGTTTGTACTTGTCGAAGAAGTCGTAGCGCTCGTTGACCACCGACTCGAAGCGGCGGCAGCGGATTGCCTCGGCCTTCTCGGTCATCACCTCGTTGAAGTTCTGCTCCCGCTTGTTCTTTGGGTCGGCATAGAGGTAGATCCCCAGCGTTTCGTGGCGGATCACCCTCATGGTCTCCTTGTCCCGGTAGCCGGGATAATAATCTAGGTAGAAAGACAACATCCGTCCCTTGAGCGGGCGGGTTCTCAGTGTTACGGTTTTACATTCGTGCATAACATGAAAATTTTATGGTTAATACTGATTTTACGGCAAATGTTGGGAATGAGAACATGCAGACCAGCGTCAGCGGCAAATCATTTTGCCTCATTTCCCGCGGACTGGAATCGGGGCTACTTTTTGACCCCCATCACACGGTCGAACTCCACTTTCAGGAAGCGGACGAAGCGCCCGTTCTTCTCGCGGGGAATCTGGTGGAACTGCAGCATGCCGTACACCGCGTCGCGCGAGAGGTGGAACCGCTCCATCGCCTCCTTGACGGTGTAGTATTCGGCTTTGCTCTCCTCCGCGCTGCTCTTTGAGAGGTCGAAGTGGAGTTTGGAGTAGTAGATCTGCCCGTGCTCCTTCTTCGAGGGAATGTTATTGCGGTAGACGTGCGAGCGGATGGCGATGCGGGTCATGCCGTATCGCTCCTGAATCTCTTCGGGAGTGTACCACTCCGTCAGGTCGGAATCCACCTCATACTTGGCAAAGGCGGCGTCGATATGTTTCTTGCTGTAATAGTTGAATTGGCGGATACGCACCTTCGGCACCTTGTGCTGCCGAGTGTAGGTCCACACCCATTTTGCGTTAACCTTGTACTTTTGTGCAATCTCCTCGGCGGTATAGTATTCCGTTATCTTGAAGTCCTCCTTTGGGACCATTCGCTCATAAGGCTTGCTTTTGAGCATGAGTTCGATGTCGGCCCGTCGTATCAACGACATCTTCCCGCTGAGCCGCGATGCGCGTAGCTTCTCCTCCTTGACCAGTTTGTAGATGTACTGGCGGCTTACGCCCATCAAACGAGCAGCCTGCGAAAAGGTGAAGTATTCCTGCTTCTCCAGCGATGAGCGCAGTTCCAGCATCTCCTGCATGTGGCGCAGCTCCATCTTTCGCTCCATCATGCGGTGTTTGTAGCCCCGTTTTGAGCATTGCGGGCTGCAATAACAGGTCGTCGTTTTCTTGGCGATGAAGGGTTTCCCGCACCATTGACAAATCCTTTTTACCTCCATATTTTCCCTCTATTTTCCGTCGTTTTTCATAAATTCTAATTTCCCCAACTGTCCACACATGTAAACCACTGTCAACACACGTCAACTACTGCGTCAGTGTGATATTTCGGCTTGCGTGGAATTTGCTCCGCGGTAGAAATATGGTAGGAAAATATGGAGAAAATCCGTGATCTCCAAATGGCAATTGGAAAGCACATAAAAACAAAAGTCGCTGATATACAGCGACTTTATCCTAAATAGTTATAGTTGATTATGGCTGTTTACAAGCCGTCATTTGCCGATGCAAAACTTCGAGAAGATGTTTTGCAGGACCTCGTCGGGGGTGATTTGGCCGCGGCCCGTGATCGTGCCGATATGGCCGATCACCTGGCGGATCTCCTCGCTCAGAAGGTCTGTCGGGAGCCCCTCGTGCAGCCCCTCGAGTGCTCGCAGCAGGGCATCGTGCGCCTCAGTCAGCGCCTCGGCGTGGCGGCTGTTCGAGACGACGGTGTCGCCGTGGTAGAGCGCCTGCGTGTCGACCGCAGCGCGCAGCGCGCG
>ERZ779889.1348-NODE-1348-length-24857-cov-9.893396_pt1 | contig 24857 bp, 22 predicted proteins | sample MGYA00511030_ERZ779889 | MGnify/ENA primary metagenome ERZ779889 (study PRJEB29588, sample SAMEA2160616) | human gut metagenome | biome: human gut; feature: human-associated habitat; material: faeces | place: Denmark | collected 2008/2010 ...
CGGTGAAGCCCGAGCCTGCATCCGCGGAAACTTCCGTCCCGGCGCCTCAGCCAGCAGCGCCTGCCGAAGCGGTGGAACCTGCGCGCCGCCGCGCGAAGTCGGGCGCCTCTCTGTCGCTCTCGTCGCTCATGACGGAGGACGACGAGGAGACGCTTCCCGAACAGCCCGCCGCCTCAGGGGAGAGGGAGGACGCCTTCCCCTCCGACGAGGAGATATGCGCCAGATGGCAGGAGCTCTCGGCCCAGTACGGCTCCCAGCCCCGTCTCTCCAACGCCCTCTCCAACGCTAAGCTCAGGATGGACGCCGGCATGCAGGACGGCCGCAAGGTGGTGGAGTTCTCCGTGGTCAACGAGGCCCAGAAGAAGTGGATAGAGGAGAAGGTGCTGCGCGACCTCGAAGCCCGTTTCTGCAAGCTCACCGGCTGCGCCGCGATGAGGCTCCGGCCATACGTGCTTCCGGTCGAGAAGAACGATGACGAGCGCAAGTACATGCCCTCCGAGAAGGCCGAGGACCTTATGAAGAAGAATGCCGAAGTCAAGAACCTGGTCGTGGACCTGGCCCTTGACATCAAATAACAAGCAACAGAGATGAAACTTCGCTGCGAAAACCTCGTGAAGAAATACGGTATGAGGACCGTGGTCAAGGGCGTGTCGATGGAGGTGCGCCAGGGGGAGATAGTGGGCTTCCTCGGACCCAACGGAGCCGGCAAGACCACGAGCTTCTACATGATAACCGGACAGATAGTGCCCAACGAGGGCAGGGTCTTCCTCGACGATGAGGAGATCACCTCGCTCCCTATGTACAAGCGCGCCCAGAAGGGCGTCGGCTACCTGCCCCAGGACGCTTCCGTCTTCCGCAAGATGTCCGTCGAGGACAACATAGTGTCGGTCATGGAGATGAAGGGCATGCCGGCGAAGGAGAGGCACGAGCGCCTGGAGTCTCTGATCGACGAGTTCAACCTCTCCAAGGTGCGCAAGTCGCTCGGAATCCAGCTCTCCGGAGGCGAGCGCCGCCGCTGCGAGATCGCCAGGGCGCTGGCCATAGACCCGAAGTTCATCCTGCTGGACGAACCCTTCGCCGGAGTGGACCCCATCGCGGTGGAGGACATACAGTACATCATAGCGAAGCTGAAGTACCGCAACATCGGGGTGATCATCACCGACCACAACGTGGGCGAGACTCTGGCCATCACCGACAGGGCCTACCTGCTCTATGAGGGCTCCATCCTTCAGGAGGGCACCCCCGCCCAGCTCGCGTCCGACGACGACGTGCGCACCAAGTACCTCGGCTCCGGATTCGTGCTCAAACGTTCGGTTTCGGTCGAGAGGGCCAGGGCCGAGCACCTCGCCAGACAGGCCGCCGCCAAATCAGAATAGAACGCCATGAACATACCCGACATAACCATAGCCGTCGACGGCTATTCATCCACCGGCAAGAGCACCTTCGCCAGACTGATAGCCAGGAGGTTCGGCTTCCTCTACCTCGATTCCGGCGCCCTCTACAGGGCGGTGACCCTGCATGCGCAGGAGACCGGGCTGATTTCCGGCACAGGCGAGATTTCGCCTGAGCTCGAGGCTTCGCTCGGCCGGCTCGAGGTGCATTTCGGCGCCGACGGCAGGACCTATATCGGCGAACGCTGCGTGGAGAGCGACATACGTTCCATGAAGGTTTCCTCCCAGGTCAGCCCCATCGCCGCCGTTCCCTACGTCAGGCAATGGGTGGACGCCTGCCTCCACCGTCTCGCCTCCGGCGGGCGGGTGGTCATGGACGGCCGCGACATAGGCACCGCCGTCTTCCCGGACGCGGAGCTCAAGATCTTCATGACGGCGAGCGCGGAAGTCAGGGCCCGCCGTCGCTACGACGAGATGAAGGCCCGCGGCGGCGACCCCGATTTCGCCGAGGTCCTCGCCAACATCCAGCAGCGCGACTACATAGACTCCCACCGGGAGGCTTCGCCGCTTCGCCGCGCCGACGACGCCTTCGGCCTCGACAATTCGGAGATGACCATGGAGGAGGAGCTCGCATGGATAACGGGTCTGATCCAGGGGAAGTTCGGAATCTTATGATGAAGGTCGAAATCGACGCCAACTCCGGTTTCTGCGGAGGGGTGATACGGGCGATCAAGGCCGCCGAGGACCAGCTCGCCAATTACGGGGGCCGGCTGTATTCTCTCGGGGCGATAGTCCACAACGAGGAGGAGCTCTCGCGGCTCGAGTCCCTGGGGCTCGTGACCGTGGACGTCGCGTCGCTGCCGGGCCTCGAGCGCGCCGAAGGGGAGCCCCTGCTGGTCAGGGCCCACGGCGAACCGCCCGCGGTCTACCGCACTGCCTCCTCCCTGGGCTACCGCATAATCGACTGCACCTGCCCGGTGGTGCTCCGGCTCCAGAAGGACATACGCTCGGCCCACGCGCGGCTCGAAGGCCGCGGCAAGGTGGTCATTTTCGGCAAGGAGGGGCATCCAGAGGTGCTCGGGCTCGTGGGACAGGTCGGAGGCGACGTGCTGGTCGTGCAGAGTCCGGAGCATGCCGTGCGGCTCGTGGAGAGCGGAGCGCTGCGCACCGACGCCGACATAGAGCTCTTTTCGCAGACCACCATGAACCCCGACGGCTACCGCGAACTCCGCACCTACCTCGAGGGAATGATGAGGGGCGGGGCGGAGCTCACAGTCCACGACACCATCTGCCGTCAGGTGGCTTCGCGTCACCGGGAGCTGGCCGAATTCGCCAGGTCGCACGACGTCATAGTCTTCGTGTCGGGCAGGGAGAGCTCGAACGGAAAGGTGCTCTTCGACCTCTGCCTGGGCGAGAACCCCAGGACCCACCACGTGCTTTCGGCCGACGGGCTGCGGGCGGACTGGTTCCGTCCCGGCGACAGCGTGGGGGTGTGCGGCGCGACCTCCACGCCCAAGTGGCTGCTCGAGAAAGTGGCCGCCGCGGTGGAAAATTTGCATTAGTTCCGCCGATTGACTAATTTTGCGCGATTTCAATGAAATGATTCAAGAATAAATATTTATGGCAACAACAGCAGATTTCAAAAACGGTCTTTATCTCAAGTTCAACGACAAGCCCTGTCAGATAGTATGGTTCCAGCACGTGAAGCCGGGAAAGGGTCCCGCCTTCGTGAAGACCAAGCTCCGCAATCTTGAGAACGGCCGAATTCTGGACAACACCTTCACCGCCGGTGCGAAGATCGAGACCATCGACGTGGAGCGCCGCCCCTACCAGTTCCTCTATGCCGAGGAGGACGGCTACAACTTCATGCACGAGGAGACCTTCGAGCAGATTCTCCTGCCCAAGGACGTGGTCGAGAACGCTGACCTCATGAAGGAGGGCCAGCATGTCGAGATGATGTTCGTGGTCGGAGAGGAGAGGTGCCTCACCTGCGAGCTCCCCACCTACGTGACCCTCGAGGTTACATATTCGGAGCCTGCGGTCAAGGGCAACACCGCCTCCACCTCCGCACTCAAGGAGGTGACCCTCGAGACCGGTGCCAAGATCATGGTTCCCCTCTTCATCGAGACCGGCGACAGGATCACCGTCAACACCACAGACCGCTCATACGGACAGAGGGTGTAGCCGGAACAATCAGACAGAAAGAAAAAATCGGGCGTATGTTGTTACATGCGCTCGATTTTCAGTTGTTGTATCTTGTAGTCCCGGCCCTTGGAACTTACGAATATCGTGACCATGAAGTCCTCGCCTCCCGCCGTGAGGCTGCCGAGAGCGTATTTCATGTTGGCTTTCTCGGCCGCGTGGGTGATGTCGAACGACTGCGGGGTGTGGGATGAGAAGAAAGCCTTGAGTATCTGCTTGGCCTGGGCCTTGCTCGCGGTGCTCTCCTCGCTGATTATGCTCAGGTCGAGGTTGTCGTCGAACCACGCCGAGAGGCATTCGGCGTCGCCCTTGAGCATGTATTTGCTGATGGGAAGGAATACGTCGTACCTCTCCGACTGGGCGGACAAGTTCAGGCATAGAAGCAGCAGGAACGAGGCTGCGGTTATTTTCATGAAGTTCGGCACGGCTGCTTGTTTTGCAAATATCAAGCCACGTAATTATATTTGTGTCCAGTCATAAAGGCATGAAGATTACGCTGTTGACAATGGGCAGGACCGACGTGGCCTGGGTCAGGACCGGGCTTGACCTCTATGTGTCCAGGCTCAGGCACTATGCCGGCTTCGAACTGGCCGAGATTCCAGAACTGAAGAACGTTTCGGCGCTCAGCCGCGACCAGATAAAGACCAGGGAGGGCGCTCTGCTGCTCAGGCAGCTGAAGCCTTCCGACTACGTGGTGCTGCTCGACGAGCACGGACGGCAGTACCGTTCGGTGGAGTTCGCGGCTTGGATTCAGGACAGGATGGCCCATGCGTCGGGAGACCTCGTGTTCGTGGTCGGCGGAGCCTACGGTTTCTCTCCGGAGGTATATGCCAGGGCGGACTGGAAGATGTCTCTTTCCGAAATGACCTTCTCCCATCAGATGGTTAGAACGATTTTTGCAGAGCAGCTCTACCGTGCCTTCACGATAATAAGAGGTGAACCGTATCATCACGAGTGAAAACGAAGCGCAAAATAAAAGATGTATCCTCGCTGGTGCTGACATTCGCCGGCGTGGTGCTGATGGTTATCGCCTTCGGCCCCTTCAGCCTGTCGAACAACCCTGAGGTTGTGGCCAGGCGAGTGTCGGCCGCGGTCGAACACCGGGTGGTGAAGCTCGAGTCCTTCATGGCCATGGCGATGGAGGAGGATCATTCCGGCTGGCTCGAACTGGACGGTCTGCCGGACGACATGGTGATCTACCGCTACTGCAGCGACACCCTGCAGTCCTGGTGCAACGAATTCCCTATATACAACGACAATCTCCAGTACCGCGTCTACGCTCCGCTGCTCGCCAGTTCCGACTATTCTCTCGAGTCTCCGCTCGCAGCGGTCGCGGACACGTTGAGTTTCGTGAGCCTGGGCACCGACTGGTACCTCGCCAAGACCCTCGCCGAAGATGACTGCCTGGTGATAGGGGGCCTGAAGATAGCCGGCTCCAGAGGCCAGAGAGGGGTTCAGGAAGTCAACGAGCAGCTCAAGATTCCGGCCTACCTGAGCGTGAGGCCCATCTCTACCGACGGAGGAGCCGCCGTGACCGTGATGGGACGGCCCCAGTTCAAGCTCGTGCAGGAGACTCTCAGAAATCCCGGCCACTCGGTGTCCTTCGTGCTCTGGATAGGCCTTGCGATGGCGTTTGTCGGAGCCTTGTTCTGGCTGTCGTCGAGCCGCACCCTCAGGCGACTGCGTCTGGTGCTTCTGGGCATGTTTGTCGTGGTCTGCGCGATATACGGCCTGGGCTGGTCGATCAGCGACCAGTACGTCATATTCTCCCCGCGGATCTACGCCGGCAACGGAGTGCTGTATTCGCTGGGGGCGGTCGTGCTCATCAATCTGGCCATACTGATGACGGCGCTGGCTCTGTACATCGTGCGCGACGCGCTGTGCAGCCGCATCCGCAGCCGGACCGCGGCCAACCTCAGCCTTGCCGCCCTGTTGCTGGCGGTCGCCGGCATACTCACCTTCACCTTCTTCGGTTTCAGGAGCATAATTCTGAATTCCGGACTGAATCTCGAGCTCTACCGTCTGTCCGGCATCTCGACCTTCAGCGTGGTGGTCTATGTCTCCTTCATCACGATGCTCATGAGCGTCCCGCTGCTGCTCCAGCTCTACCGTCCGGTGGCCTTCGAGTTCTATTCCCTGAAATACGACGCCTTCTCGATGCGCAGCCGCGTCGTCTATGCGGCGGTGATCGCGGGATACCTCGTATGCACCACCGGAGTGCTCGGTTTCCGCAAGGAGGAGAGCCGCATGGAGATGCTCGCCAACAGGCTCGCGTTCGACCGGGACATTTCGCTCGAGCTCTACCTGCGCGGCATCGAGAACCAGATCGCCGAAGACCCGATAATCGCCGCCCTCTCGGGATTCGAGAACACGGCGAACACCATACAGAACCGCATCCTGGTCAATTATTTCTCGCGTCGCGACATGAACTACGCGGTGACCGTCTACGTGTTCAACCAGAGCAACAACAACCGCGCTTCGGCGGCTCTCTACAACTCCCTCGTGAGAGGAGGCCAGACTGTCGCCGACAATTCGCGCTTCCTGTACGTGCGCAGGGACAGCGGGCGCTCCTACTACATCGGAGTGTTCCTCTATCTGCTCGAGGACGGCAGCATCTCCAGGGTGATGCTGCAGCTGGAGTCCCGGGACATGGGCAGCCGCAGCGGCTACGCCGACATATTCGGCCTCGCTCCTCCGGGCAGGGTGGCGCTCCCCGACGGCTTCTCCTACGCCCGCTACGAGGGCTACGAACTCAAGGAGAACCGCGGCAACTACGCCTATCCCACGATGCTCGACGAGCACGAATACGGCAGCATCTATGTCGACGGGGCCGACCATATCCTCAAGAACGACCACATCCATTTCGTGACACGCGTGGGCGAGAGGGAGGCGATGGTGCTGTCGCGCGCCAAGATCACCGCCCTGACCTATGCCGAGGCCGTCCTGTTCCTGGCCCTGGTGGAGTTCCTCCTGCTCGCCCTGTTCTCCCTGCTCATGGGCAGGGAGAAGCCCATCATATTCAAGGAAAGCTATTTCCGCACCCGCATCAGAGGCGTTCTGATAATCTCTCAGGTGGTCACGCTGACGCTCTTCTCGGTCGTGAGCGTGGTCTACGTCTACAACCGCAACGAGAACAACCTCAACACCGCGATGTCCGACAGGATAAGCTCCCTGACCGCCATGGTCGAGGCGGAGGCGTCCGATGTGGGCAGCTTCATCGACAGGGGGAACCTGCTGCGGCTGATCAGGCGAATCAGCGCCGACACCGATTCCGACATCACCGTCTATTCTCCCGCGGGAACGGTGCTCGCCACGACCACGCCCTTCGTGTTCGAGCGGATGATGCTCAGCGGGCGCATCAGCGGCGAGGCCTACGGCAACATCATCTACGGACATCAGCGCTACTGCATATTCCAGGAGAAGGCCGGACGGGCCAGATACTACAGCATGTACGCGCCGATCATAGGCGGCAACGGCGGCATCATCGCGATAATCGCCTCGCCCTACAGCGGCGAGAACTTCGATTTCGGAGTGGACACCATCACCCATGCGGTGAGCATAGTGTCGTTCTTCCTGCTGCTCCTGCTGCTGATGATGTTCGTGGTCACCGCAGTGGTCGACCGGCTGTTCCGCCCGCTCAGCGAGATGAGCCGCAAGATGGACAACGGAGGCATCGACTCCCTCGAACCAATAGAATATGACCACAAGGACGAGGTCTACTCCATCGTGCAGGCCTACAACAGCATGGTCAGCAAGCTCAGCGAGAGCTCCCGCAAGCTGGCCGCGGCGGAGAGGGACAAGGCCTGGAGCGAGATGGCACGTCAGGTGGCCCACGAGATCAAGAATCCTCTGACCCCCATGATGCTTCAGGTGCAGAGAGTCAGGCGCCTCAAGGAGAAGGGCGACCCCCGCTGGATAGAGATTTTCGACGAGGCCAGCTCCGTGCTGCTCGAGCACATCGACATTCTGGCGAAGACTGCCGAGGACTTCTCCACCTTCGCCAAGCTCTATTCCGAAGAGCCCGTCGAGGTGGATCTCGACAAGATGCTGCAGAGCGAAGTGTCGATGTTCGACAACCGAAGCAACATCACCATCGGATACCTGGGTCTCAGCGACGCCAGGGTGCTCGCCCCCAAGCCCCAGCTCACCCGCGTGTTCGTGAACCTGCTCAACAACGCCATCCAGGCCATAGGCGACAAGGAGGGCGGCCGGATAGGAGTGTCGCTGCGCCTCTCCTCGACGAAGGAGGGCTGCTATGACATAGTATTCGAGGACAACGGCCCCGGAGTGGCCGAAAAGAACGTGGAGAGGCTGTTCACCCCCAATTTCACGACGAAGGACGGAGGCTCCGGACTGGGTCTCGCGATTTGCAGGAACATACTGGAGCGCAGCGGAGCGACGATCAGCTACAGCCGTTCATTCGCGCTCGGCGGGGCATGCTTCACGATATGCTATCCTATTTCTGGCGGCAGTAGATCTGTACCGGACAGCCGGTGAGGCTGAAGTTCTGCCGCAGCTGGTTCTCCAGGAAGCGCTTGTAGGGGTCCTTTATGTACTGCGGAAGGTTGCAGAAGAAGGCGAAGGCCGGGAAACGGGTGGGCAGCTGGGTGATGTATTTCACCTTCACGTACTTGCCCTTCCATGCCGGAGGCGGAGTCTCCTCGATTATCGGCAGCATGACCTCGTTGAGCTGCGCCGTGGGAATCTTGCGTGAGTAGTTGGCATAGACTTCCGTCGCGGCCTGCAGCACGTCCTGTATGCGCTGCATCTTGACCACCGAGGTGAAGATCACGGGGATGTCGCTGAACGGGGCGAGCCTCTGGCGGAGCGAGTCGGAGTAGGCCTTCATGGTGTTGGAATCCTTGATGAAGAGGTCCCACTTGTTCACTACCAGCACGCAGCCTTTCCTGTTCTTCAGAATCAGGTTGAAGATGTGCATGTCCTGGGCTTCCATTCCGGTGGTGGCGTCTATCATCAGTATGCAGATGTCGGAGTGCTCTATGGCGCGTATCGAGCGCATCACCGAATAGAACTCGAGGTCTTCGTGGACCTTGGCCTTGCGGCGTATGCCCGCGGTGTCCACGAGCATGAACTCGAAGCCGAACTTGTTGTAGTGGGTCTCCACGGCGTCGCGGGTGGTGCCGGCCACGGGGGTGACGATGTTGCGCTCCTCCCCGAGCAGCGCGTTTGTCAGCGAGGACTTGCCCACGTTGGGCTTGCCCACGATGGCTATTCTCGGCAGGCCGGCGTAGGGGTCGGGCCCGTCTGCTTCCTCGGGAAGCGCAGCTGCCACGGCGTCGAGCAGGTCGCCCGTGCCGCTGCCGTTGGCCGCCGAGATGCTGTAGATCTCGCCGAGTCCGAGGGAGTAGAACTGGTAGCTGTCGAACATCTTGTCGCCGGTGTCGACCTTGTTGACGCAGAGTATCACCGGCTTCTTGCTGCGGCGCAGTATGTCGGCGATTTCGGCGTCGTAGTCTGTGATGCCGGTGCCGGCCTCGACCATGAAGAGCACGAGGTCGGCCTCGTCGATCGCGATCTGCACCTGGGAGCGTATCGCGCTTTCGAACACGTCGTCGGAATTGGTGGTGTAGCCTCCGGTGTCGACCACGGAGAACTCCCGGCCGCACCATTCGCAGCGTCCGTAGTGCCGGTCCCTGGTGACGCCGGCGGTGTCGTCGACTATGGCCTGCCTCATTCCCACGAGGCGGTTGAAAAGGGTGGACTTGCCTACGTTAGGCCTTCCTACTATTGCTACCAGACTCATATAACTTGCATTCTTTGCAGGCGTCGCTGTAGTTGCCCGTGCATTTTTTCGAGTGAAGCGCGGCGTCCTCGTCCTTGTAGCAGCGGATGCCGAGCTTGCGCATCTCCTCGTTCGACCCCACGTCATAGTGGGGAAAGTCCTTCTTGCGGAAGATTATGTTGAAGCACAATCCGAACACGCAGAGGGCCACTATGACGACGGAGAGGAGGAAAACTTTCATATCAATATACGAAATCCTTGCTTATTGACTCGTAGTTGTAGACTTTGTGGATGATGCTGGCGAAGACTTCGGTCATCGTCACTATCCTGATCTTGGGGTCGGCGGCGAGCTCGGGGTGGGGCACCGTGTCGGTGATGAACACCTCGGAGAGCACGGAGTCGTGGATTCTCCTGACGGCTTCGCCGGAGAAGAGTCCGTGGGTCGCGCAGGCGCGCACGCTCCTGGCGCCCTTGCTGACCAGCAGCTCGGCCGCCTTGCAGAGGGTTCCGGCGGTGTCGATCATGTCGTCGACTATGATGATGTTCTTGCCCTCCACGTCGCCGATAGCGGTGATGGAGCCGACCACGTTGGCGCGTTCGCGGGTCTTGTGGCAGATGATCACCGAGGCGTCGAGCTCCCTGGCGTAGGCGTTGGCCCTCTTGGCCCCTCCCATGTCGGGCGCGGCTATCGCGAGGTTCTCGATGTTGAGGCTCTGGATATAGGGGATGAACACCTTGCTGGCGTAGATGTGGTCGAGGGGTATGTCGAAGAAGCCCTGGATCTGTTCGGCGTGGAGGTCGCAGGCCATCACCCTGTCGGCGCCGGCGGCGCGCAGAAGGTTGGCCACGAGCTTGGCGCCTATGGCGACGCGGGGGCGGTCCTTGCGGTCCTGCCTTGCCCAGCCGAAGTAGGGCATCACGGCCACCACCTTGTCGGCGGAGGCGCGCTTGGCGGCGTCGATGGTGAGCAGGAGCTCCATAAGATTGTCTGCGGGCGGAACTGTCGACTGAATGATGTAGACGGCTGCGCCGCGCACGCTTTCCGAGAACATCGGTTGAAACTCACCGTCGCTGAACTGGGTGACGTCCAGCACGCCGAGATGAATCTCGGGATCTTCCGGGGATTTTGTCCTGTTGAGGCTGTCGATGACCTTCCGCGCGAAGTCTTCGGAGGCCCGGCATGCAAAGAGTTCCAGTCTGTGGGAATGTAACATTTTCTTATGGAGTTAATGAGTTAAGTGTGTTCTCGATATGGCGGAGTATCTCCCGCACGCCCCTGCCGTCGAGCGAGGAGCTTTCGAATATGGGCGGCAGCTCCTCCCAGTTCTCCAGCAGCAGCTGTCTGTCCTTCTCTATCTGGGCCGCCAGCGCGTTGGGCCCCTGCTTGTCGCATTTGGTCATCACTATCGCGAACGGTATGCCCTCCTCTCCGAGTCTTGCGATGAAGTCTCTGTCAAGCGTCCCGATGTCGTGCCGGGAGTCGATGAGCACGAAGAGCAGCGCGAGCTCTTCGGAGTTGAGGATATAGTCGTCGATGACCGCCGCGATCTCCTCGCGTCCCTTTCTTCCGAGTCGGGCGTAGCCGTAGCCAGGCAGGTCCACCAGGTACCATCTGTCGTTGACCAGGAAGTGGTTGACCAGCCTGGTCTTGCCCGGAGTGGAGGAGGTCATCGCGAGCCTGCTGCTCCCGCACAGGGCGTTGATGAGCGAGGACTTGCCCACGTTGGACCTTCCTATGAACGCGAATTCAGGCAGTTTTCTCCGCGGCTTCTGGCAAACCCTGGTGCTGCTTCCCGCAAACTTGGCCTCGGAGATCTTCATAAACAATCGATAACAACTAAATCGTGGCAAATATACGAAGAAGCCGAGAGCAGAACAAATTTATTTGCTCTGCCGAGGCGCGGCCGTATATATGGCAGTCAGGCCAAATTACGAAGAAGCCGAGAGCAATGCAAACTTGTTTGCAATTGCCGAGGCGCAGCAGTATATGTGGCCGCTAGGCCAAATTACGAAGAAGCCGAGAGCAGAACAAATTTATTTGCTCTGCCGAGGCGCAGCAGTATATGTGGCCGCCTGAACTTGTTCAAGTTGCGTTTATGTGCTAATTTAGAGTCCGCAATTGAAGAAAATGAGAGACACTGTCGATTTGTACGAGCTTCAGCGCCGGGTGCGCGAAGGCATAGAGGAGACCCTGCCCGCAAGGGTGTGGGTGTGCGCCGAGGTGGCTTCGGTGCAGGTCAAGGCCAACGGCCACTGCTATATCGAGCTCTGCCGGAACCGTGACGGGCGCACCGTGGCCAGGGCCAGGGCCGTGATCTGGCGCAACGTCTATGGTCCGCTCAGCGTGTTCTTCCGGGCGGCGGCGGGAGGGGACATTGCTGCCGGAATGGAGATACTCGCGTCGGTGCAGGTCAGCTACAGCGAACTCTACGGCCTCACTCTCACCATCTATGAGATAGAGCCCGCCCTTACCGTCGGGGCCGCCGAGCTCCAGCGCAGGCAGACCATTGCCAGGCTGGAGGAGGAGGGGCTCATCGACAGGCAGAAGCGGCTCGAAGCGCCCGCGCTGCCCGGGAACCTGGCGGTAATCTCCGCGCGCGACGCCGCCGGGTTCGGCGATTTCTGCCGGCATCTCGAACAGAACGACTACGGCTTCGTGTTCAACGTGCGTCTCTTCGAGGCCGCGATGCAGGGGGAGGCGGCTCCGGAATCGATAAGCGACGCCATCGCCGCCGTCGAGTCGGCCCTCGAGAAATACGACGCGATTCTGATTCTGCGCGGCGGCGGCTCCGCCCTCGACCTCGCCTGCTTCGACGACTACGGCCTCTGCTTCACCATAGCCAACTGCGGCATCCCCGTCTACACCGCCATAGGCCATGAGCGCGATAGCCACGTGGCCGACATGGTTGCCCACTGCGCCGTGAAGACCCCCACCGCCCTTGCCGACGTGTTCATCGACGCGCTGGCCGCGGAGGACGAGAGGATAGCCTCCTTCGGCACACGTCTGCGGCTGGCATTCTCGTCGCGCCTTTCGGCTATGGACGCCGCTCTCGGCCTGCTTTCGGCGCGCATAAGGGCCGCGGACCCGCGCAACCTGCTCGCCAGAGGCTACACCCTGGTCACCGACGCCTCCGGCCACGTGCTCAAGTCGGCGGCTTCAGTGCGTCCGGGCGACGGCATCCGTGTGCTTTTCGCCGACGGATCCCTGGACGCGGAGGTGCGCGAGTTCCGAAAAAATTGTTAATTTTACGGATGCGATTTCCCGCCGCCGGCGGAATGCTGAACTGATATGGAAGAATTCGACTACGCGAAGGCCCTGGAGGAACTGGAGCGCATTGCTGAGAAGGTGGAGGACCCTTCCACGGCCATTGACGACATAGACAAATACATACGGCGCTCCGACGAGCTCGTCGGGAAGTGCCGTGAATATCTGAGGACACTAAGAACTAAAACTGATAACTTATGACTAAGAAAATCTATGTGACCGACCCCTGGCTGAAACCCTACAAGGCTGCCGTCGACGCTCGCCACGAGCATATTCTGGCAGACAGGAGGAAGCTGGCGGGCGACGGGCCGCTGTCTGCGTCCGTCAACAACCACATCTATTATCCCCTCCATCGCGAAGGCGACTCCTGGGTGATACGGGAATGGGCGCCCAACGCCACCCGCATCTTTCTCATAGGCGACTGCAACAACTGGAAGCGCACCGAGGCCTACGCCTTCAACCCCGTCGGGCAGGGCAACTGGGAACTCAGGCTGCCTTCCGTCTTCCTGCGCCACGGCGAACTCTACAAGCTCTGGATAGAATGGCCCGGAGGAGGCGGCGAAAGGCTGCCGGCCTACGTGACCAGAGTGGTCCAGGACCCCGAGACCAAGGTCTTCTCAGCCCAGGTATGGGACCCCGAACCCTACGTGTGGAAGCACCGCCGGCCAGGCAAGCGCCCCCATCCGCTGATCTACGAGTGCCACATAGGCATGAGCTCCGAGGAGGAGAAGGTCGCGGGCTTCGACGAATTCCGCCGCAACGTGCTCCCGAGAGTCAGGGCGCTCGGCTACAACGTGCTGCAGATAATGGCCCTGCAGGAGCATCCGTACTACGGCTCCTTCGGCTATCAGGTCTCCAACTTCTTCGCTCTGAGCTCGCGTTTCGGCACTCCCGAGGAGTTCAAGGCCCTGGTCGACGAGGCCCACAAGATGGGTATCGCCGTGGTCATGGACATAGTGCATTCGCACGCCGTGGGCAACGAGAACGAGGGTCTCAGCAAGCTGGACGGCCATGACGACCTCTATTTCTACAAGGGAGGCGCCGGCTATCACCCCGCCTGGGGCACCCGCTGCTTCGACTACGGCAAGGACGAGGTCAAGTATTTCCTGCTCTCCAACTGCAAGTACTGGCTCGAGGAGTACCATCTCGACGGCTTCCGCTTCGACGGGGTCACCAGCATGCTCTACTGGGACCACGGCCTGGGCCGCGACTTCGGCAGCTATGACGCATATTTCGACGGAGGCGTCGACGAGAACGCCGTGAGCTATCTCGCGCTCGCCAACATGCTGATACACGAAATCAACCCCAACGCGATCACCATAGCCGAGGATGTCAGCGGAATGGCCGGTCTGGCCGCACCCTTCGAGGCCGGAGGCGTGGGCTTCGACTTCCGTATGGCGATGGGCATAGCCGACCACTGGATCAAGTGGATAAAGGAGCTCAGCGACGAGCAGTGGAGCATGGGCGCCATCTGGTGGGAACTCACCAACAAGCGCGCCGACGAGAAGACCGTCTCCTACGCCGAGTGCCACGACCAGGCTCTCGTGGGCGACAAGACCATAATCTTCCGCCTCATCGACAAGGAGATGTACTGGGGCATGAACAAGGGCTCGCAGAACCTTCTGGTCGACAGAGGAGTGGCCCTGCACAAGATGATACGCCTCGTGACCCTCGCCACCAGCGGGGGCGGCTACCTGAACTTCATGGGCAACGAATTCGGCCATCCGGAATGGATAGACTTCCCCCGCGAGGGCAACGGCTGGTCCTACAAGTACGCCCGCAGGCAGTGGAGCCTCGCCGACAACGGTCTCCTGCGCTACGGCGCCCTGCGCGACTTCGACTCCCGCATGATCCATTACGTGCGCGAAGAGAAAATCCTGAACTCCCGCCCCGTGCAGCTCTATGTCGACGAAGAGAGGAAAGTTTTGATATTCAGCAGGGGAAATAGTATATTTGCGTTCAATTTCAACCCTACGGCATCCTATGAGAATTTCAGGTTTGCTGCCCCGGAAGGGGAGTATGTCATGGCCTTCAGCTCCGACGACCCCGAATTCGACGGATTCTCCCGTCTGCAGAGCGGAGAGCGTCACTCTACGGCCGGTGGCTGCCTGTCGCTGTATCTTCCGTCCAGAGTTGCGATTGTCTTGAAGAAAACCTTATAAGATATTATGGCATTTTTAAAATTCAACAAGTCCGAACTTGTAAATCTAGCCTATTCGCTCAAGAGGGAAATCATCTGCGCGAACAAGACCGGAGCCTATTGCAACACGTCCATCGTGACCTGCAACACCAGGCGCTACCACGGTCTGCTGGCCGTGACGCTTGACCGTTTCGGCGGCGACAGGTTCCTGCTTCTGTCCTCGCTCGACGAAAGCCTCGTCGTGAACGGCAAGCAGTTCAACCTGGGCATCCACTGCTACGGGGAGACCTACGAGCCGAGAGGCCACAAGTACGTGGTGGACTTCGACGCGGACGGCGTCCCTCAGATAACCTATCAGGTGGGGGAGATGCTGCTGCGCAAGAGCCTGCTTCTCTCCGAGGACAGGGACCAGATTCTCATCAAGTACGAGCTGCTCAAGTCGCCTGCATCTGTCAAGCTGCAGCTCAAGCCCTTCCTCGCCTTCCGCAACGTGCACGCGCTCACTCATCAGAATGCCGAAGCCAACGTCTACGGCTCCGAGATCCAGAACGGAATGTCGTTTAGGATGTACGCCAACTTCCCGGACCTCAACATTCAGATCAGCGATTCCAAGGCCCGCTTCACCGCTGACCCCTGCTGGTACAACAACATCACCTACTCCGACGAGCGCCGCCGCGGTTTCGACTGCATGGAGGACCTGCTCGTGCCCGGAACCTTCGAGATGACCCTCAGGCAGGGCGGCTCCGTGGTCGTATCCGCCTCCATAACCCAGGAGGAGCCCGCAAACCTCAAGCGCGAGTTCACCGCCGGTGTGAAGAGCCGCGGGGAAATCACCGGATACCGCGACCAGCTGCGCCGCTGCGCCGATTCCCTGATCACCAACCATAACAACCGCAAGAAGATACACGCCGGATATTCCTGGCTCTACACCGGACTGCTGCGCGAGACCCTTCTCTCGCTTCCCGGACTCACGCTCTACGGCATGAACGACGGCAAGCTGTTCGAGGAGATACTCGACAACCTCATCGCCGACGAGCAGGAGAGGCTCTACCGCCGCACCACCCAGGTGGAGGCACCGCTGCTGATGGCTAACGACCTCCAGCAGTACATAGCCTTCGGCGCCGACGAGAAGGCCGTATGGAAGAAATACGGAAGCGTGATCCGCGGAATACTCGAAAGCTATCTGCCCGGCGAGCGCCGCGAGATCGCCATGCAGCCCAACGGACTGCTCTGGGCACAGAAGGACAACACCGCCCTCTCATGGATGAACGCCTACGTCGGCGGACGCCCCGTCACCGAGCGCGCGGGCTACCAGGTGGAGACCAACGCCTTCTGGTACAATGCGGTCTGCTTCGCCATCGAAATGGAGACCAAATACGGTTCGAAGAGAAGCCAGTTCGTGTCCAAGTGGTCCACGATACGCGACACCATCCTTGAGAACTACCAGAAGACGTTCTGGAACGACATGATCGGCTGCCTTGCCGACTATGTCGACAACAGCGGGCAGCATCTCGAGATCAGACCCAACCAGCTTGCCGCCATCGTGGTCAAGTACCAGCCGGTCGACGAACTCGTGGTGCCTTCGATACTCAGGGTGATGGACAGGGAGCTCGTGACCTCGAGGGGCGTGCGCACCCTTTCTCCCCGCGACAGCAGCTACAAGGGTGTCTACGAAGGCTCGCAGACCGACAGGGACCTCGCCTACCATCAGGGCAGCACGAGACCCTTCCTGCTCGAACCCTATATCAGCGTCTCGTTCCGCATCAAGGGTGCTTCCTTCCTGAAGAGGGCCGAATGGCTCATGGAAGGCTTCTATGAGGACCTCAACAAGCACGGAGTCGGAGCCTTCTCCGAACTCTACGACGGAGATCCCCCTCACGAGCCCCACGGAGCGATTTCATCTGCGCTGAGCACGGCTGCCCTGCTCGGTGTCGAATATATCATGGATAAATACAGGGAGGAAGAGAAATGAGAGTTCTGATGTTCGGATGGGAGTTTCCGCCGCATATCGCCGGCGGACTCGGAACAGCCTGCGAGGGCATAGTCAAGGGACTTGCCCACAACGGCGTCGAAACCATTTTCGTGATGCCCCACGCCTACGGCGACGAGGACCAGAGCTGCGCGAGAATCATCAACGCCAGCGACGTGCCCGTGGCCCACATCAGCGACACGGTCGAGGAGTTCATAGACCATGTGAAATATATCACGGTCGACTCCAACATCGTGCCCTACGTCGACCCCGACGAATACTACGAGGCCCTTGAGAGGCTCCGCAAGACCCATACCCGCGAGGCTTCGGTGGGCTTCGGCCAGAAGATACAGTTCTCCGGCAAGTACGGCGCCAACCTTCTCGAGGAGGTGGCCCGCTACGCCCAGGTGGGAGCGACCATCGCGATGGCCCACAAGGACGAGTTCGACCTCATCCACGCCCACGACTGGCTGACCTATCTCGCCGGAGCGGCAGCCAAGGAACTGACCGGCAAGCCTCTCGTGGTCCATGTACATGCTACCTCCTTCGACCGCGGAACCGACGACATGGTCGACTCCCGCGTCTATGCGATCGAGAAGCACGGCATGGAGGCCGCGGACCGCGTGGTCACCGTGAGCGACCTCACGCGCAACATAGTGATCAACAAGTACGGCATCGACCCCGCCAAGGTGGTGACAGTCCACAACGCAGTGGACTTCAGCGGCCGCGACAACATCCAGGTCGAGAGGGGAGTCAGGGACAAGGTCGTGACCTTCCTCGGCCGCATCACCTTTCAGAAGGGACCCGAATACTTCATCGAAGCCGCCGCCAAGGTGCTCAAGCGCACGAAGAACGTACGCTTCGTGATGGCCGGCAGCGGCGACATGATGAACCGCGCGATCCACCACGTGGCGCGTCTGGGAATCTCCGACCGCTTCCACTTCACCGGCTTCCTCAGAGGCCAGGAGGTGCAGAAGATGTTCGCCCTCTCCGACGTGTACATCATGCCTTCGGTATCCGAGCCTTTCGGAATATCGCCGCTCGAGGCCATGCGCTCGAATGTGCCCAGCATCATCTCCCATCAGTCAGGAGCCGCCGAGGTGCTCAAGTATGCTCTCAAGGTCGACTTCTGGGATGTGGACGCCCTTGCGGACGACATCTACGCCCTGCTCAAGTATCCTGCGCTCGCCCATTTCGCGACAAAGAACGGATATGATGAAGTCAACGAGCTGAAGTGGAACAACGCCACGGCGAAGCTCAAGAAAGTTTATGAATCAGTAGTCAAATAACAATATGAAGAAGTCAATCTGCCTTTATTTCCAGGTTCATCAACCGACGAGGCTCCGTCTTTATCGTTTCTTCGACATCGGTAAGGACTCACATTACTACGACGATTTTACCAACAGGGCCATCCTCAAGAGGATAGCCGAGAAGTGCTACCTTCCCATGAACGAGCTCCTGCTCAAGGCCATTAAGGAGACCAAGGGCAAGTTCAAGCTCGCATTCTCGATTTCAGGCTCGGCCCTCGAGCAGTTTGACCGCTACGCCCCCGAGGTGGTGGAGAGCTTCCGCAGGCTCGCCGAGACAGGCAGTGTGGAGTTCCTCTGCGAGACATACAACCATACCCTCGCCTCGCTGGCTTCCAAGGACGAGTTCAAGCACCAGGTGCTCAAGCACAAGGCCGCGATCGAGGAGCATTTCGGGGTGACTCCGAAGGTGTTCCGCAACACCGAGCTCATCTATTCCGACAGCATAGGCTGCGACGTTCTCGGACTCGGCTTCAAGACCATGCTGACCGAGGGCGCGCGCCATATCATGGGATGGAAGAGCCCCAACTACGTCTACAACAACGACCTGAACCCGAAGCTCAGACTGCTGCTCCGCAACTATTCGCTGAGCGACGACATCGCCTTCCGCTTCTCAAGCAGGGGATGGCAGGAGTGGCCTCTGACCGTGGACAAGTACCTTTCATGGCTCAAGTCCTCCGACGGCGAGATCATCAACCTCTTCATGGACTACGAGACTTTCGGAGAGCACCAGAGCGCTGACTGCGGCATCTTCGACTTCATGGCGGCTCTGCCTTCGGCAGTGATCAAGGACGGCGAGTACGAGTTCGTCACCCCTTCGAGGGCCGCTACGAAGCACAAGCCGGTGGGCGACCTTTCGGTGCCCGAGCCCATCTCATGGGCCGACGAGGAGAGGGACCTTTCCGCATGGCTCGGAAACGAACTCCAGCAGGACGCCTTCCACAAGCTTTACTCGCTTGAGGAGAAGCTGAACCTCGCTGACGACGAGGCCCTCTGGAGGGATTACGGACATCTCCAGGAGAGCGACCACCTGTACTACATGTGCACCAAGTTCTTCGCCGACGGAGAGGTCCACAGCCGCATGAACCCGTATTCGACGCCGTATGAGGCGTTCATAAACTATATGAACGTGCTCAGCGACTTCATGATAAGAGTAGATAACGCATTAGAGGAAAAAAAGTAACAGATGAACAGAAACGATCTGGGGGCGCCGTCATGGAGAAGCGTGATGGTCACCCGCCATCTTCCTGAAGAGCTTTCAGGCCTGGAGCTGCTGTGCCACAATCTCTGGTGGTGCTGGAACGACGAGGCCAAGGCTCTGTTCAAGAGTGTAGACAAGGACATTTGGCACAAGTCTGGCCATAATCCGATGGAGATACTCGACAAGGTAAGTCTCAAGAGATATATGGAACTCGCCAAGGACGTTGAATTCCTCGGCCGTCTCGACAAGGTGATGGCCCAGTTCAACGCCTACATGGCCAAGAAGAGCGAAAGGACCGAACCTTCGGTGGGCTACTTCTGCATGGAGTACGGTCTCGACACTTCGCTCAAGATCTATTCCGGAGGCCTCGGCATACTCGCCGGCGACTATCTCAAGGAGGCCAGCGACATGAACGTGAACCTCGTCGGAGTCGGTCTCTTCTACCGCTACGGATATTTCAACCAGAGGCTCACCCCTCAGGGCAACCAGGTGGCCGAATATCAGGCCCAGAACTTCATCAAGAGCCCTGCGGAGCCCGTGCAGGACGAGAACGGCGTGTGGAAGACCATCAAGGTCGCCCTCCCCGGAAGGGAGATGAGCGCGAGAATCTGGAAGGTCGCCGTGGGCCGTACCGACCTCTACCTGCTCGACACCGACTATGAGGACAACATCCCCGAAGACAGGCAGGTGACCCACCAGCTCTACGGAGGCGACTGGGAGAACCGTCTGAAGCAGGAGCTCCTGCTCGGCCTCGGAGGTGTCCGCGCTCTCCGCGCGCTCGGCTTCCATCCCACCATCTACCACTACAACGAGGGACATGCCGCCTTCGCCGGTCTCGAGAGGCTGCGCGAATACATGCAGGAGGGACATCTCTCCTTCGACGAGTCCATGGAGCTCATCAGGGCGTCCGGACTCTTCACCACCCACACCCCCGTGCCTGCCGGACACGACGCCTTCGACGAAGGCCTGCTCGGCAAGTACCTCGGCTATTTCCCCCAGACCGTGGGCATCGACTGGCATGCCCTGATGGCTCTCGGAAAGATCAACCCCGACAATCGTGACGAGAAGTTCTCGATGAGCGTGCTCGCGGCCAACATGTCGCAGAACGTGAACGGAGTGTCCAAGCTCCACGGCCAGGTGAGCCAGGACATGTTCTCCAACATGTATCCCGGATACCTGCCCGAAGAGCTCTACATCAGCTACGTGACCAACGGCGTCCACTATTCCACCTGGACCGCCCGCGACTGGAAGCCCCTCCAGGCCAAGGCCTTCGGCCCCGAGTTCAAGACCAGCCACTACGACAAGAAATGCTTCGAGGGCATCTACAACATCCCCGACAAGGATATCTGGGACACCCGCAAGCTGCTCAAGAGGGAGCTCATCAAGGCTATCAACGAGAGGCTTTCCGACCCCGCCCAGAGCGCGCACTACACCCCCAGCCAGATAGTCACCATCAAGGAGAATCTCAGGGACGACGTGCTCACGATAGGCTTCGCCCGCCGCTTCGCGACCTACAAGAGGGCGACCCTTCTCTTCAGCGACCTCGACAGGCTCGACGCCATCGTGAACAATCCCGAGCGTCCTGTCCAGTTCATCTTCGCCGGCAAGGCCCATCCCGCCGACGGAGCGGGCCAGGATCTCATCAAGCAGATCGTGGAAATCTCCAAGCAGGACAGGTTCCTCGGCAAGATCATCTTCGTGGCCGGCTACGACATAACCCTCGCCAAGCGTCTCGTCCAGGGCGTCGATGTATGGCTGAACAACCCCACCAGGCCCCAGGAGGCTTCCGGAACTTCCGGCGAGAAGGCCGCGATGAACGGAGTCATGCATTTCTCCGTGCTCGACGGCTGGTGGGTCGAGGGCTACAAGGAGGGCGCCGGCTGGGCCCTTCCTCTCGAAAGCACCTACGAGGACCCCAACTATCAGAACGAGCTCGACGCGGCTACCATCTACGCCACCATCGAGAACGAGATTGCGGAGATCTACTACGACGTGGACCCCAGGACCAACCTTTCGGAGAGGTGGATCAGCTATATCAAGAACACCATAGCCCAGGTCGCCTGCAACTTCACGACCAACCGCATGCTCACCGACTACTGCAACCAGTACTACGAGCCCCAGGCCAGACGTTTCAACGAGCTTATGGCCGACAACGCCAAGGCTGCCCGTGAGATCGCGCAGTGGAAGGAGTTCGTGAGGTCGGAGTGGAACAACATCAGGACCATCTCCTACACCCAGCCCGACGCCTCATACGTGCTGTCGCCCAACAACCCCCTCAAGAGCGAGGTGGTGCTGGACCTCGGACGTCTGAAGCCCGAAGACATAGGTGTGGAGATCATCTTCAGCTTCTCCGACTCCAGGGGCAGGACCCATATCCAGAACGTCGTGGAGCTCCAGATGACCCATTTCGAGAACGGAATCGCGACCTACAGCGCCGACGTGCTTCCGGAGCGCACAGGAATGTATCAGGTGGGACTCCGCTATTTCCCGAAGAATCCCAGGCTTCCTCACAGACAGGATTTCCCTCTCGTGAAATGGCTGTAGTCGCTACCGGATTCTTCGACGGCGTCCACACAGGTCATCAAAGAGTAATCAGGACTCTCGTCTCCGCCTCCCGCGAAAGGGGGGAGGAGGCGATTGTCGTTACATTCGCCAATCATCCGAGGGCGGTGCTGCAGCAGGACGCGCGCAGCCTCAGGCTGCTGACCTCGCCCGACGAGAAGAAGGATCGGATACTTGCCGCCGGAGTGGACAGGGTGGAAGTTCTCGACTTCACCCGCGAGTTCGCCGCGATGACCGCGGGCGAATATCTGCGCACGATCGTGCGCGACAAGCTCGGCGGCAGTGCCGTGCTTCTCGGCTATGACAACCGACTTGGCTCCGACAGCCTGCTGCCCGACGCGATCAGGCCCGTCGCCGAGTCTCTCGGCATGGAGGTGCTGGTGATTCCCCCTCTGATGGCCTCCGCAGGCCGCGCGGTCAGCTCTACCCTGATACGCAAGGCTCTTGCCGAAGGTGAGGTGGAGGCGGCTGCCGGGATGCTGGGCTATGAATACTCCCTCTACGGGGCGGTGGTGCCCGGCAAGCAGTATGGTCGGGTCATAGGTTTCCCGACCGCGAACATGCAGATGTACGACCCTCTGAAGATGGTTCCCGCCCACGGAGTCTATCTGACCGAGGTGGAGACCCTTGGACGTCATTTCTATGGGATGACCAACGTAGGCCCAGTCGTGGAGACGCACATCTTCGATTTCAGCGAAGACATCTACGGCCTCGGGCTGCGCATAAAATTCAAAAAGCGCCTTCGTGACGAAAGGCGCTTCAATTCCGGTGACGAGCTCAAGGCTCAGCTTACTGCCGACGAAGAGACCTGTCGAGCTCTCGTCGCAGACCTGACACGCCGTTGAGCTGCGCGTCGCTGATCTCTCCGTCAACGATAAGGAACGAGCTGGGAGTCGAGCTGATGTTGTAGACCGCAGCACCGCCCGACGCTCCGCCGAGTCCGTCGTTGACATTGATCCAGGGCAGTTTCTGGGCCTTTACTACCGAACCCCACTCAGCCTTGTCGGGCGAGAGGCATATCGCGTATATCTCGAACCCTCTGTCGTGGTAGTCTTCGTAGACGGGCAGGAGGGTGTCGATGTTGAGCATCTTCTGGGCCGCGTCGGCGGAATCCCAGAAATGCACGAGCACCACCCGGGCGTCGACTTCGCTGAGCCTGCGCTGCTCGCCGTTGATGTCAGGCATCTCGATGTCGGGATATGAGAGCTCTTCGGCGTTCAGCAGCTTGCTCTCGATGTCAAGCAGGTTCATCCTGCGCCGGGCCTCCTTTTCGAGCGCGAGCACGTAGCGCGACTCGGGGTAGACGGTCTTGAGGGAGTCGGCCGCGTTCTTGAAGAGCAGGGCGTCGGTGTTCTGGCTGAAGACCGGGCTGACGTCGCTGAGTCTCTCGAAGAGCACGGGCACGGTGGTCAGCGAGTAAGGATTGGCGAGCACGTATTTCACGCATTCGCGGTAGTGGTCGATGTAGATCCTGCCCATCTCGGGGCCCGTCTCGGCGTTGTAGATGTCGTTGAGGAAGCGGGAGTAGGCCTTGTCAACCTCGGCGAGCTTCTCCGATCCGACAGAACCCTGCACGCTGTAGTTTCCGAGGGTGTCGGCGCTCACGCTGACCTTCTCTCCGGTCTCGAGCAGAAGCCCGGCGATGCGGGTGTCGCCGTGGAAGAGGTACACGAATTCAGGCTGGCCTTTCTTCACGTCCACCTTGTAGCGGAAGCTTCCGTCGGCTCCAGTGCTGATGGTGTCCAGCACCGAATATACGTTGATGTCGAGCTGCTTTACTATGATCTCGCTGTCGGGCGCTCCGGCCACGATTCCGCTGATCTCGGCTTTCTGCCCGCATGCCGTGAGGGCCGCGGCCGCCATCAGGAGGCTTAATGTCTTGGTCGCTTTCATCGTGTGAGCTTTTCGAATTCTGCCGCCGCCGCGGCTGCGATGCGCTCCATCTCCTCCTTGGAGATTTCAGGGCGCTGCTTGCGGAAGTCAAGGTCGCCCTCGGTCTGGAGAGGAACGAGGTGGATGTGGGTGTGGGGCACTTCCATGCCCAGCACGGCCACGCCTATGCGCTTGCAGGGGACCGCGGCCTTGAGAGCCGTGGCGACCGTGCGCGCGAAGTCCCACAGGCCGCGGTAGGTGGTCTCGTCGAGGTGGAATATGTAGTCGTCTTCGACGTTTTTCGGTATCACCAGAGTGTGCCCAGGTGCAAGCGGGCTGATGTCGAGGAAGGCGTAGTAGTCTTCATTCTCGGCTACCTTGTAGGAAGGGATCTCGCCCTTGGCGATTTTTGTGAACAGAGTGGCCATCAGAGTGATATGTCAAGAATTTCGAACCTGATGATTCCCGAGGGGGCCTTTGCCTCCACGGTCTCGCCCTTGCCGTGTCCGAGCAGGGCCTTTGCGATGGGGGTGGTGGCGGCGAGCCTGCCCTTCGAGAAGTCGGCCTCGCTCTCTCCCACTATCGTGAACTCCATGTTCTTGCCGGTGTTGAGGTTCTTCACTTTCACTTTGTTGAGCATCTGGACCTTGTCGGTGCCGAGCTGCGAGGAGTCGAGAACCTTGGCGTTCGCCACCATGTTCTGGAGGTTTGCTATCCTGAGTTCGAGCAGTCCCTGCGCTTCACGGGCTGACTCGTATTCTGCGTTTTCTGAGAGGTCTCCCTTCTCACGGGCTTCGGCGATCGCTGCGGATATCACCGGTCTCTGGGCGAGGGCTTCGGCGAGCTCCTTCTTGAGCTTGTCCAGACCCTCCTGGCTCATATAATGAACTTCTGCCATTTTAAGTTGGTTAATTATGGTAAATTAAAAAGGAGTCCTGCCGCTCAGGCAGAACCCTTATGTCAATTGCAAAGTTAAGAAAATTTCCGGAGAATCGAAAGATTTTCGCGAAGGCTATCCGTCGAACTTCGGCTTCATGATTTCAGAGTAGATGATGAGCTTCTGCTTTTCGCTGAACTTCTTCTTTTCCTCCGGCTTCTCTACGGCCTGTGCGGGTCTGCTGGCGGTGGACCTCGCCTCGTTCATGTAGCTTGCCGCCGCCGTCCCGGCATCGGGGAATACGGGTGCGGCGGGAGCGGGTCCGGGA